>JAAUYG010255571.1_pt1 | contig 10650 bp, 11 predicted proteins | sample 7278091 | NCBI WGS metagenome assembly JAAUYG01 (sample SAMN14350201, study PRJNA611818) | marine sediment metagenome | isolation source: surface marine sediment (0.6m) | place: French Polynesia: Moorea | collected 2018-08
CGGCGTTTTAGGGGGTTTAACGCCGGTTATTAGCTGGTGCTGCATTCTCTGCTACGATCATGCAAAAGTTAGGACCTGATGTGAGCGTAGTTAAAAGCAATGTATGTTGTTACTGGTTGCTGGACATCATCAGTCAGTGAACAAGATCGCTACAAGGCAGTTGAAACGTCTGATGATGTTTCAAAGTTTGACTCCGAGAGATAAGAATTTCCTTCCTCTATTTGAAAATGTTGTTTCAGTACTGCTGGGACGTGGTCTTTATTTTGAGGTGACCACAAAGTCAAGGCTCCTCCATATTGTATACCTTAACACGGCAGTGTATGAGATTAGGCTGGACGGGACAATGCTTAGCTCGGACCCTATTACTAAAAAGACATATTCTCCTATGTTTAGATGTAGTCTTTTAAGACAGGTGGTCTTTGGTGACAGGTCTAAATATTATACTAAAATCTTGGTCTTTCTACCATGGAAGTGTGGTCAGCCGGCGAATACAACACAGATACTGGTACATGGGGGCAAAGGATACCAAAACACCTATCAACTAGTCTTTGTAGCAGCCAACTGTTATCATAATGTAAACATTCAAACCTCAGAGCAGTCAGTGATATTATTTAACAGAAGACAACCACAACCTGAGAGTATAAAGATGATTATTGGATTTTTTATGCAAGGAAAATATCAGTAGCTTACCAAAGAGAATGAAGAAAGCGCCACCTATGATGGGATCTGGAATAGTGACAAACAAGGCTCCGAACTTGGTGAAGATTCCAAACACGATCATAAAGATGGCTGAGACTTGGATCACCCGCCGACTACCACACTGGAACAATACAGACATGGAACTTGGAAGAACAAATTAAACATGGGATACTGACACTTAATTTGTGTTTTTTTTGTGATTTTTTTTCTGAAATCACCATTAGCAATTATAATTACTGAAATAAAATTTGTGTTTGAAGTATACATGTATTACCTCCTTGACACATCATACTATTATTTCCGGTCATTGTAATTTCAATGATTGATTCTTCAAAGATTTCAGCATCCAATAACAACTCTTTGCATTATGGTACAAAAGTTAAGTTACAGAACTAAATGCTTGGGTCAATTTGAGTACAGGTTTTCAAATATTTGAACACAGCACAACGTAACTCAAACTTCTTCCTGTGTGTACCTACCTTTGTTAGGCCGACCACACCGACATTGATACTGGTAGACGTGGTACCGTTCCCCGTACCAAACAACCCATCCAACATACTGCCTAGCCCTTCTATAAGGATCCCTGTAACATGGCATAACAGGACAGTTTCTTCATGTCAGGCATTATTGGACTAGTCACTATACATTACTATCTTATAGCAAGTATGAACCTTGCCTTTTACTGGATGGAAGAGCAGAGGTATAAATGAAATATGGACAAAACGGCCGACATTGCCAGCAGCCTTGGTGACAAAAGCAGTAGGTTGTGTATGCAAAATGGCACTAGATATTTGTCTTTTAACAGAAAAGGATCCGTCTCCAGCCACACCTTCTCCGCCTGCTTTTTTAATCAGCTTACATGAAGCCTGAACCCAGAACAGGTACATCACCAAATATACAGACAGCCGCAGTAACATTTGATGGAGGAACGTGAGAAAAGATAGCTGCCGAGTCACTACAGCAGAAGCTACGAATAGATACCATCTGCCGACTGTTGTACATTGGCTGAATTCTTAGGTGGTCTTATTTTTGGTACTGGTGAGAGGTGGTCTTTATTGGGAGGTGGTTGGAAAGCAAAGTCCCACTGTATACAGACATAATACACTGTAACCTATTACAATCATGTTCTTGAAAACAATGTGTCATTATGTACACAGTGTTACCGATAGGAGCAAACACCTAACAGTTTCTGACTATACCTCATTAGCTCATAGTGTACCTGCTTAGATTATCATAACTTTTCGTATCTATTCGGTGGCGGACTGTACGCATATTTCAGAGATTTCTGTTGTGTGTGTTTACAATGTACAAACTTCCAAGCATAGGATACACCCAAACAGAGCCCTCCCAACAGCCCTGCAAGATGTAGAGAAATACAACACATTGTGTCAAAAGTTTTGGCGTAACCACATTTCTAGCAAAGTCTTACCCCTATTAACAGCATGCAGTGGTGGGGGCGGGGCTCCTGACAGTTTGGCGCAGGCGTGGTAGTCTCCGACCGACTCCAGTGTGGTAGCTAGGATACCCGCCAGTATCGCGCACACTGCTGATATGCTGACTGTGGGCATTCCCCACTGCCCTGTAACAACAACAGAATTGGAGACAAATCGGGATGGAAGCACAAAGCTTGGAGAGAAATTGTGGCACATTATCTACCGCATATGTCCTTCTAGAAGTGCAGTCGATAATAGAGGCGCAAGCACCTCCAGCAACAACATACCACATCAAATTCACACTAAATGCCTGATGAGACATCAAAAGATCGCCAAGAAACGCCTAAATTCAAGCGATATTCCATTCCGTTTGGCTGTTGCACATGCGCAAATCGCCACTTCCTTGTAAACAAAGGTCCACGTGGCTCCTGTTTACCGTATGCATATTGTACGTACTGGACAGCAGGCTTTATTACTGAATTTATAGGTGCACATCCAAACCCTTGTACTTGTGCACTGGACTTCTAATCTATTAGGACATATACGGTGTCAAGCTTTTTAATGAAAGAATATTATTTTTTATAATATTTTATTTTTAATAACATATCTTTATTCGTACTCGAAGTACACTGGCAAGTTTACAACAATATATACAAATTAAGGATCTTCATCTTTCCCTTTTTCATAACCTCTGGCATGTACTGACATTATCCCGGGCGGGTTTCGAACCCGCACAACAGGGGCATATGTGTTCCTCTGCCCGGCGCTCTAACCTTTTGGCCATCGGACAGGCTATAAACTGTCACTGTGTTTAATGAAAACTGTATTGTTAAGACTTTCCTCTAAATTATGAGCACCAGATTTTCCAGATAAAAATATCCCTTCATTTTGCTGACAACCACTAATGCAGCCCACCCTATAGCTGACACAGTAATCTTAGCCAGCGTGTTGTTTACCTGGGTACGGAACGCGGAACCACGGGGAGTAGTACAGCGCATCGTTACGGAGATCTGTACGAGCGTCGTGACCCCAGGCGTCGGGGTCACTGGGCAGGACGTTGGTGACAGTGAGGATGTAACATATAAACCAGGTGACAGAAATGGCCAGGATAATCTGAAATACAATGCCAAGACTGTCTCTTTGATCATGAAATCGTGGGAGGACATATCACATGTGTAGTCACACACTACAAGATTAGGCAAGCTAACAGTTACCATTTTCAGTTTATATATAAATCCCAGTAATAACTCACTCCACTTTTGCTAATTCTTCTGCTTACACTCCTGTGAAACTGATTTTATCACATCAACTCTACAGCTTGAGGATAAATGCAAAACTACTCAACAATATCCATAAGTATCCCCGGGTAAGTATCGAAGTCAAGCTGCCACTAACTGAATCTTAATGACAAGCAATATTCACTGCATGCAAACATACCCAAGCTGCAACGGCATAGACATCATAGCTATAGCTTACCGGAAACATTTTAAAGATGTGGTAGCGGTGCTTCTGGACACCACCGTCTCTGGACCACGTAAAGCAAGGTATCCGGATCCAGCCCAGGTACTGAGAGAACACCACCATCAACAGGATTGTTCTGGAGACAGAGGTACAGGACAGGGATTGAGTCACAATCCAGACAACTGCTTAACCAAACTCATTGTATGGTTGGATCTGGGTTGGATTTCTCGAAAATACTCAAGTCTAAGTTTTTACTGGTCACTAATCTGAGCAATGTGATTGGCTAGAAACAGACTCGGACCAATATGATTAGCTAAGAACCTGACTGAGCAATGTGATTGGCTAAGAGCCGACTCTGAAGACTGTGATTGGCTAAGAACAGACTCTGGGCAATATGATTATCCAAGAACATTATTCTGAGCAATGTGATTGGCTAAGAACCTGACTTCAGTCAAAACAAAACTCACTTAAGTATTTTTGAGATCGCCCTGATCCATGACACATGTTACAACTCTGTATGTTCAACATCAGTGGATCTAGACATGTTGTAGTACATCCCAAGACTAGTACATGAGTGGTATCTTAACGTAGGGGCAACATAAGAGCATCAGTCAAATAGTCCAGCTGGAGGAGTGTAACCACTGTGATATATCAGTTAGTGATAAAAGTTTTCACATTTGGCAGTGGTCAGTAAACCTGTCTCTATTGTCCACATCCACAAGATATGGTCACGTACAAATGGCATAAACACTTGCAGCAAGCCAAAGTTGTCATTAGACACAGCCTGTCTTGAATGACCATAGATTTACACTGGCCATACAAAGTGTAGTCTATCAAGAGTCTCAAGACAGGTTTTAATGTATTTCAAAGGGATGATACCATAGAAGATAGGTTTACGGACCACACAATGTCGATGATAGAAAAATATTACAAAATTTGATTCCAGCCAACATGAACACATGCAGAATGTTGAAAGCAGCATATTTCGGCCAACTTGAACAGACCTCGGAGCCACAAACACCCAATAATTACTTTTTCTGTACATGTACCGGTACCATCTGTTTAGGCCTTACACTCCACAGATCCACCACTGTTTGGCAGCGAATGCGGCAGCACTCCTAAATAAGGAGAACCCAAGGAGGGACACTGTAGGGCATATGGAGAGTGGTCCAATATACTTCAGCAACACCCCGACCAGCCCACTGGCCCCAAGGATTACTTCAAACAGGGCCCCGCACATGATGGCTCCTTGAATCTGTAACAAAACACGGCCAATTAGAGACATCTGAATTAAACCCTTCATCATTTAGGCTTAAGCCACAGGTGAGAAAGCTATTGCTTTCTCAAAATATTTTGATAGTTGCAGCAGTGGCTCAGTTTCAAAATACATGTCAAGATAAAATGAAACCTGACTATAGATGGCACATTAAAAGACAAATTCCCCAAGTAGATATATGTAGATAGAAAGTTAATTCACACTTTCAATATATTATTGATACACGTTTACATTGAGATGCTTTTAATTGCCTAATAAACTGAGGTGTACATGCTTTCAGATGTCAGGGTTTTTTAGTTTTTTTAGTAAATGTTACTGAGACACAGTTTTGAACACGGAAAATTAGTAATATGTACTAGTATGTCCTGCTTACCTCTCGCAGACGGATTTTCCAGATTTCCCGATGCTCCTCACTTCCAGCCAGTATATAGGTAAAGTTGTCACTTTTATTAACAGGAACTTCATCTGTGGATCACAGAACAAGAGAGTTAGTTTGACTTCTAATTTACCGGTAGTCATATTGTGTTAAAATGGACTCATATTACAGACGGAGTTGGTCCTGTAAAATATACACTTAACAAAAATACTAATCATTCAAAATCAGTTTGATTTTTTTAAATAGTCAATATGCATGTATCTACTACTGGCCGGCCCTATTGTAAAATAACAGGCAGGCCCCCACTTGGAATTCCTTATTTTGAGAGTCTTATTATGAGTCTGTTGAACTGCAACAAAATTACTTGTTACGTACATGTATAATGTACCTGGTACTACAAAAATATATCACACACCTCATGGCCTACATGTATCTTGGTGGGAAAAAATTAACACGCACTGTTCTTTAACTGGGGCATCTCACCCCCTATAAATTTGCTGACTTATTTGTTTGTTTCTTTTTTATACTCTTCTTTTTCTGCCACTGTATTCCAAACAAAATATGATGCACAGGACATCACATTTTGGTGGATATTATTTGAAAGCCTTCACATGAGATGTGCTTTTGTATATGCAAGTTAGCCGTGCGCCACTGCCAATGGTTCTGTATCTGTTTACCTTGATACAGAATGTTATTTGGACACTGCCACTGGGGCAGACTCAGGTATGCCAGAGTGGGTACCAATAAGGCAAACGTCCCGGCCTGGACAATCGGCAGTCTGTAACAAAAACATGTCACATCGTATCCACCATGATATTGGACATGAAATTTGCTGCTTTACGTCAATCAATTATGGCATAGGCCATAGGTAAGAGAATGGGCATGACGCAGCATAGACACTGTTCACTGACATTATCTTGATAGCAGACCTATGTCATTAACTCACAACAAACACGACTCAGTCCTATAGAATTGTTAATAAACCAAACATATTACTAAACATATTACTATTTTTGGGGAGTGAATGTTTTTGGACTCTGGAAACATAATTTCTGAGGAAACATTCTACACACAGAGTCAGTAGTATTGGAAAAAAGTTCCAGAATTTTCGGCAGAATCTCTCTGCCTTCGTCAGGGGATGGTAACTAGTGGTATTACTATTTATTAACAAATCTACCCAGGATCTTTCATTTTACTAAGCCTATCGCTGGTTTCTGGAAAAATCTCAAGTCCAGAATTGAAAAGACAGTGACTGCAATGGTGATGAGGAAACTTAAGACATATTTTTTCGGACTTGGTAATATTTCTGTACCTGCACCCAAGTACACTCTGTAGCAGTGTGATGAGACCGGAGGCTACAAACAGCGTCCCCGTGATCTCGCTCTTCCCGACGTTGTCCTTATCCATACAGATGGCAGGGGCTATCAGTATGGGCACCGTCAGGGTGGCAATGAACATGGAGATGTAGTGCTGAAAGCAATCACACATTTCCTAAGTTTTCTGACTTAAGTTTCCGGTATTCCACTGGGGGCAGTTTCCTGAAAAATCTTAAACATTTTTGGGAACTTTTTTAGGATTATGTTTTGTCGAGTTAGCTCAAAGTTAAGTCCAGTAGTAAAGTTAAGTTCACTAATTACCTTGGCAACCATCACCTTTGCATGATTTAAGAACACTAGTGGAGTTCAGATTTCTCTAGGAACAGCCTCTGGTTTGCAATTCCAACTTGACATAGTCTGGAACAATTTAAGGATTACCTGCCATGCAACACGTTCAGTGCTCTAATTCCCCTAGGACCCTATGGTGGATTTTAAAGACTACTGGCTGTAACCAAATCTTGTTCTTTAAATAAATATCATAAAAAATTTTTGCACAACTGGTGATTGTACATAGTATCTTCAATTGATTTTATGGTGCACTGTAAAATGTAAATATATTATATACATGTATATGTATGCTGCGAGTGTAATTTTTCTTAACAATATGTATGCCTTAAATACAAAGTTACTGTATGATAATTGCATGACACCAACATTAGAACGTTTAACATGCTTACAGAATATACATTTCAATGTGAAACACATGACTGCAAATAGACTAGACTTCTACATGTTCTATGGACAGCCGAACCTCCTTTAAATACCACCTGTATATAAAAACCACCTGGTAATTAAGACCACATTTTACAGCTCCCCAATGGTATACAGTAGTCCCTCTCTAATAACGCCACTCTATTTGCCATGCAAATGTGGCCACATTAGAGGGGTGGCCTTTGGCGAGAGGGAGAAGTAAATACACTGATAGTAGTAGCGACAAATATTTGTGGCCTTACTAGAGGGTGGCCTCTGTTGAGAGTGGCCACCAAGAGAGGGACCACTGTACTTTTCATGTTTTTGAACCTGCATAAAAAAACACCTGTGTATAAGGACCACATTTTGTTGGTCCCTAGGGTGGTCTTTATGTACAAGTTACAGAGTTATATATATATACACCAGGTAGCTCCGTTTACCTGGAAGCCTAGTAGCACACACAGATAGGGTGGTGGTGTCTGTGCCACTGTGTAATCCACGTCCACGCTGTCATCGTCCAGTAGCGGGCTGTCATCCAGTGTCACATTCCCCTCTGTCCCAGTACTCTCTGTACTGTCAGCCACTGGAACTGATAACAAGCTTGATATGTTACCTGTCACATGAATCATTGTCAATGTAACATTACACAGGTGACAGGTCCCTACAATAAGAAGTATTTCACGCCAAAACATCATCTAAAGCACAGCTAATGAATATTCAGTTTCATTCGGAGACCAAACTACTCTCGGTCATCTTGTGCTCTTTAGTCAATAACATCTGGGTGTGTGAAAGATTTGACCAATCATGAGTGGATGCGTTTTTCGCTTCTTCTGGATATGCTCGGAACGTCCCCCCCAAGGGGTTTAAAATACACGCATGTATACTCCCTATTTTAAGACCTTTCCACCTTAAGACATTTCTTTAGTCTAGGACCACCCGTCATGTGTGATATCACTCTTCTCTTTTCAACAAAAAAGGTTCTTCCCTTTAACGACTGAATGGGTAGTCATAAAATAGAGACCGCTGTATGACCAACTGCAGTCTACAAACATGGACTGTTTGGGCTGGTGATCATTATGCAACAAAGATGGGTGCAAATTTGCAAAAATTTGCAGTTTTTAATCCATCTTACTAACTCCTTGGTAAATACCACTGACTACAATTACAATATTTTTTTCTATTTTTTTTTAAATTAAAATACAAAAACAATGTACTAGTATGTACCAGTAGCAAGAAATATGTCAAATATGGTACGACCACCAGGTATTGTATATAAATTACCTTCCTAGCATTACGAGAAATCAGGAAATCTATATCATCACTTTATCAGTTACTTTCCAGCTGAGAACAGCTCTGATGTCACATGACTCAGATGTCACATGACGTGTGTAATAACTCTACGCATATTTATCATTGTTATGGCTTAGTTTGTGGATGACACAGGTACCCTTTAAACCTTCAAGTTCACTTATATTTCAAGCCATTATATCTCACAAAGGAGTCGAGCGAGGGCCTATGCCACTATTGAACACAAATAGGAAGTCACATGAGGAATCTCCGACAGCACTATTAGATCTTACTGTGACATTGAAAGGTTACACAAGGTTACCCACACCCCCTGACCCATGGCTATTAGTATGGCCTTTATCTGATTCTTTATATCAAGATAGTTTACAGCATGACAATTTTGTAAGGCGGGCAGGATTTTCTGTTGTCTAGGCATCCTTTCTCAGCTGGAATTACTTTCACTTTGTCAGTCATAGTGTCTGTTACCAAACACATCAAAACATAGCAACCAATCAACTCAATTTTTTGTGGAAACTTTCACTCTGAGCCAGGGATGAAACTATTCACTTTTCGAAAAAAAAAACAACCCTTGATTAAGGGTGAGAGTGAGTAGTCTAAAATACTGACCCAATTATAAGAGATATAGAACATTTTTAAAGTGCCTAGAACTGCCTAGCTTTGCAAGATAGGCATACTGTTGCTGCTAAATATTATGTTGCAGCCAATGAAGGTAAAGCTGGATTACATTATCCCCAGCCAGGTAGTAGCTTGAGCATGCAGCAGTACCCAGTACCTTCACACACTAGCACACAAACAAGCAAGTCACAGTGCATGCAGTGGCGGTCTTTACAATATCAATATATAAATATACTAAGGTAACTTAGAGCATATATATACTTGCTAGAGCACAGCAAACAAGAGTTTTCACCTGTAGGCAGTTTTCCAATGGGAAGGACTGTCACAGTGGCAATGCTACATTGCTACAGGAAACCTGTGCAAACAAGGTGACTGTGAGCCCGGACTGTGAGCGACTGCATTCTCACCATTCACCTCATGGCAAGTCCCACCATGGTAGCTGACCCAGTTAGCCAGCCATCATTTATACATAATGTATGCGTGGAAACAGAAGTAGCGTTCCCGGTGAAAATCGAAGATTCGAAGTGCCATTCACTGACTAGGCCACTGTAGAGTGGGCGATAAAGAATGCTTTATATAACACCACGGTTTGCCACATATTCTACGGTGGCCAAAACAAGATTATTTCAGTTGAAATTTACCGTGCTGATATCGAATCATCTTTTCAATACGGTTAGCATCCACAGGATGCTTTTTCTTTTAAAAAATCAGGGCTTGATGTTACTCCACGTAGCAACTGCTATTTTTGTTTACATTCTATGTCTAGTAAAGAGACGAGTGCCCTGTCCCCAAACGAGCTGTGCTCAAACTTCTTTAAGCAATTCGCAATTAGTCTACATTAAGGATGGTATAAACATCATTCTTCCCTTCTGAAACACCCAAAGCAATAAAGGGTAGGTATGCGTTATATTTCATATATTTCTATACTTGATGAGCTCTCAATAACATTTTTGTGAAACAATATACATTAAGTGATAATACTGGTACATGTGTACGTACTTTATGAAAATGTATACTTATATGTGTATGGGCAAACAAGTGGATAGGATGTTTATTTTACCTTGTAAGGATAGGATAGAATAGGATGTTTATTTTCATCTTGTAAGGACAGGATGGGATAGGATGTTTATTTTCACCTTGTAAGGATAGGATATGACAGGATAGGATAGGATGTTTATTCTTAAGTATTCTTAAGTATAGATACTGAACGCAGGCGTGGTAGGCCTCTATGTTCAGGGAAAAAAAAAAAAAAAAAAAGGAGAGAGAGATAGATGTGGGAAACACAAGACATATAGGGGATACCAAGTAGGTCGAGTTTGTAGGGGCTCATCAAAGTTGTATAATTACGGGCTGTTACTGAAATGCCTGTCATATTCAGTCTTAAATTGATTTAAAGTTGGGGCTAGGGCAACTTTC
>JAAUYG010298021.1_pt1 | contig 10650 bp, 7 predicted proteins | sample 7278091 | NCBI WGS metagenome assembly JAAUYG01 (sample SAMN14350201, study PRJNA611818) | marine sediment metagenome | isolation source: surface marine sediment (0.6m) | place: French Polynesia: Moorea | collected 2018-08
AGCAGCATTATAAAAATGCACATTCACACAAAACGCCAGTTAGTACATGTACCGTTAGTTAATTACAATATGCAGAGAAGTTCCAGATTGAAGCCGCTGAAATCTGTAGGGTATTTACTCTCTGAGGTTGATAGAAGCTAATCATGCTGTAGATCTAGTAAAAAAATCGTCGGTGCCAGGCATCTGTTAGCCCAATCAGTCTTTGCGTATGGCGATTCCGATTTGCTGCTAGATTATCTGTTTGTATGGGGCTTATCTTTCCTCCAAAAAGCGAAAAGCCTCTAAAATGGTTTAACGTCTAGCAAGATTTGCTAAAAGTCACTCCCATCTCATCAATCAATTCGATTAAGGAAAATAAAAAAGCGTGCAATCTTAGACCTCCTCCAAGACGGAGTTGTGTGCATTTCTTCCCGTCATATCTCTAACCCCATTTCTTTGTATCCCACAGAGCCAGAGCAGCAGGTTTCCGTGGCTCTAAACGAAACCCGTCGATAAGACTCGGTACTAGTTGGCACACTGGCTTTGACGAATGCGTTTTCGTTCCAGTTTTTGTTCTAGTCAGTATGTAGACGCTGGAGTGGGACTGGGATATGTTCCCATGCCCCCAAAGCTACGGGCGATAATGCCAGAAAGAGTGTAACAAGTGTGTCCGCCGGGTATGTTTTACATAGATAATTAGTTAATTTGTTTGCGGGTTCTGAATTATTGCATGTAGTGGTAACCTTCAGACATAAACTATTTGCGTGTAGCTCCATGTAAAGTGAAACCTGTCGTTAAAACCCACTGGGAAATAGGGACAATCTGGGAATTAAGGGCAGACATATCAGTTTCTAATCCTATTCAGTACATATATAAATATATATATGGAATATAAGGCCACCTGAGAATTTAATACAAATGTCCACAGTCTCCTGGGTGACGTTCTATGGTTAAGTGGTACATGGAAATCTTAATCTTATACCACTGATTACATCCCCACAGATGAATTCGTACAACACATTTCTAATGGCATTAGGAGTGCTAAACTTTTCCTAAGTAAATTTCCCAGAGAGCACATATTATGATAAAGCTGCAAAAATATGATTTGACGCATTATTATTCTGCTGAAATATTGAACAACCTGAAGACGATTATCCTGGCAACGATAATTTCAAAAAGAATGGATCCGCATGCGGCCATGGCCTCTGTCCTGGCAGCAGCCAGTGGCTCTCTCACTCTGTCAAGAGCGACCTTTCAAAATACCCATTGCCCCTTCGCAGCAAGAAAGCCGTGTGCCTTATTAGATTTGCTCGATTCCGAATCTAAATACTTTTCTGGACCAGTAAATCCGTCTCCCAAATTGGGTTTCGGCCGCGTTCTTTGTCGGAGACGCTTACAGAGCGCAATGGACTTGACATCATTAATTGCGGCAACAGTACCAAGCCGGCGTGATGCAGTGGTTGCCGACGGCTTGGCTACACGGGCGAAGATTGCCTAACAGGTGGTCTGCCGGAACACAGGGGCATTGCCTAATATGTACTTAACACTTTTAACTTACATATCGTATTCAGACCATTCATGTCGGTCACAGCTATCTTATAGTAAATGTAGCTCAGACGGAATGGTCAGGAATTGTACCCATGAAAATGTGTATACAATTCTGTTATATTTTGGAAAATAAACAACACAAGAAAAGCAATGTTCGACGTTGGTGGGCTTTCTGGCTCCGGTTTTTGTAACAGTTAGTGCCGCCGAGTTTAATACAATGTATACTCTTTTTGCAGGGAAGCAGTACATTCTGCGTAACATGTTTGGACAGACAATGCCAGTCGCGACTCGTCTATTCTTCTCCAGTATACGACTCCTGTTCGAAACTTGCTGCATATTATTATAAGGAACAGTGAATTCCCCTCCCCCTGTACTAAATCTATACATGTATATACGAAATTATCCAAATGATACCTTTTACATATTTCAAAAGGCCAATTGATACATTGTAACGCAAATGCAAATTATGAGTAAGGCCCCGGACAGATTTGCCACACAGAAATTAAATATAAGGAGTATATTCCCGCCTCCCGTGGTCGCAACCTTTCCTCTATATTCAAAAATTTGGGTCAATGGTTGGATTTAAAATGTTCCCCTGTCAAAAGCACACCAGATACAATTGCCTTACTAACCTAGCACATCACCTGACGTCGTGTTAGAATCGTCATACGCCTCGTACGCCGGGAATTGAGTCGACGGTGTAGACGTAGCCGCAGCGGCCAACAACCTTGATGACGTCACCGCGTTCTCGGTAGAAGGAACCGCCACGTAGCGGACATCCGTCTGGTCGTTAAAGACACGCGTCGGCCCCTTCCACGACGCACTTTCGCCAGGTTTCTGTGTGCTGGAACCTGGGTCGATTCATGCAAAGTTTAGTAATTAGTAATGCTCTGGGAAGGTGATTTAACAGCTGCACTCCATAACTATCAAACGACAGGCATGCCCTTAATCTAGGCAAGGAAAAAACATGTCTTCTCACCTCCATTTACCATATTGTTAAAACCTTGAAAATATAGATTTTTTTAAATATAAAACGCATATACTTGTATATGGACTACCTTTACTAAACATAAAATTTTACTAAAAGAAACCACAGACAGAAGGTAAGAAAACTTGGGATATTCCCCAGAAACTTGGGATTTTTCCCAACAGTTTATTGTTAGAACGAATCCAACAGAACAAGTATATAATACATATTGCAACAAGTATATATTACATATTGCACAGCAGTCTATCGAGTTAGTACTGTTAATCTTTAATAAACAGTCACATTTTATCAAAAAGACAAAAACAAAACAAAAAACATGCAGATTTCAACATGTCTTGCAACTGCCAGAATCGTACATGTAGTAGTCAGTTGCCGCTCACACAAACCAGTTATAACGTGTAAACGGATCTACTGTCTCGATTTTGAAATGCATTCTAGTCTTCGCTAAGGTTAACTTATCGATTTTAAAATGCATTCTAGTCTTGCTAAGGTTAACTTATCGATTTTGAAATGCATTCTAGTCTTCGTTAAGGTTAACTTATCGATTTTGAATGCATTCTAGTCTTTGTTGGGGTTAACTTATCGATTTTCAAATGCTTTCTTGTTTCTTTTCTGCACTATACGTATACACATGTATTATCTTATAATTAAATGCTATGTTCTACCGTCTCGGCTTTGTTTCTAAGGGTATGGCTACACCACACAATAATTCAAGTACGATGCATTAATCAGCAGCACATATAATACAAGATAGGGACGGAAACCCGCAGCAGTTCAATGAAGTGAACGGTAGATGGCATTGCCCGGCCTTCATTGCTGGCAGTTTGTATGCTATCGGCATGCCAACCTTGTCGGGCTCATTTACCTTCGCTCATTGCCGACTGGCAGCAGACCGCCACGCAGGTGACCAGCGCCAGTGAGGTGTGTAGTAGGGCATCCATCCGGTCTGCGGGCGTGGGGTGCCTGTCAGAGAGACAGAGAGAAAGTATAAGCCAAAAACGAACGAGTGTAACAACAGTGGGGTTAGACTTACGTGAGAACAGTTTAGCCCAATTTATTGCAATCCCAACACGGCGTTGAATTGAAATGCCCGACCGCTATGCCCAACCGGCACCCCCATTTTATAAACACTACTCTACGGAAGAATTAATATTTATGGGACGAGGTTTACTCGTCCAAATTGCGTAGGCGGTAGAGATTCCAGAACCAAGGTATTCTGTTCATGCACGCTCCCGAACAAAACGATGGGGGCCCGACCCTTCCTATCAATAAGAGCGGCCTCTTAAAACATAAACAAACGGGTTTACAGACAATATGGTAGAAGGCGTTCTGTAGCCGATGCACTAGTCAGCGTTCCAATGCGTTTCCTGCGGTGGTTTACTGGACCGAGTAATGACCATTAAGGCCGAGTCTCCCTCGAGCATTACACCGCCAAACTGGTTTGGCTGGTTTGCACCAGAGCACCCAAACTGGTGTCCACAGGAGGATATATCAGGGGCCATTCGTATAGTCCAGACCCTATATGAAAACTGTCTATGAACGGCACATTACGTGCTGTATAAATTATCTTTTTCTCTGAGCAAATTATCCCAGCCCGTTAAAAAATGCAATCGCCATTGCAAACACAAAGTAAAATACAGAATATGCATCAAACAATTACACGGCTATAAACCGATTGGTGGGGCAAAGTTGCAATACATTTGTTTTGCTTTATAGAAAGGTTCATGCCCAGCCAGTCTGCAGCAGTCTCAGCTATAACTGATCCATTTGCGTCACTACATGTTAAAGGTTATCTCGAATCACCGCCGCAGTAGACCTAGTGGATTCCAGTAATATTTCAACCCCTAGGCACTGAAACAATCATTCAATATAATGTAAGTAACGTGATGGATGTTGACAATGATATCTACATTAGATCATCTATATGTTGCACAGATCTTGCGTAAGACTCCATCGCACAGCGATGTACATTGTACTTATCTGTACTGCCTAAAATCAGCTAATTCATCACGATGAGCAAAAATATGTTTATCGAAACTGACGGAGAACCTAAATTGTGTACCATCTCTGTGATGTGAATCAGTCCTCGTTAATAAGCACGAAGCCCTAAAACCCAAAGCCACAGAATTACAATTTTATAGGCAGGGAGACGCTAATGAAGAACGATGCGTACTTTCCATTGATACAAGAAAATAGAAAATAGTCGCCACACGATAATTTTATTTCTCTAAATGTTTCAGCGGATGAACGGCATTAAGCCAGTCAAGTCGGTATGTGGGACCTTCTCATGGCCTTAGTGGTTGATTCCAAGGGAAAATCCTGTTTTTTCCGTTGTCACTATTGTATGCTGCATGGTCGGAATCAGCTGTTTGGTTGCTTTCTCCTTGCACAAAAAAGCCGAAACCACACATGTGTGTTTTTTTCATTCGGGGACTGTGGAAATAATTGAATTGAGGATAATTAGGTAAACATTGTTCCTTGCCATACACACTTCTGTTTTGCCTCCCCCACAATGTCGGCACAGTCATGCGTCAAGGCGAGGTATTTGATCCGAGTTAGAGGAACTCGATCCTGATAGACAGAGCGCCTCTCCAAAGAAGAGAATCCTTTAGAATGTCCGTTTTCCCGGGAAAGGTATTCCTTGGAACCCAGGGTGGATTAAGCCCCGAACTTCATACCCTCTACAACAAATCGGTATGTCAGAAAGCCGTCTTTGCCCCGGCCTGATAGCCACATCGTCAACATGATGTCCAGCTATCGGCTGGGTATGAGCCTTTTCTCTCAAATTGTCATTGCAAGTGTTGGCGTAGTCCCACGTTTTGCAGAACGACCATTTATTGTTCTAATATGTTCGATATTAGTTCGATTGTTCGACTATTATTACCCACGATGCTGTATTCAACACCACATGCATGCCAACCTAATCTACTAATCCATCAAGGGTAACCCTTCAGCGTGGTTGGTACACGCATGTGGGTCCCTTTTGTGTATAACGCTCTATGCCTGCGATTTTCTATGCCAAACCCAATTAGGGGACTCTCATTTTTTATCGTTATCCATCTAGCCTCTAACAATTAACCTGTCAGAGAGAGAATATTGCAGAGTCAGTGCCTCCGAGACACACGCGACTTCCACAGCTTCCGTGCAGGTGAACAGTGCCAATAAAGGAAGCGCCCCGGGGCCTCCGATTTATGCCCTTGTCGGGATAAATGCGGCAACGCAATCTTTATTTCCCTGCTGGAACAGTGGCCAGACGTGATAATGGAGAGCCTGCTCGCATTGCAGGAAGCCGCTTTGTTGGTCGTCATCGCAGTGGTGTCTAACCCCAGGAATATGGCTTCCATTATGCCGGGCCTGATGACGGCGGACGGAGCAGGGTTCTGCCAGGTTCCGTCTGGACCACGGCCTCTCATTGTTGAATCTCAATGGGACAGGTCTTGGCAATTATGCGGTTTGGGGATTGAAATGCAGATAGACGTGAATTTTGGCTGGAGCAGTGCTATCAGTTACTGCCTGATGGATCCTGCTTCATTCAGACAGGTGTCACACAAAAACAATGGTACCCGGGGTAACTCTAAGCCGTAGGTACATGTAGCTGGCAGGCATCATATTACTTAGTAGCGAACTGGGATAGCGAATATCCCAGTTTTAATAAATGACTAATTGGTGGCAGCGACTTCCACGTTATCCGTATAAACCAGAATTCACAATTCCCTTTGGAATTGGCATCTGATGGCACCAGATGGTGATCAGTTATGCATGTAGTTGATATGTGAAAGTAAGTAGTGCGTTAATGTTGACGGGATTTTTAATTCAGGCCATAAAAACTTGTAAACATCAAATAAAGAGCTATACTGCACACACACACAGGCGTACATGTACAGGTAGGTCCTAGTTAGTTATTCATTATTTATTTCAGATTAACGATTCAGCGAGCCTACATGTAGGTGCTGTATTCCCAACAGATATAGCGTTAGATGGTTTCAATATATAAAACTACGGTAATCTGAGACGCTAAATACAATATGGCAGCTATAATTCTCAGAATATAAAAATGATCATTTTTTATCTATCACTGGTAGAAATGTCTAGAATGATATCCTGGACCTGGTTGTGGGACTATTTGATAGCTTGGGATAGACGTGTATGCTACATGATCTTCACGCGCCATATCGATTACACTAGTTTTTTTTTTGTCGCCAACCACCCAGAACGTTTTAAATATTCATACGCATGTGTGCCGCAGAAAAAGAAAAAAAAAAAAGATCACACAAACTGCTATGGTGGAAACGTTAGGCTGTAAATTAGTTGTTGGTTTTCTCCAAGAAAAATGCCGACGGGAACCACGTTGTCACAGGGCGAAACGCACTACGCCAGCAGTAGTGGCTTTGTTAATCGTTTTAGGTACTTTTTGTCGAATGTATCTTGCACTCGGTACAGGGGATATATGTATGTATGTGAACGGTAGTGGTTATTCTCATGGCAGTGGCAGTAGTACTACATGTACTAGCAATAACGACAGCGGTAGCGGCACTGGTATGAGGCGCGTTTTGGTAGTGGTTGTTGTGATGGAGGTGATGGAATTAGCCATGCGCATACAGTACACAGAGCTGTTATAGTAAAACGGAGCCTATTATTGTTTGTTTAGTTCTCAAGAAAAAAAAACGAAAAAAAAAAACGGGTAAGACATCACGTACGATTTAACAAAACAATCACTGTGATGTTTGGCAGAATGCTGAAGACATGGAGGCAAATTTATGCGCAGCGAGAGGCGCTAAATGCTGCTACTCTATTACAATTTCCACGAACACAAGACAACAAGAATAACAATATTTGTTCCACTTAAAAGAATCCCTAGCATCTGTTAGTGAAATCTACATGCAAATGTATACTTAACGAAAAACATTAAAAATTGTGACTTGACTCGTTGTTCAGTTTGCTGTCTGTCTGTCTGTCTGTCTGTCGGCCTGTCTGTCTGTCTGTCGGCCTGTCTGTCTGTTTGTCGGCCTGTATGTGTCTCAGAACAAAATATCTCAAAACGTATTCAACCAATCAACTTCATATTTGGTAACAGTCTTCCCTATGACAAAGGAAAGAAATTGTTAGATATTATTAGATTTTGAGAAAATCGCCCTGGGGTAAGGGTGGTGTGTGTAGGCATGGGATGGGGGGGGAATTTTGGCCTAATGATAAGAAATAAAAGAAACAAATTTGAGCGGCCCTACATATAACAGCTAAAGGGTGAAAGAGACAAGTTAGACATTAACAAGAAGTCATATTTGGGGAGTCTAGCTGCACCATTATACATGACCTTCTAATGACCTTGTGTAAGGTCAAATTCAAAGCCACTAAAATGCCAAAGCCTTATACATGTATCTAGTAAAGGAGCCTAGTTAGGCCATATGTTACTATTAAACATCGATAGGAAACGATATATGGAGAGTCCAATACCACTATCACATTTGACCTGGAATGACCTTGAAACGTCAACGTCAAGGTCACTCTGATTTGCAGTGGTAGGGGATCTGTACGTTATGCATATATTCGCTGATAACGTTTGGCTGGATGTTACTTAAGGAAATGTATGGTCAGGCGGAGTTTTCCTCCGTAACAGCGGTCATTCTAGTTTATGTTACATGTATACTTGCTCCTCGTGTTGTTATTTGACGTCTAATTGGTACAGTGATTCTGTGTTTTTGTGGTGGTAGTGTTGTGGTTCAACTGTGCTGGCAATGGGGGTAAATTATGACCCGGAATATTCAACTCCCGTTAATCCTAGTTCAACACAGATTTACCTAATCAGGCATGTATGTGTGAAGGCATGAATTGCAGCGTGCTAACCAACAGTATATTAAGCCGAAAATATACGGTATAGCCTATGCCGGGTGCAGCCCAAACAGGGTGAACAGTGCAGGTCAGTAATTGTACATGTATGTTACGTAAATGTTTCTACTTAGGGTGTCTTGGGGATTGACCCGTAAACATATGAACTGTTTGGTTATTTATACATGTCCGCGTAAAGATCGTATTTCCTTTTTTTCACAGATAATGAAGTAGAGTTTTGTTTGGGTCGATGAAAACCCTCGAACTTACAAAAAAACCCCACACAAACGACCACACGTGTATGCAGCGCACACACAAAGAAACACCATAATAAGCGATTATATTATAGCCATGAGGTTCATTGGGTCCACTTGCAACAAAGGTTCTTTTTTCTTGATGATTAGAAACTTGCGTTTCCCGTTCAAAGATATGCTCCCATAATAAATGCACTGATAAATAGTTAAACAACAATAATCATTAGAATGTATGTGTTGAGCAATTGAGCCTGAGCTACGGGTCTTCTGTTAGAGGTTCATACACGGTTCTTGCACATTAATAATCTGTCCATACAAGGACAGATTAGAGAGATTAGCACAAAATACATGTCCATTGCGTAGATCAAGATCTCACCAATGTATTCAGATTAACTCATACATATACATGCACACATTAACTTGCCAGGCTACCAAATACAGATCTTTCGATGACCCACCACCTCTTCCTCTGTTAAAAGTCAAAAGCAATAAGGTTTTCATGAGATATTTATACATAAATTCGTCCAGTGGGCCTTAATAATACATTGCACCTATATATTGAAGCCCCCGAGCTTCATTCAATAACTACGCATTTGGACCGCTAACCAACCCGCCTATGAATATACCTATTGAACAAAGTGTGTATGATTACAAATACGCATAAAGCAATAGCAACATAAATCTTACCTTCAAACTTTGCCAATCGATTTCTTCATGACAGGAGGACAGCTGATACTGGTAAAGTATGGCCACGGTATAGGCCACAGGGCATCTCTCCTCGTTTATTTCGTTTCTACCACCGAGGATTTTGTCATTCAAAAGCGGTTTGTTGTTTTAGCCGTGACTGAAAAAAAAATCAATTAAATCCACCAGTTTATTAAATTCCGTTTATCTGTGTATGTCCGAATGGCAATATCTGCAGATACAATGTTGGCCAACCCAGCTCCAATGTTCGAGACTTGGAGTGAATGCTGTGGCTTTTAACAGTGTTCCTATAAAAATATCTTGAACGCAGACTAGCCCTAGGTAAGCTCCGTGCCAAAGCCAAAGGCCTACGTCCGATGAATTAGCCTGACATGGCCTCTGCGGGTTCTTTGACATTACATTATTCTGTGCGGATCATACGTGAGCCGAGGAGCTCCCGCCAAAGACCTGAAAGCGTCCAACCAGAGCAGTCTGCAATTGCGCTGTGAGACTGATTCCTGTGCTGCCCTGCCAGCCAGCTCTGGGCTGTAAACTACATCCACCACGTGGGCGGCTCTTTGATTCTGTCTGTTCCTTGTCTGGCAAAGCACCACAGATGTTCTGAATCGCTGCATCACCAACCGACAGGGTGGGGACGAACCCCACAAGGCCATGTTGGGAAAGCCCACTCTGCTTCCGGTTCCTGTGACAAACTGCCAGCGGCGGGAATCGGCATCTTTATCGGCCCCAGTCACCGGTGCCTCCTTTTCATCAGCCCGGACGTGCTGGCCCCTGAAGACCGGCCTCACGTTAGCGCCTATTACCTCGGCCACTCCCATCCGCTAAATGCCCTTCCATGATAGTTTAATAAAGCCGGGCGATGCCGCCCTCGAGGACGAGACGTATCAACGAGGATGGGGAAAATCCCCATTTATCGCTCAGATGTGAGAGCATTTTAGTGCTGCTGCTGCTCTGGGCGTGGAAGATGGGAACTTGTTTCTTACGATTTCTTCCATATACCTCGAAAAAGAGGAGTCGGGAGAAAAGGGGTGGCAGATTTGAAAGAATTTCCTCAAAAACGTAGTTACCTACATATGTACAATGTAGTCTGGCTAGTTCCCTGCTCCATCAGCTACACGGATAGAGTGGGAATGAGGTAGGAAACCAGCCAGTAAATGACGTTTTTAGTTTTATTTATTTATTTATTTATTTATTTATTTATTTATTTATTTATTTATTTATTTATTTGTTTATTTATTTATTTATTTATTTATTTATTTATTTATTTATTTATTTATTGTAATATATTTAGACTGGGTAGGCCAATTACAATTTAACATGTATTCCACCTTGGCGCCCAGTATAATAAAATAA
>JAAUYG010088807.1_pt1 | contig 10649 bp, 11 predicted proteins | sample 7278091 | NCBI WGS metagenome assembly JAAUYG01 (sample SAMN14350201, study PRJNA611818) | marine sediment metagenome | isolation source: surface marine sediment (0.6m) | place: French Polynesia: Moorea | collected 2018-08
ACCGCTGCCCATAGAGTGAGGATGAGCTCAATTTTGAGCCCCTGGGGGAAAGAGAGTATACGTGCCACTTCTGGAATTTTGGCTAATAGCCAAGCATGCAAGTTTCATGGCCAAATATGGCAATTTTGAAAATCAGCCATTATCTCAGAAACCGCTGCCCATAGAGCAAAAAGATGCTCAATTTTGGCGTCCTGGGTTAGGAAGAGAGTGTATGTGCAACTTTTGGAACTTTGGCCCATGGCTAAGTTGGTTGTTAAGCAGAGCGCCAAGGCCCATGGGCCTCTTGTTTTGTTTTGCTTGTTTTGTTGTTGTTGTTTTTTATTTATTATTATTTTTTTTTTTTGGGGGGGGGTATGATGCGAGTATGCGCATCAAAAGAATAAGGGAACCGTGCGTTGCGTCGGCATACGACCAATAAAAAACCATGTTACGTACAGTACCCACTCATTGTAATGCCGTTAGTTCGACGAGATGAGCGACTGAATTCGGGCTTCCACACCTCATCGGATGCCTTAACCTACCACTAGACTAACTGGACCCGTAGCAGATTCAGTCTTAACTAGTTCAAAATAGCTTCCCTTTATCAGCCCAATAGAGATTTTTTCTATGCGGTCTCATGGCTAAAGCAATATTATGCGTCCAGCTGATGGTTTTTACTGTAGGACTTACGTGGCGTCCAGGTTTAGAAAGTAACAGTTCCCGCGTGCTCCTGGTATAACGTCCTTATTAAGAACAGAAACACGAAATATTCAAGCCCAGTTAGTGCTTCCCATGTCAATACAGTGTAATAAATTATATTTGCAGAGGAAAGATTACTGTTATGCGGCGCGTCTATTTAGTAGAGTAGAATACCCATGCGCGTTAAACGAAATGCAAAACAGTGAAACAAGAAATAATAATACACAGTAATGCAAAACAGTTAAACAAGAAATAATAATAAACAGTAATAACTACCTTGTGTGCAAAAACTAAGACGAAGGGTTCCGAGAGGTTTTTCAGATATTTGGGGTCCACTCCAAGCACGCTGACTGACATGATGTCGGAATTGATGGGCAAGGTCTGGTTAGTGTTGCTATGGGAATACATAAATTAAACCTTGGATATTCAAATGCTATTCAAATATATATTATCTTTGACATTCATTAGTATACTCTTGCCTACTGGTGAGCATTAACAATCCCTTGCAACCTCTCAAAGGAAGTGTGTACAAAAGAGAAGTATTCTAAATACTGATGTGGAATTTTAAAGTGTACCACTGAGTATTACCTATTAAAGTTACACACGTAACTATCAAATCTATGAAGCCATTTTATATTAGTATTAAAACAATGTATGATTCTTCTGTAGAGCAGAAATAACTCTAGTTATGCCGCCCATATGTAGGTACCGGTATTTTACTTACTTTGGGTTTGGGTCTGGCAGAGGGTCCATGTCGAATAGTTCCTTTATGCTTGGGTACTGCGCACGGTAGTAAGCATATGCACCTGGAACGGTAAAACAAAACACCACCCGCTATTCGATAATTAAAAACTTAGACAAAATGACAAACACGTGAAAATAATTCAAGACTATAAACATGTGCCTCTGTTAAAACTATTCAAGAACTTGGGAGTTCGAAGCATGTTTATTGAATGTTCATTTTACAAAAAGGTTTAAGTACGTACTATATTAATATCCGATGCCTCAGGTGCCTATATGATATGAATGTTTTCGCCCGGAAAAGGTTATTCGTGAAAGAAAATGAAAAGATAGACACCCAATTTGCAAACATCAGTTATAATACGATTTCGTGGACTTATGCTTGCACAAATACTGAAGAAGTATGCACAATACTCTCAAATGTATTTTCCTGTAATTCGTATGAGTGTATCCTTACAATATTTTTTATTCTCCTCAGCCACTTCAGCGACCTCTGGTGGCAGGATCACGACAGTGCTGTGATTAGTGCCTCCCATGCTGATATTTACCGATGTGTTGTGCATAATCGGGATCACGGAGAGTTCGAAGTCTGAAAAATATCCGTGTGACATTGCCATATGCTACATGTACGTGCGGTTAATATCCCGATTTATGTTCATTCCTTTAATCCGTTAAAGTCACCAAATAAATAAAATAACATATCTAGCAAATGCCAGCTGCTCCAACTATTATTCCTATTTGAGACTATATTGGTTATATTAGTACAATATATTATATGTATACATATTGCTGCTATCGCAACTCCTAATCCTTCTCCCATTCGATTGGAGAAATAACGTTTTGAAACTTTCACTCCCACAGGCTCCCATAATTAGTAGCGAAAATGCCAAAAAAATGTTAAGATTAAAAAATCCAAACTTTTTAAACGCGAAAAAATAATGGTTTGGAGACATGGCTGATAGTTACCTTTCCACAAAATTTTGCGCCAAGTCGCTTGACGGTTTCCGAGAAAACGCGTTAAACGACGGACGCCCGCGCTATTGCTCTGCTGACACAGTCAAGCAGAGCTAAAAATTATGGAAAAGGATACTTATAGTAGTCTAATTTAAGTCCTTATTTAGACAAAAAAATTCCTACATGACTAAAAGATATGGAAAGGTTACTATGCAGAGCGTAATATTCCATTCTGCTAAACAGAAACTTGTACCGGCGAATGAACGTATGTGGAAGGAATGTAATGTTATGAGACCGTCGAGACAGAGCATTACAATGATTTTTTAAGTCCTAATGCAAAAAATATGAAGTGGAACGTGTTTCATTACTTTATAAATAAGCTGAAAATTGTAACTGATCAGAATGAATTAATTATTTTCCAAATTGTCCAATTAAGGAGTACAATGTATACGGAAGTGTTTACTGTTTGTTTTTGAACACGAATAGGGAGTATTTGGCTCCACACATTCGCAGTATGAATAATCGGTTTCATTTGGAAGCCAATCTACCTTGGTCATATGACTATTCTTTAGCCAATCATATTGCGACATATAAAAGCTCCGCCAATCGTGAGGTGTCCCTGTTTTCGCGCCTTTACCCTTCTTTCGGGTATCTTCGGAAAATTTTCCGGCCAAGGGGTTTAAAATACTCCCTATTGTTAAATACTCCCTATTGTTACTTTGGCAATACAGCCGTTTTGTCCTGATATTGTAGCTGAGTATGAAACAATATTCCTATTTACATTTCACCTTCTAGCAGCACCCTTGCTACTATCCTGGGAACTTTGACTGAGCTATTATCAGTACAAACAAGGCGCACAAATATGTGACTAACCTAGATTATCCGCCTTGACGCTGACATAATTCCACGATTTCACAAACGGAGGAAGGGATAGCCTGGCCCCGAGAAGGCCCTTGGCCATGAGATCCATGGTACTCAAGACCCGCTGGGCTGTTTCAGCGGCGGTTTCCTGGTTTGAGAGTGGAATCAAGGAGTGTTAAGAATTATTTATACTCTTTTGTGGGTGGCGATTTACATCGTAGAGTACCTTGTTCTGGCACCGAGCCACACATATTGCTAAACCTCGACCAGCTTCAGGGCGAGGCGTTGGCAAGCGACAAATCGGAAACGTTTTAACGTCAACTGCATAGACTTTCCATTCAAACCATTAATGCACTTGCTTTTTTCTACCTTATTTCACAGTTTCAGTTCACATTGTAAGCAGACCACAGGCCTCTGGTTTTAGCACAAAATTTTAAAAATTTATAATGTTACCTTATTCGGGAAGTTTTGCCATGTTTCGTGACTCTTTGGGCCAGTTAGGGAAGACGTCATCTCGCCATAGCTCTGCGAAGTAACGAAAGGTTTATGCAGATTATATAGTGGTAGTTATACTTGCAAAATGATGAGCTCATTGTGGATAATGTCGTCCCCTCCTACTCTTCCATCCCCCTCCTCCGCTTCTTCTTCTTCACTCCTCCTCCTCCCCTCATCTTCCTCCTCCTCTCCTCCTCCTCCTCCTCCTCCTCCTCCTCCTCATCATCATCATCATCATCATCATCATCATCATCATCATCATCATCATCATCACTACCAACATCACTGCTCTTGCTTCAGAAAGAGGTCGCCGTCGTCGTCACATATGAGTAGTAGCAGAAGTAGTAGTAGTAGTAGTAGTAGTAGTAGTAGTAGTAGGAGGAGGAGGAGGAGGAGGAGGAGGAGCAGGCGGAGGACGAGGAGCAGGAGAGGAGCGGGAGGAGGAGGGGCGGTAGCCAGAGAAGAAGAAGAAGAAGAAGAAGAAGAAGAAGAAGAAGAAGAAGAAGAAGAAGAAGAAGAAGAAGAAGAAGAATATGCTTCTTAAAAATATTTTTAATATGTATCTTCTAACTTGGGCCACTTCTTGCACCAGTGCATTCAGCCCGTTGGCTCCAACAAGAGTAGTGGACATTTCCCACATTAAGTCGACCGTCCTCACGATGTCGGGAGGGAAAAACGTTCTGTTCTCTATAGCGTCATCCGTATAGTTATCTACCACGTCAAGGATTTTCTTGTAGGCGCTGGCATTGGGGGATCTTTTCTCCACGTAGATGAATGCCTGCAATAGTACGATTTGAAATTTACTGCTTACAGTGCATTGCAGTGAGGGTCAGTTATAGGGCTGTACCAAAGAAACACTGCCGACAGCGTATTCACTGTATTTGTGATATCGACCACAATTTTCATGGCTTCCAAAAATGACTATATCATTTCCGAATAAATAACCTTTTCAACAAAATCGTGAACTTTTTAAAGTGTAACATATAACCTCATGCCATTAGACACATTGTATTGAGCGATAATATGTTGCTTATATAATCGCGATTTTCGGCGCGCTAGCTCTTTATATGAGCAATGTAGTATCTTGTCATCTGAAATGTCTTACTAGATCCATGGCTCTGTTTAGTATTTCGTTTCGGCACTGGGTAGTGTCCGGTTCCTTCCACACTCCATGGGTCGAGCTGGATTGATCCACCTCACACGTCCGTGTGATATATCCTGGTCGGTGAACAACATTATTTTACTGTAGCAAACGAATCTCTAAGGAGTAAGATGCACATATGTTACTGCCCTCCTAAATAGCGACTCAAGTATCTTATTTCTGTGCAGATGTTTATGTGATTGTGACTACATATCAGAATATGTCTACAGCTTTAATAATTCACTTATTAGATAAGATAAAATAAAAGTGTCTTCTGGCGTCCTCATTTTTTGTTTCATTTCTTGATATGTAAAAGTTTGAAGGGGGGAATCTTTTTGCAGTAGTAGTAGTAGTAGTAGTAGTAGTAGTAGTAGTAGTAGTAGTAGTAGTAGTAGTAGTAGTAGTAGTAGTAGTAGTAGTATACCGAAGAAGAAGAAGAAGAAGAAGAAGAAGAAGAAGAAGAAGAAGAAGAAGAAGAAGAAGAAGACGAAGAAGGCCAAAGAGTGGTGGGGAAATGTAAAAAGATCGTGGAGTAGAGTTCCGAGGGAAGGGTGTATTTTGGTTATGGATAAACTTGTAGGTATCAATATGTTAGGCATTATTACCAACTGATCCACTGGGACAAGGGATGGGGATGTCCGTATCCACAGGGGCAGCAGGCCATTCATGGATAGACCCAAATATATCTGTAGCATCACTAGGACAGAAGCCGACTGAGACAAAAGACATAGTCATGTGTTACGGTCAATTTACAGATTATGCAAATTCCTGCTTCCACTTTGAGCTTGGTATACATGTAGGTGTCAGCCATTCAACGAACAGATATTGGAAGGGGGGAGGGGTTATTTTTCTGATAGGAGACAAGGAAACATGGGAAGACACTAGAGAAAAAGCTGCTGGAAAATTTCAGGATAGCCTTTCTCTGGGATGTTTATTGATACAATGCAAAGCATACAAATGCATATCTTTGCTTTTCTTCTTATTTTTAAGTTGTTATATTTTTTTGTTATTTTTTTTTTCGTATCGGACACCGTTAACTAGATATCTCAAAACGAGTTGGTCTTAGCGTTTAAAACTTTGGGGGATAAGAAAGAACCATGAGGGCTTAAATCCATTGTTGAACCAAGTAGTCTGAGGGAAATTGCTGTATCTTAATAGCGGCGGCCCGTACAGCAAACTCCGCACGGGTAGAGAGAGCAAACTCCGCTGCGACCCCGCACGGGTAGAGAGAGAATGCATGTGGAAATTGTCTCCCGTTTCATGCCCGAATGTGGCAATTCTGAAAGACCGTGTGCGCCAGTATCTGGGATACGGCTGGTCCTTCAGTGGTGCGAAAAAAATCTATGCTGGCTCCTGTGGCAGAAACAGAGCACATGCGCACATTTGAAATGTTTGCCGATGGCCGGGATTTATGCTCAAATTGTGGATATTAGAAAGTTGATTGATACTTTAGAAACTGTCACCGTGGAGCAAAAATATGATAAAGCTCAATTTTGAGCCCCTTATATCTTAAGAAAGGGGTTTGGCAATGCTATTGATATTGAACGCTAATAGAAGATTCACAATCGACCTTAAAAGGTCAACTTCAGAGTCGCTGCTATTTCAACCACGTGAATCTGAGGAGTAGAGTTAGACCCTGCACATGTTATGATGCTATTGAACGTTTGAAGTGCTCAAGGGCAGCGTTAGATTTGACCTGACTAATCTTGAAAATAAAAATAAAAGTGTGCTTTTATTTGCATCTTATCTCAGTTTTCAAACCAGGGTGAAAATTAAAAATCTATGTGGCAAGCAGCCAGATAAGATTATGTTATATTTTATATATAAGTTCATCCCCAATAGCCACGTAGCGAAGGCGACAGATGTGGCGACCTGGCAAGTCTTAGTGCTCTTCAAATTCAATAATTTTATGGCGCACATAGCGAAAAACGATGTTACATTGTTTGGCAATTTATCAAATCAAAAGCAAATATTGCACACGTTAAAATTTAGCGCAGGTCAATGGATACTGTTAAAACGTGATATATAGTAAACGTGGCTGTTCTAGAACACATTTGGGATACTTTACATGCTGGATCATACTAAATTGGTATAAGGTTTATCGGTTTGTGGTGAATTTTGCTCCGAAGTCAAGATATGAATTTTAAAACGCCACCCCACAGTTTTTACTGGATGGTGATAAAGTTTATGACACCATTATCTACTAGGCAGGAATGAATATTGGAAATTAAATTTCAAAACATCGCACACAAAATATTGTACTTTGAAATACACATTCAATGGTCAAACTGGATATATCAAAACGTTAAACACTCTAATAACCGGTTTATCTTAGAGAGAGACGAATGAAAATGTGTTACTAGGTGAATAGGAACCACATATAGAGCACCTTTCGTGCTGGATAGTCCAAAATCAGTTTGTGGGCACTCGGTACACTTTGCGAAAGTTACGAAGACGCGATGTTTTTTGTTTTTTTTTCCAAAATGCTGCTCTTCCTGCAGCTTTCATTCGATTTCATCTAAACTTTATAAGGACATTGGTATCTATGTGGGACAATGGCCATTAATTTTAAAATCTTGACATTTGAGCCAATACAACATTAAATAAAAATTGTAGACCTTATAATCCAAATCCTTATAATCATAAAGCGAATCGGGTTAAACTTTAGGTATCGGGAGAAGGGGGGGGGGGTCGGTCAAAGTAGCATGTATTAAATATGTGCTTTGATGACACGGTGTACGCATCGAGGTAATCCCGGTGTCATTCGGGGCTGCGGGTTTGTCTGAAAATCGACCTCCGAGTCAGAAACCGCTTCTCGAAGAACCAAACGAGAACGAGCTAAATTTGGGAAATGCGGGCTTTTGTTATGAGAAATTATGAGAAACTATTATGTATAGGGACGTTTTCATATCAGAAATGTCGAGGTCATGTTAGGGTCATTCGGTTCACTTTTTCTCGAAAGCAACCTACAACTCTTAAGTCGAAGCGCGGAAACCAAAAAGACATTTCATCCTCTGGCATTAACAAGAAGGATGTATATATATACCACTCACCCCTTTTGCTAAGGATCAGTTACATGATCATTAGTAAATTGTGAGTAACGGAGACTGCTACTCACAATTTGCTAAGGATCATGTAACTGATCCTTAGCAAATCGTAAGTAGCATATAATACTTCAGATACGTCTTTCAAGGTCACTTCTTTCATATGGTCTCTCTTTTTTTCTGCAGTACGTATCATTACTTTACGTCTGCATAGTCACGTGACGAACACACGCGTTCGCGTGGCTCTCGCAAAACTGGTGACAGGTCTCCTCCCCTTGTGGTAGTGTAACACAAGACCAATCACGCTCCGTCATAAAGCATCGCCTATCGATCTGAAGGCTGCTGATCACCGGGCAACCAGAAGAGCAACGGAGGCGATATCTCGAAGGCATTTTGAGCACAGATAAAAAGTCCGTACCCAGCAGCGAGTGGTATACCCCTGTAAATTAATTCACTTGAATATACTTCGGTGGCCTTCTCAGTGCACCCTGGCAACATGTGGCACTTTTCAATTATGATAGCTAAGGATTTATTTGTCCATAAAATCCTACAGTTCCTTTGGTTATGGTACGCCTTAGGACAATAAAATTGAGTGTCCTATAGAGGACATTGTTTTTTGGTTATTTGGGTTAACAGTTGAGGATTTATGTCAGGAGAGACCATATTACTGTCGACAGTAGTTGTATTTACGGGGCGTGATGTTAGCCAGCAATTAATAATTAGAATACATGCTGTTGTGAATGTTAAAATAAGAACCGTGAAAAGACTACAGGTATCGCGTGACAGCACAACAGGAATTGCATGAAAACACTACAGGTATTGTGCCAGGTGTCTTATAAAGTTACCTCACGTTTTTTTTTAAACTGGTGCCAGGTATAAGTAAACATAAACGGCACGCATTTTGTGGATAGAAGGATGCAGTTAGCACATGTTTACACACATCGTGTAAATAAACAAAGTTTTTCATCCATTTCTTAGCACATGACGAATAAAATTTTAAAACGCCCTTCGTGATATTCACTGGGAAATGATATACGCCAATAAATAAATTATAATTATGCAATTCATATTTTTACAAAAAAATAATAATAATAAAACTAATGGTTAGGCATAAATCTTACTTGCTCGGTCGGAACACGACATCGATACAACCCCACACCCATATACAATCAGCAGCGTCCAAACCCACTCTGGAAAAAAAAGATAACTTAAAGTTAAACGTGTGTTAAACATTACACTTTTTCCAACATGTTTTCGACAATATGTCGATGTTCTTCACCAGTGACGCAGAGTATTTAAAGTTAACATTTAAGCTTTTTTTTTTCTTTTCGTAATTATTATTTCAATTAGAGTAAAGATGCAGGTTCGGATAGCGACTATATTTTATAGAGGGCGTAATAATGCCAGTAATAAGTCAGTTTTTTTTTAATTTTTAAATCAAATTTTCCTTTCGAAAGATTGTATAAATGAAAGTTTCAATAGGTACCTTTTAAAAGTTAAAAAAAAGTTTAATTGTAAAATTTTTTTGGGAAATTACAAAGTCCCTTTAAACATCGAGCATAGCGTACAACAACCCCGTTCGCGCATCCAATGCACCCGATTTGTTTTCTTTTTCTTTTTACTTGCACGTGCACGTGTATGCAGTCCTGGGAGCATAGTATACATCCCCATCCATGTGAGTTAACCGTGACTAAAGTACAGGATGTGTATGTGCAAAGAAAATAGTAAAGAAACACAGAAAAAAAAAGAAAACCCATATTACTTACCTTTATTGGAACTTATAGGCGTCATGCTTTTACAGCAGTAACTGGCTTGGTTCACTCACATGTCCTTACTCTTGCTTTTGTCTTATGACGTCACTGGAGGAAAACTGACAAAACAATAACCGGCGACAGTCTCTGAGCAGTCCACGTAGGAATACTGTGAAAGTAAAAATTCACAAGCAAGAATTTACGCTCTTTCGGAATAATCCAACGTGCCCCGTTCGCATAAAGTTCTGTGGTCCAATAAGCCAATCGGCTCTGCTCCCAATAATTCCGGCTCTGATGTGCGAGTCAGTTGTTAGTGCCTTTGGCCAGCACCATGGCGCTGAGAGAGAACCACCTGCGCCTTCTTCTATAAATCACACTCTAATTTGTCTGCAGGTTTTCTGCTTCTTCGTCCAAGCATATGATAATTAATCCTCTCCACACGCCGTCAAGGCTCCTGGAATGCCGTGCTCCTTCCAAGAACGACCTCGTTGTGAATATGGCTAGTAAGGATTTAGTATTTTACTAGTAATATTCTTCCAAGCGCCCTCAGTGGTTGCTGCTTCAGGGCTGCTTGTAGACATGCTTTAGTTTGTTTTCCCCCTTGAACATCAGTAGTTCCCATGACTTGTTGCATTAGGAGTGCAGCCACAATATGGGAAATAGAACGTGTGCATATGATAATTTAAGCTGGTCCGTTCCCCCTTGATCACCAATTCAAATTTGCATAATGGATCATAACTTTGTAATTACCCTTAGACTCAAACAGGATTTATTATATGGGGCCGTGACGAAATGAGAAGTAACGACGCTGCCAACCAATCTAGCATTTATTAAACTAGAAACACTAAGATGTAGAAACTATACAGGGATTAGGTAAACGAATTTTCTACATGACAAGAGAGAGAGAGAGAGAGAGAGAGAGAGAGAGAGAGAGAGAGAGAGAGAAAGATAAAAAAACATAAAAAAAAAAATATATAAAAAAAT
>JAAUYG010097095.1_pt1 | contig 10648 bp, 4 predicted proteins | sample 7278091 | NCBI WGS metagenome assembly JAAUYG01 (sample SAMN14350201, study PRJNA611818) | marine sediment metagenome | isolation source: surface marine sediment (0.6m) | place: French Polynesia: Moorea | collected 2018-08
CCTGTACAATGTGCTCTTTATAAGCAGGTGGTCTTTATATAGAGGTGGTCTTTAGAGTAGTTTTGACTGTACCCGTTATTTTAATGAACTGGACAGGATCATGCTTACTAGGGTTATTACCAGTTGAGACTTGTACAAATATGAACATATGTTCAGAGGGGCTGTACATTACCGGTAGTAGCACTTATAAATAACACTTGTTATGTAATAGGGTACAGTTGTCTGGATAAGAACTCCACATGCTCCAGTCAGAAGCTACAGTAATCAAAATTTCTGGGTCAAAAAATGAGATCAGGTCCTGGTTCTGCTCTTATAATATTGTTTTGTTTTTGTTTTGTTTTTTTTTCCTCCAGTAATAGATGCTAGGTGACGCTGCCGATGGTATAAAGTGATTGATTGTTAGCCTGATAATGACTGTAATCCATTTTGAGCAGGAAAAGAACGACATCTCCTCTGAGTGAAGTAAGAAACCCCACATCACTATTGGCATGCTTCTATCATTGTCAGCCTTGGCCTTATGCCAAGTGTATCCAACCAGTTCCGTCTTGTGTTGGAATCTTTTCCTGTACAGGTGAGTTAACACTAAATGTGCTCACTGATGCCATTATATCAGTGCTATTCACAGGTAAACTGCCAGGGAGATTGTTGAAATCGGCAGCCAGCCGGGGAGATTTCTATCCAATACGATTCCCTCTGGCACAATATGCCATTCTGGATTTGTGGACCCTGGTCGCTCCAGGAGAACTAGATGAGACTAATTATAAGAGCGGAAGGGTAGCGAGCGGAAATCGGCTGTGGGACATATATATCTGCAGGAGTTACGTAGGAGTTCAAAGGCAGGTGCGAATGCCTCCGTGACTGGAATCGTGTAATAATTCTTCACAGGGTCAAGGATCCTGGACCCATCGCGGCTAAGTAAAGAGATATGGTTTCAATTTAGCCGGTGATCATGCCAATGTATACAAACGTCTGCTGTCTCGGTGGAGTGGGCTTGTAGCCCGGGCCTGTAGGCGATAAATCCATCTCCTTCTGCCATGAAACTGCTATGGCCAGCTTAGATCCATAGACCTACCTGAAGGTAGCTATAGGTAACAATGCAGCACCTGCTGGTGTATACCTGGCGTCATCCACTTTACTGTGGGAGAGATTCTCTCTCCTAGTTCTAGCACAGCAGCCACTTGGTATTATTCATATACCACATTGGTATATGATACCAGCATAACGGACTAAATGAACATCGGAATAATAGAAGATCCTGTGTGGCTATCCAATCTTAGTGGTGGTGACTTTACTACCAACTAGGACATCAGGACAATGGTTCCTATATTTTAGGACTACTTATTCAGTCAAAAAATATGGTCTTAAATTGAAGGTGCTCTTAAAACGGAATGATATTTGCGTTCAAAAAATATATATGAGTGCAGGGGGATAACTGGCTTGTTTTACTTGGTAGGCATGCTAGGCACAGAACCTGTTATGGGTCTATCTGATGTGGGGGGTGGGGGGTTCTATGGTCATCTTGAGAAGTGGTACACACAGTGCATATGAGCAGATAGGCAGTTACGCAAAAGTGTTGTTACTGATGGACAGTGTTAAAATCGAGGAAAATCTAAAAATGGAGGGTGTCTTAAATGGCAGGGACTACTGTATTACGATGCGGTCTGATTCTTGAATCCAGATACCATTACCACATCCAGATACCGTTACCCTAACTTGTGTCACACACAGGAAGAATGACAAATTAAGTTTTTTTGCATATTATTTGCATATTATTATTGTGTGAAGCCAACAGTTTCAATCCCATGGTCAGTCGAAGAATGAAGTGACTTGTACATTTTTAGTGAAAATCGACAGTACGTGGTACTGTTCACATTATTATTGGTTGCTGGATACTGAGATGGTAGATTCAGCCTACTTGCTCAGAGGTTTCTGTTTGCATACCAATTGTCTGGTCCCAGTCGCAGTATTCAACATTGCAAACCCCAACTTCCCATATGTCCATATATTCCCATACAAACACACATCCTAAACATTCTGCACATGTGACACATCATTCGCATTCTGAAATTATTAATGCAATGTTTGGAAATAAAATACCCCGGTATATACCAATGCCACATGCGGTACCATTACCAAGTATTCTATCTTGAGTTCGACCTTTAGCATTTAAACCGCATTAGCAAATATCAAAAAGCAATGCTCTATGCCTCAGCCCTCCTCACATTTTTAAATACAGTGTACCCGGTACACGTGATTACTTTTCTCCTCTTTGCTGAGGCCATCAGGCCCTCAAGACTTGGAACATTTCATCGATTTCATAGCTCGAGTTCAATAGGTTAGGTCTAAAATGGATTTTCCACTATCCAAGTTACCTGGATGGGGCAACACATAACAGATCTGGATGGGGAAAAAGTGAAATCTAGACTTGTGATCCAGAATATCTTGTAACATGTGTAATGGTTCTCTGTTGGTGGTCTTGGTCTCATAAATCCCCCCCAAAGGTGGGTAACGTGCAAAATTAATTCCCAATATGAGTTATGCAAAAAAGCAAAAACAAACCCTAATTAAGACCTATATAGTTTTGCATGTTTGTATTGGACTGAGGTTATTAAGAATCAATTTAGTCAGGATCAATTTGCAGTTTTTCTACTATAAGACCACCATGACCTACCACGCCCACAATTACCAAGTAAATTTAGAGCATTTTTTATGGGAAGAAATTTGAGACAATGCAAAACAGGAAAAGATAAAAAGAAGCCTTCATTTACCTCATATACAGAAAACATGTATGCACATGGACTTCCGCAATTAGGAACCCATTTAAAAGAAGGAGATGCCAAAGATCATTCTGTGAGTTATTTTTTTCCACCAGCTATCAGGAATACAGATCCAAAGCATCGGATTCCAATCACATGGAATGCCTGATTGTGACAATCTCCTTCAAGCTGGATGTCTATCATCTCCTACTGCCAAAGTCTGCCAAAGTGGGCCTTAGGATTATTAGGGCTCACAGCAGTTATTGTGTTGCTATCTGAGCCGCTGCCAGCAACAGCTGTCCGCCTCTCCAATCAGACACAAGAGGGCAGCACCAATTGCTTGCGTTCCCACCTGGGATCTGTGCCAGTGCAGCCAGGCTTTTATCTGCTGCTGGGTGGATCATAGCCGTGGATTTATCTAGATTATCATGCATCCTCTGTAGTTCAGACTGCTGGCTGCAGGTGAGGACGGGAGGCCCTTCCAACAGGCGCATGGGCAACATTTAAGAGAATGACATCAAAGTATTACCAACACAAATGATATGGTGATTGTCAGAACCTTCAGCTAAGTCACAGCGAATATGTAATCTTTTCATTTTAAAACACTGATACTTTGCCTACAGGACACATATGAAGGTCTATGTGAGGACTTATGTATACTGTACTGCTTCTTAATTCCTCTGCAGACCTGACGCAATTATGAAGGCAAGGATGAGGAGGAACATCGCATCACAAACGCCTTTCTGGCAAACTGCATTTCCGGACGGGGAGTTCCAAGGGTAAGATACTACAGGTAGGTAATATCTTCATGATAAATTCACCAATATACGAGTGCATAATTCTTTCTTGGGTATTTATTATTATTATTATAGAGGGCCAGAAAAAAGTTCAAAAGCCTTGGTTACCGTAGAAAATCTACAGCATCATGCTAGGGCTTGTTGTCTTGATGCATTTACTTTGTATTTTTATTTTTTCCACCTTTTCTTTGAGTCGTGATGAACAACAATAATGTGAACAAGAAAGTAATGAAATGAAGTGCATGGATCGATATTAAGAAGCAAGACTGGGTATAATACAAAAACATTTGTAAATTAGGCCTTTTTGCTGTCGAATCCATGTTTCGGAAAAACATTGGAGCAATTTAGCATGCGATGTGTTTTGAGTGTTATGGATTGTGGTCTGTATAAAACACCTAAAAGAGCTTGTTTCTTTTTTTGTATAAACCATTAATTTTATGCCTGGAAAAAAAAAATCATAAAATAGCAGCTAATCTTTGATTGGCAAACTGAGCTGTCAAAGCTGCACGTTGTGGATTACAGTGCTTCACTATATCACAACCCTTTATTTTAAGACAACCTTGATTATGAGAGACCATATATATTTCAATCCCAAAGTGCAATTTCATGTTCCGCTGAACCTTTATTATAAGACCACCACCAATATAAGACTACATTTCCATGGTCCCAATGGTTTTAACACAGAAGGACAACTGTAGCTTGCTGGTCAGCAAAAACTGGCCATTTACCTCCATTGAATCCCAGATTGACCCCTGCCTTGAATGCCTTGGCTCACTGAGCAGCCATTCTGACTTACCAGAGCCAAATGCCAGCACAGCACCCATAAGGATTAGGTTTCATTGGCCACTAGATCTGTGTAGCAGTATGTCACCTGTAGCAGTATGTCACCTGTAGCAGTGACATATGTCACCTGTAGCAGTATGTCACCTGTAGCAGTATGTCACCTGTAGCAGTATGTCACCTGTAGCAGTATGTCACCTGTAGCAGTATGTCACCTGTAGCAGAATGTCACCCAACAGAGTACTTCTCAAAGCATAACCACCTTAGCATCGGCTATATAACACCTGTGTAAAATGCTGTGAGAAGCGCCTGAATTTTATTGATTGAAAGCAGGCAAGTAATGAAGCCTAGATGGCTATTGGTTGAATATATATAACAGCTTCGCCAACAAAGTGATGTCAGCGCTAAACAGTGGTACCGGGTACATGTATTATTGGCACTGGCTGGCTGGTGACAATGCCTTCTGATTGGCTGAGGCAGGCTGGTGACAGCGCCTTCTGATTGGCTGAGGCTGGCTGGTGACAGCGCCTTCTGATTGGCTGAGGCAGGCTGGTGACAGCGCCTTCTGATTGGCTGAGGCAGGCTTGTGACAGCGCCTTCTGATTGGCTGAGGCTGGCTGGTGACAGCGCCTTCTGATTGGCTGAGGCAGGCTGGTGACAGCGCCTACTGATTGGCTGAGGCAGGCTGGTGACAGCGCCTTCTGATTGGCTGAGGAAAGTTGTGACTTTGGCCGCCACTGCAAACACAGCTACTTCCAATGTGAGTAGTAGTTGTGCTTATTGGACAATGTGAGCAGCTGACTGAGCCGGGGTAATGATATGGTCATTCAGGGACAGGTATAAATCACCATCCCATTATCCTTATTATCTGTGCACTGAGAATCCAGTGACCTGTGATTAGTGCTTTATTTAAACGAGTGCAGTCGCTTGCTCTCGAGCATCAAATCTATCCTGAATTCTTGAGACTTATCTTAGAGCCACAGCTCACTCTGTAACCATCTCAGAATTAAGACCACTTCGTAACAGCATCAAAACTGGATTTTCTATGCTAAAATAATTCAGAAATAAGACCATCTCACAATTAAGACTGGTCAGTCTATAACAGTCCCATGGTCTTAATCGTGAGGTTCCACTGTACATGTACTTAAATACAATGTACTTAGTATCATTAATGTTAATGTAGTACAGTGGTCCCTCTTAAAGGAGACTCTCCAGTAGACAAGCCTCTAGAAAGGACACAAATTCTTGGCAGCAAGTGCTGAGAATGCATGTGATGCCCCCTCTTATCAAAGGATACCTCTCTAATAAGGACAGAATTGTCTGGTAGAAGTGGATGTCCTTAATAGAGGCCGACTGCTGTAGCTCTAGTTGCATTAAAAGATTTTTATTTTAAAGGTACACTAAAGACCAAATGTAAGAAATAATAATAAAGAAAAGATTGAGAGGCTTTCTCCAGTATTCCATATACTGCCAATGTACACCACAAAAAGTTTCTTCAATCATTCACCTCCTGTAGCTCTCACAATATGACTTTTGAAGATCACAGATGGACGCAACACGTGGGCAGACTCTCTGACGATATGCCCTGACTTTTCCACCGCCACCCCCTCAGCGTGCAGTCTATCAACAACCTGCTCAACTGCCTGATACCCAACGCTGAAAGACAGCACAGAATTCCGTAAAGCTTGAAGGGTGCGGAGGGTTGGGAACTACCGTACCTATCTGGGTTGTTGCCCTTTGGTAAACACATCTCTGGCTTCAGGAACAAAGCCAAATCAGCAAGCCAGGTCATGCAGAAGTGACCTTTGTAATCAGACTTCGGGGAAAATCAATTAGGTGCTTTTCACAATTTTTCAGGATTTCCGTCGGAAATACCCTGCTGACAAAATTACTTATCTTGTCTCTGGGTCTACTTGGATGGAAAGGGAACAAGGGTGCTTTTTGAAAAACTCTCAAAATGCCACAAGAGCAAACTAAAAGAAAAATGTTTGGTTTGGAGTTATAGGGTTTAGCTGTATTTCCAGACATAAATTTTGGTGAATATAAAACAAAGCTATTCACAAGACTTGACCCGAGCCTATAACCATGCACTAATTACGTTTCAGGTATTGGTATTGATCGCCATAGAGTTAAAGTTGTCTTGCAAAGCACAGCAAATTTAAGTTAGAACTTGAAGTTGTTCTCTTTTTGCATGTTTTTTTTGTGCCAGTGTGAAAGTTTTTCAGTAACATTTAACATTGCCCTCATTAGCTTTAATTTACAGCTATGACATGCCAAGAAACAAGTTTAATTACCAGTAGTGCGTACTGGTAATTACATTTACTGAATATCAATAATTAGAGATGTAATGATTAATTGATGCATTGGTATTGACCTTAATTGATGCAATTGTAAATTTGGGCATATTTTCTAGAGCATCAATGTTCAGTTTTGTGCACTGGAGCATTAGGAAACCCATCCATTTAGGGTCACATGCCTGGTAACCATCGACATCTAGGGCTATATTAAGTTTTGCTCTGAAAGTCACTATTTGTTATGAGCATCACATTGGGCATTACCTGGCTGGTATCAATAAGCATTTATGCAGAAATCACTTTTTCAAGAGTTAAACTTGAGAAGAACCACGATAAGCGATATTAGGGAAATTGAGTGTCGACGCTTAGCTATGCATCGGCAATATGACTGCCAATATTTCGATTCGCAATTTGGCTGGCGATTGCACCTGTATGCAGAAAAAAACTTCAAAACAAGAATTGCGCTCTCGGTGTATGGCCTTCCCATTGCGGATAGCTTTGCTGTGATAATTGCAAGCAAAACTTACAGCTGCGGCTTTCCTGCTGTGTGCAATTTTGGTAACTACCGCTATCCAAATATCCAGTGTTTATCTGCCATTCTGTATCTGATGGAGCCGACCCCTCACACCAGCTCCTCCACTACTGAACCCATCCTATCCAGGGACTAATTGGACCATTTAAGCAATTCAGAGAAGGGAGCTTGAAATTGCTAAATACCTTGTATAAAATGCCCAAAATTAACCCACTCATATAACATGTAAAATATTAGGACAGTGGATAATAATGATAAGGGACCCAATTCTTTAATGGTTCATTGCTACATAAACAGAGTGAGAATACATGATCCCTTTTGCGTGGGGATCTTCTAACAAAGCCTGATATGGGTCAAACAGGATACGACAGGTGTCATTAACTCATCACCCTTGTAAACAACATGTTAATAGGGGAAAAATTATTCCTCTTACAATGAGATCCTTTTCAGATCAGCTTAGCCTACCCACAGGCAGTACTGGAATATTGTAATTAATCCATGTTTAACTTACGAAGCTTTTTACAATCCAACGCTGCAGTACATTATAGGATATGAGAGAGAGAGAGAGAGAGAGAGAGAGAGAGAGAGAGGGAGAGAGAGAGAGGGAGAGAGAGAGAGACAAACTAAGGGATGACACTGCCAACATGATGGTATATGTCCTAACGAAAAAAAGAGAAAGATATAGGTACATCAGATCTACCGGTACACATGAATCACCCTGATTGTTAATCCAGCCTGGGTGATTTCCAGGTTACATACATGCCTCCATGTTATATTATGATCTGTGTTAGTGTGGCATATAACCAAACAACAACAGGTAGGCAGACGGTGGCAGCAGCAGCAGCAGCTAGGTGGGTCTACCTGGATTGGGATAACATCTCAGCACCTGGATTGCTGGTATCTATGGCATACAAGTACCACTGTGTGGTGTGTGTATCTCTCCCCTTTTCACCTCTAGAACCACACTTCACATGATGCTAGTAGCTCTCTTAAACCAAACATTGTGGCTGCAATGCATTCCACTTGTGTATTGACCCTTGTATGTTGTGTAGCTTGGATAAGTGATGCTTTGATTTCACTATTGTGTTTCTTTTCCTTCTCTCTCTCTCTCCCCAGAGGCGCGATGACCTGGAAAGCCGCCTGATTTGACTCCTCCAGAAAGCCGCTGTGGTTATTCCAGGCCAAATCACTGGTGCATGGATGAGTGGCTGAGAACTCTGGTTAAACCCTAGGCATCCGACATGGACAAGTCGCTGTTTGCACGTGTGCTGAAGGTGGTCATCAGGTGTGTGGAGGAAGGGAGTGCTCTGCTGCACAACTTTAAGATGGAAGGAGACTGTAGAAACACGCTGATCACCATTGAGTTTCACGGCCACCCCCATGACTGCAAAAAGGCCAGCAAGCGAATGACGGCTTACAGGACTAACGCCACAGATGACCCAAGGAGAGAGAACTGTTTGCACGAAGTGGTTTCAGGAGCTAAGGGATTTCCCTTTTACGAAAAAGAACCGGAAGACGAGTGTGGTTCTGGCAGTGGCAGAGAGCAGCAGGAGTCTGGAGATTCTGCAAGTTTTGGAGAGACTGGGACGCTGCACAGAGACTCACTGACATTATGGCAGGAGGGTGACACTCATGTGAAAACTATTGTGGATATCAACTCTCAGACTTCCGCTAGTGATAGCCGCCTCCTGAACAATGACAATGAGAAGGTAGCTCGAGGAAGATCTGTATCTGCAGAGAGTCTGGCACTACCTGAGATGCCATGGGTGGCCACAGGAGAAGGCTCTGAGAAAAGCAGCACATCAGGGGCACCCTCCCCATCTCCCTCTTGGCCACCCCCTCCAGATGACTGCCTTCATGAATACCAGGATGTAAAAGACACCATGTCTGATCAGCCGCAAGCAGCAGCAGATGATACATCAGCAGTAACTGATGTAGTGCCATCTCCCAGCTTCGGTGAATCAGACATACGAATCGGCACACGCCATTTGATTAAACAGCAGTCACTCTCCAGTTTACCGACTCTGCCAGAAATTGCCGAATGTTCTGAGTCAGACTCTGAACTCGTGAAGAGCAACACCAGCCCAAACCTACTCGAAGTCCAAGCAGAGGTGCATGACCTTATGCCAAACCTTATACAGAACCCAGAAACTCTCTCGGATCAGATGAGTTTTCCTTCTGACAGCAGCAAGCTGTGTGAATGCTCATCTGTGGAAAGTGATCTGATGTTTGAGCCTATCAGCATGATCGGTGGACCGCAGACGAGCTCGACAGAGCATGAGGAATACTCCAGTGGAAGCAGACAATCCATGTCTTCAGCTTCTGTGGACATGGCGCTTGGTGTCAGTGCTGTCACCCCTACTGAGCTTGGCCCCGACCCTGGTGACAGTGGTCACGGTACTGATCCCAATACAAGACGGAAGCACAAGAGAGACTTCCGAGATCTCTTCCGTAGGGGCCTCAGGCGAACATCTTCAGAACCAGGTTCAAAAGCAGCTCCTAAAAAGACAGGCAAAGTGAGCATGAATGGAAGCGCCAAGCAACAGAGCCAACAACAGGGCAAAGAAGAACAGAGCATGGAACCAGCCCAGTTACCAAGCTCTTACCCTTACTACTACCGCAGCAAATCCAAGCCTGGGACTAGCAGGGCAGATGACATTGCCGAGATCATGGACGACACTGGTCCCTCCGCAACCCTGTCAGACTCGGGTGGGGAGGGGGCAGAGGGAGAAAGCGAAAGTGAAGAAGATATGGAAACGATCTCAGACGTGCGAAAAGCCAAGGAAGCCAGGGCCAGAAAATCTGGCCGACGAAAAGGACTGAAGCTGTAAAGTTTTCCTGCAGAAGATTTTGCTTTGCTTTACTGTAATTCATTATATTAAATGTTGCTTATATTGCTACACGATATTGTTTGTGATAATTTCACGATAATCTTTTAAAGAAACAATTTTAGTAGAGTACAAATGTATTACATGTATGTACCCTGATATTGAAAGAAGCTACCAAGTAATGATATATTTTCACCACCGATATACTGACCCACTTTAACCATACATGTTAAAACCATGACAAATGTGTCCCACACTGTAGGTAAGATTGGTCTGATAATTCTTCTTCAGCACTACATGTTGTAGGCACCTACTATAGGCTTATCAGGCTTATAGTCGGCTTTCAACCACACATGGTCATATCACCGACTGCAAGTTGGATTCGGTGGTGTATGCAGGTGTATGCGTATGAGTTATATATGTGGACTTGTCTTGTTTGGGCCGAACAATCAACGCCCGACAGTTTTTGGGTGCCAAGTAGGGCCCTGCATGGGCCTAAAAGTTGAGCCCAAGCCCGGCCCAAAAATGTTACCAGAAGCCCAGGCCCAGCCCGGCCCAAACTGTAAACATGTGTTTGGGCCCGGCCCAAGCCCATAGTTCATCTTTGTCAGCCCAGGCCCAACCCAGGCCCAATTGTGCTAGACCCAAGCCCAGCCCGGCC
>JAAUYG010291431.1_pt1 | contig 10648 bp, 5 predicted proteins | sample 7278091 | NCBI WGS metagenome assembly JAAUYG01 (sample SAMN14350201, study PRJNA611818) | marine sediment metagenome | isolation source: surface marine sediment (0.6m) | place: French Polynesia: Moorea | collected 2018-08
CTCCCTTACTCTGTGTTACCCATCTACAGGCTCTAACTGACCCCACCCTTTCTTTTATCCCATCTACAGGCTCTAACTCCCTCACTCTGTGTAATCCCATCTACAGGCTCTAACTCCCTCACTCTGTGTTATCCCATCTACAGGCTCTAACTCCCTCACTCTGTGTTACTCCATCTACTGGCTCTAACTCCCTCACTCTGTGTTATCCCATTTACAGGCTCTAACTCCCTCATTCTGTTTTAATCCAGGATATCTGTAGCACTCTGTGGTGTCAGGTGGACAACAAGTGTCTCACACGCCTCGAACCTGCCGCCGAGGGCACGATATGTGAACAGAATAGGGTGAGTTAGACATACACATGTAGTAATTAAAAAAAAGAGGTGCTGCATACATAGCTTGTTTCCATTCTCCCACTCATTAGACATATTTGAGACTACAGTACTCCCTCGCTAATAAGACCACCCTATTTGCCATCACATTATGGCCACTTTAGGGAGGTGGTCTTTGGTAAGAAGGAGAAATAAATACATTGGGATACTAATAGGAGCAAAGATTTATGGCTACATTAGAGAGGGTGACCTCTGCTGAGAGTGGCCACTGAGAGAGGAACCACTGTGCATTTGTGATACCATAGAAACTCAGAATTATTTCCCCCATGATCAAGGCCAAAGTGGTCTTTATTGTGGTTTATAAGTGGTTTTAGTTTTGGAGTGGGTCTTAATATGGAGTGCTGCTGCAGATTGAGAACAATAAAGTAAGAACAATAGAGAACCTGAAGCGTGTCAGTTGCTTCCATCTGACATACGCCTAAGTTATTACTGACAACTAGTGTAGAATGGTCTCTTCCGAGCAGAAATTCCAGTAGCTTATGTTCCCAGCATGAAATTCTGACTTGGGAGAATTTGTGGTGCTACATGTATATATTATTTAAGATTCTCTGTCTTGTGGTACATGTATATAATATTAGATACACAGTAATTGAAATTGGCTACCTGTGTGGGAAAATAAGCACCTTTGGCTATCAGCATGTATCTGTCCTACTGATTGTGCTAATAGTAAAACATATGTTCAAGTACTGCCTAGCAGGCTCACTAAAGAAAACTCAGCTGAGCATAAATGGGTAATTATTTGCTGAGCCACCTGCTTTCCGGGTGTTATGTTTTTGCTAAGCCACATGCCATCCAGATGTTATAATATTTGAATCAACAATGTAGAGTTTATGCAGTTACAGGTCTGTACTTGTAATACATGTGTGTCCAGATGAGATTGATCCTATAACAGACATTGGGTTTACTCTGAGACTGTGTTTTCCCTGTGACTGTCAGTGGTGTAGCGCAGGACACTGTGTCCCCATGGGAAAGCGTCCCTTGGCCATTGACGGCAGCTGGAGTGAGTGGAGTAGCTGGTCTGGGTGCAGCCGTACTTGTGGTGCTGGCGTGACGTTCTCGGAGAGGCACTGCAACTTTCCACCGTAAGTTAAAATGCTAGCACCAGAGGTTCAACCTACCTAAATAAAGCACCACTCTACATCAAGTATATATAATATCAATGGCCCCATGTTATATTTTCTCAGCCCCTTTTGTGTTTAGTCAGGAAATGCTTGTCTCAACATTGATCGCAATGTTAAACACAATTCCTTAAACTGACAGCTCTGTTTAAACAGTTTCTATAAGTATTCTGCTATATATATTTAGTGTTTCATAATCTATTTCTATATATGCTTGATTTCTATATCCGATTGCTCAAAGGCCTAAGAATGGTGGGAAATATTGTCTGGGGCACCGGAAACGCTTCGAAACCTGCAACAAGGAGCCATGCCCCGAGGGCACAAAGCACTTCCGCCAGGTTCAGTGTGAGGAGTTTAACACCATTCCGTACCGCGGAAAAATGTTCGAGTGGGAGCCCGTCTCCTCAGGTGAGATTACTGTTAGGAGGATACTTGCTGGAAAGGTGTTGAGTAGAAATGATGAGAGATGAGGACTATATAGAGGAGGAAGGTGATACATGTTGTTCTCAATGCATTGGTGTAAGTCAGTTTATACAACAAATGCGATCAAATGCGAGCTGCCAGAATGAATAGTGCTTTATCTGTGTTCTTGTTATTTTGAACTTAAAGTATAAAAGTTTACATAAAATATGAAATGAGCAACACTGGGGATCAAGAAACCTAAATTTAAGTGAAATAAAAGCTGAGAATTGGTAAGCAGGAAATTTTTAGAAGCAAAGCTGTGAGGTCCTCAATATCAACTTGTTCTATGACGAGTTTCTACAAGATACATGTAAGTAACTTATCACTTATAAAAGGGCATTTCATTTATGTATCTATCCATAATACCTCAAAAAAAGTGGTGGCCATTATATATAGACTAGGCGCTGTTGTTGTAACAAGAATACCTTATATTTTTGTAGTTATTTTGTAGTTTTGTAGTTATATTTGTAGTTATATTTGTAGTCTCCCTTGAGTTTATACAAACTGAATGAACTTTCTCCAATATTACCAGACAACCCCTGCCAGCTGAACTGCAAACCTAAGGGCAAGTTTTTCTCGGTGACGCTCAGAGACATGGTGACAGACGGCACGCCATGTCGCCTAGGGAGTCGGGACATGTGTATCAGCGGACGCTGCAGGGTGGGTATAAACCAAACATACAATGTACATATAGTATGCAAGTTCAGATTTGGCACACACAATTACCTGATTAAAACATCACTTCTCTTCTGTGCTATATATACAGAAACTCCATATCTACATTGAAATTGTGGTTACGGGTAATACAAGTACATGTAACGGTACTTGTTCTAACAAATTAGAGTTTTTCAGACATTAATTATGTTACAGTGAAACCTGTCTTTGAGACCACCTGAGAAATAGGGACAACCTGAGAATTAAGGACACCGACTTCAGTTCCTAGGCCTATTCAGTACACAGAGATCGACCTGAGAAATAAGACCACCTCAGAATTCAGGACAGTTTTTCACAGTCTCTTGGGTGTCTCTAATACCTAGGCTTCACTAGTCTGTAGTGATTGGGGAACTTCAGTGATGTGTAATGCAATGTTTATCGTTTGTGAACTGTAATTCTTCACAATAACAAAACACCTGTCACAATAACACCTATAAATTATAAATATCAAAAACACTAGATATTTTTCCTGAACTCTAAACTGGTTTGCATTGTCAGGTCAGTTTCTAAGCAACAATATTTAAATGTGACACAGGAGTAGCACAAAGAAATTATTAGTATTTCATATTCCTACATGTAGCTTTCCCATATAGCCAGAGTTTCATTCCATTGTCATTGATAGTATAAGAAGAAGCCAAGTATCCCAGTACATGTTTTACTGTTACACTTGCAGCAAGTGGGCTGTGACTGGAACATTGACTCAGACGCAGTCGAGGATCGTTGTGGTCGTTGCCGTGGTGATGGGACTGGCTGTAAGACCGTCAAGGCCAATTTCAGTGAGAAGGCAGGCTCAGGTAGGAGGAGCAGAATAATAAGTGTCATATAAATGTATATAAATATCCCTGTTGATAAAAGCAAAACTGTAATGCTGAAATACGAAAAGATGCCATTTTTAACACATTTATAAATGTTAAAAAAGTGGTAGATTTCTTCTGTTATGCATGTACCTCCCTGTGCATCATATGAGTTGTTCATATAAGTTGGTGATGTAACTCATATTCGGATGAACATGTTCTGGCTGTGGTATATGTGTGCTGTAGTATAGACTGTCCCTATATCCAGGTTACGTTGAAGCGATGGTGATCCCAGAGGGCGCTAGGAATATCCGGGTGGAGGAGGTGGCTGAAGCCAATAATTATCTGGCTGTCCGCAATGACAAAGGTCGGTGGTTTACTTGGTAACTGTGTGTGGCTAGGTTGTTATTTTACCTTTAGGTAACATTCTATATTACTATAACAGACTTGACATTGATTGTACTTGTCTTGTAGCAATATTAATGATGTCAGTAGTAAGAGTAGTAATAGTAACTAGTAGTAGTAGTAGTAGTAGTAATAGTAGTAGTAGTAGTAGTAGTAGTAGTAGTAGTAGTAGTAGTAGTAGTAGTAGTAGTAGTAGTAGTAGTAGTTTGATTGTAATCAAATAACATATACATTGTATTTGGTGACAGTTTATGAACCAGTTACCGGCCCACATAAATTGTTTCATCATAAGCAGTTTATATTTAATACTTATTTTTAATAATAATGTAAATAAAACAGTCACCTTACACATTCTAGGCTGCAGCCATATTGTTATACATCATGATAATGTTGTTAAAATACTCATTACCAAATAATAATAAAATAATATTTCCTCTCCCGTAGGACACTATTTCCTGAACGGCCACTGGTATATCCAGTGGAGTGGGGACTACGAGGCGGCCGGCACGGTTATACACTACACACGGGAGGGCAACCTAGAGAGTGTCAAGGCCCCTGGGCCTCTTACCGAGCCTCTCCATGTCATGTTGCTGTTCCAGTCACAGAATCCAGGAGTTCAGTTCGAGTACACGGTTCCAGATGAGAACGCCACCCTGTCTCGTCCCCTGTCCTTCCACTGGCGTCACTCGGACTGGACACACTGCACTGTCATCTGTGGCGGAGGTAATTTACATGTATATGTTTTATATCAGCACTCCACTCTGGGCTTATTTGGGTTTTGATTTGTAAGTTGCCAATGATAACTGCCTTTTGGTGCTATAGTAATGACTGACTAACTAATTGGTATTTGTATTTTAAGTTATAGCATGCTAAGTAAAATAAGTGTTACAAAGCAGATTGCTGTGTATGGTCAACAAAAAACGTTCTTTTTATTTTACAGTGTCACAGTGCGTTAATATATACATATAATTATTCAATGGTTGGTTTTGAATATCGTGCAGCATACTACATGTATATGTTTTCTTGCCTGCAACAGTTGTAGCTCTTTGATAGGTGTAGGTGTAGGCAGATGTTGAGGCTGAATCCCAGCTATCTGATTGGCTTAGGGAGAACTATTCCATTAGTTCTAGTTCTCTGATTGGTCCAGTCAGATTTTGAGCTGGAATCCTAGCTATCTGATTGGTCTACTAGGCAGAGTTCTAACTCTGATTGGTCCAGGTAGATGCTGAATCCTGGCGATCTGATTGGTCTAGGCAGAGTTCTACATGTTCTACCTCTTATTGATCCAGGCAGATTTTGAGACTGAATCCTAGCTATCCGAAGGAGACCAATAAAATGGCAACCGGTCTTCAAGTTTATCAAGACTGGCTTACCATAACATTTTGTTAAAATCCTTGCATCTGTCTCCATGTTTAGGGATTTTTGTTTGACCTCCCAACTCCAATTAAGACTACCGGTACTTAAGGTTTAAGACCACAAATTTTAAGGCTGATATGCATGTCAGCAGCTACACAATGAAGTGTCTGAGCTTGTGATGTCCGTTCCTGTCCCAGGCGAGCAGTGGTCACGTGTGGAGTGCTGGTCAGAGGAAACCATCCAGGTCCATGAGAAATACTGTAATGCCAGCACCAAACCAGACGACATGTACCGGGCATGTAACACTCACATCTGTCCAGCCACGTAAGTACAGTACAGTAAAAACTGCCTTGAAACACCGCAACCATTGGCCATAAATATGTGGTCTCTGGAGACAGGTGGTCTTTGGTGACAGGTTCATTTCCACTGAAATGTAGGAAATTCTGCCAAAAGTGGTGATCCCTCAAGACAGGTGGTCTCTCATGACAGTGGTCTGTCAGATACCTTTCACTGTACAGTGAACTCTGTGAATTTATAGATAGGGTGAAGGGACGATTGGAAAAAAGAATTGGTTTATTTGTGCTCTGCTAGAATTAATTACATACTGTTTAGGAATACAGTATAGTGGAACCCAAGAATATAAGACGAGTCCTTCCATCGAGATCAGAGTAGGCTTAAATTTAAAGTGGTCTTATATTGCAGGTGATCTTAAAATGAATGATCAGGGACCATATGTACCTTATAAAAGTCTACATGGATTATTGGTAAATGTGACTGAATTTAATGGAATGTCAAACTTACCGGTATTTAGGAGAGTTGATGTGTTGACTTCACATATTGCGAAGGTTTGAAATGCTCTTGAATTTGCATGTATGTGTACTTGATTAATATGTGTTAGAACTTTACACACCAGTCTATACAATACACATTTTACACACTGTAATTGAAGCCTTCTGGTATATTTAGTTGATAAGTGTTGTGTATATGTATGTGTAGGTGGTGGGTTGGTCCGTGGCAGCACTGCTCTGTATCCTGCGGAGACGGTGGCATACGCAAGCGCACGGTCATGTGTGTGCGTAGTTTGGGACCCAATGACCAGATGGCATTGGACGATTACGAGTGTGCCAGGATAGAGAAACCAGAGAGTCAGGAACCGTGCCGACGTAAACCAGCGTGTCCGACAACGGCAGAGTGGCAGACGGGTCCGTGGTCTGAGGTAAGGCCTGTTACAGCTTAGCTGGTCTATTTTCTAAAAATATTCATACCCGATATCTACAGTAGAACCTCTATTGATAGACTACCTCATTGACCACAAAAATGTGGTCTCTCAAAACAGGTGATCTCCGGTGACAGGTTTGTTTACATTGAAATGTAGGTCCTTGTGCCAAAGATGTGTGGTCTTTCAAGACAGGTGGTCTCTCGTGGCAGTGGGCTCTCAAGATGGGTTTCACTGTATTATTCTTGAAGATAAATATGATTAAGAAAACCAGTGATGTCCAATGCCTTATGTCCTATACAGTAGAACGTATCTTGAAACACCACCCCTTTGACCATAAAATATGGTCTCTGAGAAGATAGGTGGTCTTTGGTGACAGGTTTATGTAGTGTGAAATGTACATCCTGCCAAAGACTAGTGGTCCTTAAGACAGATCGTCTCTCATGGCAGTGGTCTCTCAAGACAGGTTTACTGTATTTTATTTGGTAGTTCTGTATCATTTGGAGGTATCAAGGGGTCTCATAATATCAGTTTCCAGTGTAGGGGGTTCCAGTAAACTTTAAAAGTACATGTAAGGAAAGAATAGCTAAAGCAATACATGTATGTGGCTGACAGTATATACAGCGAACATACGCGGAACCAACAAAATGTGGTCCTTATACACAGGTGTCCTTTATATGCAGGTTCTATAGCATGGAAAGTACACCCCCGGGGACCTGTAAAATGTAGTCTTTATAAGCAGGTGGTCTTTATATACAGGTAGTCTTTAGATCAGGTTTCACTGTATGTTCAGCTCAGTTTAATTTTAATAAGAATGATTTGAAATTCGGACAGGATTAAACCATGACTATATAAGGAGTATTTAAACCATGACTATATGAGTATTTCAACCATGCCTATATGAGAAGTATTTAAACCATGACTATATGAGGAGTATTTAAACCATGACTATATGAGTATTTAGGCCATGACTATATGAGGAGCATTCAAACCATGACTATATGAGAAGTATTCCAACCATGACTATATGAGGAGCATTTAAACCATGACTTATGACTTATGAGAAGTATTTAAACCATGACTATATGAGAAATATTTTTTTTCTCAGTCAATGATTTACATGTTTATGACTCTCACACAGACATGTGATGGTGACCCGTGTCAGACTCAGACCCGTGACGTCACCTGTACTGACACAGAGTCAGGCTGTGACGATGACACCAAGCCAGACGATCAGCGACCATGTCATGAAAATGTCACTTGTGGAATGTGGGAGATCACAGACTGGTCCAAGGTAAGCTGCCGATGACACCATGGTGACAGAGACAGTCTGGTAAACTACAGAAGAGGTTTAGGTTCCAGAGGGCGAGGTCACTAATCATACAGTAGACTTATGCTTTTAGATCAAGAACAGTAGAGTAGTAGTAGTAACAAATGCAGCAGCAGTAGTAGTAGTCGTGCCAGTAGTAGAAGTTGTAGTAGCAGCAGCAGCAGCTGAAGTAGTAGTTGTACATGTTGTAGTAGTAGTATTAGTAGTAGTAGTGATAGTGGTAGTACCGTAGTAGTAGTAGTAGTAGTAGTAGTAGTAGTAGTAGTAGTAGTAGTAGTAGTAGTAGTAGTAGTCATAGTCGTAGTAGTAGTACTAGTAGTAGTAGTAGTAGTAGTAGCCCACAGGCTCCCTTGTATTATTATACCACGTTATATAGCCTATACGCTCATCTTTAACTTCTACAATGCAAGTTGTTTTTTTAAAACCAAGTGACTACTGGAGTAACGCCTTAATTAATGACATAACTAATTGCAAAAGTACGAACATGAGCACTTGGTCGTTCAAGACATTTTTCCTTTGACCTCATGCCAGTCTCTGCAGATTATATTGGATATTAGCATTATGTGTACGCACATAATGCTAATAATGATAATAATAATAATATTCTTCACAGATGCCTGAGCAAGAAGGAAATCTTTCTTCGACTGCTTTTCCGGCCAAGCCTTCCCCAGACATAGAGTACACTGATTATTCATTTGTGATGAACATTGGTATAAACACATATGCCAAGGAAGCAGGAGAGGAGATAGCCAAGTGTGTGACTGCCCTGATGAACACCAGTGGTGGACTGGTTGTGTTATACTGTAACAGGGCAGAGTCAGACAAGAAGAGAGATCAGTGGCTGATGAACATGAAAGATCACGTCACAAAAAAGTGGATTCCGAATTCAACATACAGATCTCTAATCCGGTACAGATATCTGAAGATCATGGGCCAGCTCAGGATCTACTTGTTTGTATGTAAGTCCTCGCATATAGTCACGTTCAAGTATAATGCCCATGGGAGACATGCCACTGGCATTGAACCACTGACACACATAGAAGACATAAGCCAGATGATGTGTGCTGGAAAGGGAACCACACTTAGAGAATGTACTTCTCAAATGAAAGGTATTCTGAAGACCAGAGAATCCTTTTGCCAGAATAAAGAAATACCTCCAGAGTACTGTGAAAGTCAGAATACAGAGTTCAAGCACTATTATTATGATGATCGCGAGACAAGTGAGCTGATATTTGTTGCTTCTGATTTGCAATCAAGATTGGGCAGAGACAAGGAGTTGCTGGCAAATGTATCAGCTTTTGCAAACACTGATGGTGGGAGTCTTATCCTCGGTGTAAAGGAGAGTGGTAAATATCCCATAGTTAGAGGATTTCAGACAACTGGCAAGCAGAAAGAAGAAGAGAAAGCACTGGAAAGCTACATTGAACAATCTCTCCATGATTGTATTTGGTCTGGAAACAGTGACAATCTGCCTGCCCGTGGAAAGGATTGGGAAATATTTTACTATGATGTATCCCAGCCAAATGCCCAGTTGGACAAAGTCATAGAAATCCGGGTTCCAAGGCACAGCAGTGTAATGTTTCTAAATCCACCTGTATGTTTTATGGTAAATAACACAGGAAGTCTTGAAGAATGTAAAGATTTTCGCAAATGGAAAGAACAGATTTGCCCATCTTCTCTGCCAACAAGGAGAGAAAACAAATGTAATCGACTGCAGGCACATATAAAAAGTTCGCGTAGCCCACCAAAAGGCCCAGAAGATAGAAGACAGCATGCAAAAAATAGGCCACCAAGTAAAGTGCACAATGATAGTCTACCAAATTCAAAAGATCACCCAACTGAAGATGTCCAAAGTGAAGATGTCAAGTTGCAGAAGTCTTTTCATGGAGACGACATTGAGATCACAGTGCATGACTTAAATTTTCTGGATTGCTGTACAGTCAAAATGGCAAAATACCTCGATAACCACCAGGGTGAAAAATTTTGGTATCCTTCCCTTGAAGCCTCAGAGATGAGGAATTCAGACTGCATTGAGTGTGGAAGCCTGGTTAAATACACTAACATGAAAGCTTGGCATGGAATCGCAAGTATCATACATACAGAGAGGGAAACAGTTGACCCAAAAACATGCCTGCTGTGTTATGTCCTCATCGCATCTGCAAAGGCACATCCAAAACTGATCTACTGCCTTAGAGTTAATTCGTGGGATGAAACAATGCAACCACATCACCAGCCATATCAAGTGAATGACTATGTTAGATGTGCACTTGATCATGCTTGCAAACTGAAAAAGAGGTTTCTTGGACTTGCAGTCAACAAGGAACACCAGTCATATCCTTTTCACTTTGGGGTTGAGGTTCTCACTGTTACTGCGACTGGAACTATCACACAGCTCTGGGATTCTGAAGGAAAAAACAGTGAGGGGGAAAACAATCAACCTGTGTTCTACCCATATTTGGAACACCGTGCAGAGTTTGCTATTGCATGCAACGGACTGGCTGAAGAGCTGCTGAAAACACGATACACCGTGAAGGACCGGCATGGGGACGTTCTAATTGATCACCTTACAGAGGAACAAGCCAGGCTCCTGCTGAACAGGAAGGAACGTGTCATGGTAGTCACCGGGAGGAGTGGTACAGGGAAGACGGTTATAGCTCTACATCTGGTACAAGATGCCAGGGCCCGAGGATATACACAGAAGGAGGTTCTGTACATATGCAGCAGCGATGGTCTGAAAGCCTTCGTCAGTTCTGAGGCAGACTGTGAAGTGTGGGTCTTAAAGGCAACCAACTCTCTATCCAAACAGCAAACGCATCTGCTTACGGAGACTGTAAAGATCATAATTGTGGATGATGTTCACGCCA
>JAAUYG010021342.1_pt1 | contig 10647 bp, 8 predicted proteins | sample 7278091 | NCBI WGS metagenome assembly JAAUYG01 (sample SAMN14350201, study PRJNA611818) | marine sediment metagenome | isolation source: surface marine sediment (0.6m) | place: French Polynesia: Moorea | collected 2018-08
TACTGTCGCTCACCCTAACCTGTGCGATCGCTTCTGACTACAGGAAAAAAACTAACCTGTGTGATCGCTTCTGACTGCAGGAAAAAACTGTAAAAATACGTCCGCGGGCGATGCACACGTGAACATTGGCTCGCAATAGCAGCATGAAAAAATAACAGAAATGTTGCGTCTGACCTGTCAATGGGGAATCTGTTCTTTCAGCTGCATGTGCTGCTAATTCTTTCATGTACTTAGTTATTTGGAGGGATACGTGTACTACAATGAATGAATGTGGCAATGAATTCTATTGACCGTGGGGCATTGCATGCTGTACTCAGTCTGTGTGTCAAAACACATAAAGCAGTAAATAAGATTGATCTGTACCAATGTGGTTTGAAGTCAATTCCTTTGCTCACCAATGTGGTATTTATTTAGAATGGTGTGGTCTTCGAGCGTGCCACAAGTATCTTTAACCCGGAACTAAAAAATAAAAATAAAATAAAACATGAACTAAAACAGTACTGGCTTTGGAGCCCGAGGGAAATAAAATTCCTTCGTCGTACCTTTCTTCTAGTGCCATCACCTGGGGCGCATGGGGCCAATAAAAACGTCGCCCGCTGAAAATAAAATTGCTATTTATTTGGCATATGTCGCATCTCAGTGTGTAATCTTCATCCGCTCCACGTCCCTCGCTGTTGGGGCTTCTCCCCGGCTATCACCGCGAGGTGTTTTATCTTCCAGGCAAAGGTCGGCTGCAGATTAAACCATGGGATGCGCCTGCACTGACAAGGAGTTCAGAAAGCTTCTTTATTCGTACATTTTTTGTAAGGTTATTGTTACCACTAGAGAAGAACGGTAAGTTGATGACTGGCTTCGTGGTTCGATCTCTTAGTTGTGTAAATTTTTACTACAAAATTATCTGCAATGTACAGTCTTTGCCACTTACCCACTTAGATAATTTCATTCTTATACAATCAAACAGCTAATTTGAAAGTTCATTTTTAACATATTCTTGTATAATCTGTTGCACACAAGATAAAGCCTGCCTTAATAAGTTATACTTTAATTTTACCCACACATAAAGTTATATTGTATTCGTTTTATTGCATCCCACAATCACCAAATCAACCCAATATAGTATGGATTCTTGATTTGGAGCTTTAGAACACCACAACTGCCTCTCCTCAGTAAGGATTTACTGCCTCGTATTCTCCTCAGAATATGGATTCCCATCAAATGATTAGTCATTCCATTTATCCCATTAGTACTGAGAGGGATGACAGTCGCAAATGTGTCTTTGCTTGTCTTCCCGGAAAGAAAAAGACCCCAATTACATGTACTGTTACCCAATACATCAATTTCTATTCCTGTTGAAATATTCTGCATTGAAGCGAAGCCAGAGCGTTTTGGGATATAAAAGAAAGGTACATGTAACGTTACATAAACTGTCAGAATTACATCAGCCATGCCTTTGATGAACGTAGGCATGCAGAAGTTTTTATGAAGGCACATTTCTCATTTCCCATTTTAATTTTATCACAGCCATATACTTCGTCGCCTTCTTTTCTTTGAACGGTAAAAAGTGGGTTTGGTGTGATTTGTAAGTACTTCAAATTCACGGAATTGTAACTTGGATCGTGGCCAATAATTATATTAGGTATCATTCGTCACTCCTCGCCATCGTGCATCAAACTGATGTCCACAAGAACATGCAATCTGTGCCAACACTTATTGGCACGTATAGGTCCATGTACTGCCGATACTCGCACATACAACTGCTTATATGGCTATTGTTCGGGGTGAGCTATGTTTCAATTTCTTGCGTTTAGGCTGTTTCTCCTTCTGTGCGTGATATCGATAATATTTTGCATAAATTTAGGTTTTAAATGTTTCCCTATCGCATTTCACAGCTAAATGCCGACTGTTCCAGATAGGTAACAAGTTTAGGATTGCGGACTCTGTTGGTCAATCATAATGCTAAACTTCAAATATTAAATTACTCGTTTTTCACCACGATGGCATATGTTGCATCCCACTTTGGTACAGTATATTTGCCAAATGTACCACTGACAGAAAAAAGTTCCCGTTTTCGTTATGCATAAGATGCGTATACATCATGCAGCTAGTTATACGGACATTATACTGCAAAAAGGTTTGGTGCAAAATGGGCGGTATAATAAAATGACCGCCTTCGCTATTATGCTACGCTCCTCCCTTTATAAATAGGAAACATAATAATACATTCCTGAATAAGTACCAAAGGTCTGTGCATATTTCACATAGCAGCCTTATTCAATGTAGACATCTCTCATTTCAGAATTCCCACAGAAGCCATTTGTGGGCCCCCGCAGAAGCTCCCCGGGGAAACATCTTTTTCCTATTTCTCTACAATTTCCTTCCTACATCAGAAAACTATAAATGATAATTGCAGTCGTAAAAAGTGAATTGGTCTTTCTTTCCGCTGGCTCCTTAGACCAAATGCTCCACTTGCTGGAAGTTCGAATCCGTGCGATACGTCATATGAAATTCAGGCCACGTTTACGGGCGAAACCGTCCCAAGCGTCCAGTTTGACCATGAATATGGTAAGCAAAATAGGAAAATGGATTTATTTTAGATCATGTTTCTGTAGCATCTTTGCTTAAGTCGGGTCAGTCAAGATACGGTAAACGCATCAAGGTGCTACGTGTCTTCCTTTTGCTGACCGACACCGTCATTTGTGCAGTCGTTTGATAGAACGCTTGACGCAGATCAGTGTAATGCACTTGGAGGTATGTTTTATGCTCGGGATTTTGGGAGGATTACACTGGGAGCATTGAGCGGCTGGTGCCTCAGCGTCTGCCGTCTATACCGGTATATCTGTAGTAGAAGACACAGCTGGGAATTCAGTTATCGAAATTTCGCAGAAATATATCTCGGGAGAAACAGATAAATGTCTGCTGTAATAGTCCTTCAACTGTTCTTCCAATTGAGCACTGTTTCAATTTGAGCATCCATGCGTATGGCTAGCCAAATCCCACTTAGTTCCCAGAAAGCCGAACAACATAAAACATGTAAAACAGAGCAGTGCAGCTATTAGTGTACACATGCACTGCTACCGATGATCGTTGTCTCTTAATAATATTTAATAAGTAATATGTAATTTTTAGGGGCAACTGAATTTGCGATGGTTTCATTAAACATGTTAAAATGCTTGTACTTAAAATCGGAAAAGAAAGGAGGAAGTTAAGGTACAGAGAAAGATCGTGCTGTCAGTCTTCCTGCAATTTAATTTGTCGCATATTAGCCAATTTAGCTAAATTTTAGCTAAACAAGCTAATTGCTAAAACCTGAACGCGGAATCTACTAGAGACTCATAAAAAACAACAGGTGTTCATAAAAATCGGAAAATAGGACGAAAAAAATATAATGTTGGCAGTAGCTTTATTTCCGGTTGTCCCAGGGCTGTTTGTCGTTCGTTCATCTATAGAGGAAAAAAAACGCTCCATCATTAAATCCGGGCCGCCGGCATTGTAGTCAAGTGTAGTCAAGAGACAAGACCTTTCCATGCCGCCTTTTGGCCACCTGCAGTTATTAATATCCAGGAGTTGTCGCTGCCTCGAGGAAACCCGGACCGGGTTACTCTGAGATAAAACGGAAATCTCCGGAAGGCGACCACAGAGACAATCATGATGCCTGAGATTAACAATATTGTGAGCAAGGCAAACGCGTTCGTGTTTTTTTTTTTTCCTTCTCTGACAAGGAACATTAGTGAAACCCTGCAACAGAACTCTGACGTAACAAGGTTTAATATGCAAGGTTTGCTAAATAAATAAAATATTGAGAAATATATTGCAAGTTTATCAGGCGAGATGCACATGGACTTGTAACAGATCGCGATGGGGTGGAGACTTAATATAAAGGTCCTCTTAGACTATATTAAAATCATAAATTCAAAATAAATATAGCTGCGTTGTGCTATTGTAACAAATGTTGGTGATATCATATGGAAAACGATAATGAAATAGAGAGGAAACTGATAGCATGGGACACAAATTTTACATCTTTGTGTTAAAATATGGTGAAGAAGATGGAGAAATGCAGAGATCCGTTATGTTTTAATTTAATAACTGATTATGTCTCTCAGGTAACTGCTGGTTGTATGGGCCTTTTTTGGTTTTCCTGGACATATGTGGTGACCGAAAATGGTAGACCTGCTAATATTATGTAAACTGTGGGTTTTAACATAACATTGTGAATACATGATTGTATACATGCGATACGTAATATATGCACTAGCAAAATTTGGTGCATGTAAACCTGCCCTTAGATATGCCCTTAGACCCTGCCCTTATATATGGGTGTCTGTTTATAGTAATTGCTCGTTGACCGTTTCTTAAAAATTAAGATAGTTTTTCTCTGATGGCAATCCCTTAATGTCAGATAAAAGATGGAATTAACGTGGGCATAATAACAGTAAATAACATTAACATGGATATTCATGGAAGTTCATAGTAAGTATTCATAACTATGCATACTGGACGAAGGTCTTATTGAAGGCCTCTTATGACTATGTTCAGACATAATTTTTTTTAGATAAAATAGTTATCCGGTTAATGGGTAAGATGTTAAGGCCTGGTAATAGCGGTAGTAAAAAGGGCTGCTGATGACGTGCTAATCATATTCCTTTTAACAAAATTCAGTTATTTAGCCTCAGCTATGTTGAGAGGAGTTCTGCAGTGCAACTATAGTGGAACCTGGGAATTAGGGACACCCAAGGGACTGTGAAAAACTGAGTTTTGAGGTGGTCTTATTTCTCAGGTCACTTTCTGTGTACTAGAATATGCCTAGGGGCGGGAGTGGCTGTCCTTAATTCCCAGGTTGTCCCTATTTCTCAGGTGGTCTTAAAGACAGCTTATACTGTATATTTGTGAATCAGTGTTTAGGAAGACTCAGACATCACGGTGGTGTTTCATTAGTCTAAAGAAATCTTTCGAGAATGGCCTCTAGTTTCATAAGCAGTTGTAACGGAGTCTTACATTCTAAACAGGTTTTCACTTAGTATGGTCAGAGTCATATATTTCATGAATTATCTTGTAAGTCTTTATCATGTTACCTCTGGCCATCATGTAGGCCAGGGTAGGTTATAATTAAAAAGTTTTCTGCATTTTTTTAACCTTTCTCACTCAGAGCAGGCATAGTTTCTTAAAGTAATTTTGCACCCAAACATGTTACATTTTAACACTTATTTTCTTCTCTTATGTTTAGAAAAAAAACAGGCAGTAAGATATACACTCTTGATTACAACTCCACCAGGAATGATTTCGCCCTCGAAAATCGCTGCATCAATATTTGGTCTCAGTTGGAAGCCAAACTATCTTTGGTCACCATGCTTAGCAAATCACATCTGTGCTAATGCAACCTTTGACCAATCACGAGTGATCGCAGTATGTCGCTGCCTTTCGCTTCATTCGGGTACCTCAGAGATATTTTCCTCCCAGTGGATTTAAAATACTCTCCATTACCCAATTATTGAGCAAAGCCAACAGGCCTCTCGTGTATGTCAACAGAATGTTTTTTTTCTATAAACAAATGACATTGTATCAAATCTATTCACAGTTCACAGGGGAACATGATACGGTGATGATACAACCATACCGCTTACATTTCCGTCCATTTATAGTTTCAATAGCCTCGAGAGTCCCTGATCGATGCCAGTGATGACGTAATACCAGAATTAAAAACCGAATGTGTTGCTATCACGTAGTGAGTGAGTGAGTGTTATCAAAGTTTAACGGCGTAGTAGTAGTAGTAGTAGTAGTAGTAGTAGTAGTGGTAGTAGTAGTAGTACCTTTAGCAGTATAAGTAGTAGCAGTTTACTACACGTATATCTTTTCATCAGTTTCTAGTTACTGAGAATTAATTGCAGCAAAAATTAAAGTTGCCAAAGTTGCCCACATGCCATTCAATTTGCCGTTAAAGTCGAACATCAAAGTGAACTGTTGTACTAGTGTGGTATATTGCATCTGAACAAAAATTCAATGCTCACAGTATTGGGCAATAAGCCATAAAACTACACGTTCATACATATTCATGGGTAGTTTGTGGATAAACTTGAGCCTGTGGTATGCTGAAAAAGATTTCTTGTAGCTTTTCGACCAAGTAGGTGTCTCTCGGTACAGCATTTCCGCATACCGTAAGCTTAAGTCCGTCCTGTCCGCTCTGGGGGCAATCCCTGTCAAATAGACATCCTCCATCCTGAACGTTCCAGTTCTATTTATCCCTTCTATTATCAGTGAAACTGCTTGTCTCGAAATGGCATACAGTGCCCCCAGGCAGTATGTGGGGTAGTACTCTTCATTAAACTCCTCGTAACTTACTGCGTACTTGCTTCTTGCCTCTCGTATCACCTTTGCATTCTTCTGTTTCAAACAAAAGAAATGCGGCCAGCGGCTTTGCTTTCTTGTTGATACCATGGCCCACATGCGTCGCAGCAAGGCGAATAGATTCGGAAAGACGTCTTCGTCTGTCTTCACCACAAAGTCGACGCGATCCCCGTCGCATGTGTCATTAATCCAGCTCAACATCCCTACACCTTTCAGTACTACATTCTCATAGGTGTCCTCAAACCGACCGATCCAAATGTCCCCATATTGCGCCACATCGTGTGACAGCCTCGTTCTGTTAACGCTGGTCGTGTTTGGAGACAGGCCCATGGCGAATATCACTCGAACATTAAATCCGTGCGTTATACAGCCGCCGTCATTATACATTGACGTGTTTCCCCACGTTCGTCTGATTAATTCACGCCGCTCAAACCCATTTGCTCGAGCTAATACGTACACCAGAAACGTATGTGACCGATCGCAGACTCCATTTGGGACTACAAGATACTTGTCGTCGTTTTCTGATAAATCCAAATTCGACAAATTTGGGAACTTTGAAACCCGGGGGTTAGGTCCCGCATCGAAGGCCTCTCTGATCCGCTTCAGTCCAGGTGTTGCAAACAGAAATATAACAAAGGCAAGACATGGCAGGGCTGCCTTTTTCAGGCATCCTTTGTGAGGCATGAGCTTATTAATTGCTTGCTTGCAGAAATATTATAGACATTATATCCCAATAGACGTGCTTCAGGCTTCCAGAAATTAAGGCATCGTCAAAAATGAAATGCCGACAGCATAGCTTACGTGGCTTCATGGCATGCCAGACTAGATCGATGCTTGGCTCAGTCAGTAGAATTTGTTTGAGTGAGCCCCATAAATAAACATTGACACATTGTCAAATAAACATGCGCACACTGCTACAGTGTACAAACATGAAGGATTCGTTGATTGACTTATCCAGTGCAATACATGTAGTGTGTCATGTATTTAAGGGCCATTGCCATCAAACAAAGCTTTGGCGTTCGACAAAGTCCATTGCATGGATGTATCAAATTGAAGGCAAATATCAATATTTCGCAATGCTGTTTATGAACGGATCATCCCTCATCTGTGTATCGAATGGCCTACTTAGCGTAGATGGACAAAATCATTTGTTATAGTGACACGCGTGCTTTTCAGGTCCTTGGAGCTGATAAGTACACATGAATGCTTGTGACCATGGCTGGGTCCAGTCATTATAGATGGCCATTAAATATCAAGCTGTCTTAACCTGGCTGGGTTCAGACCTTGGAACAGACCAATTACACATGAATTAATATAACACACTTCTCACCTGACTGAGCTCAGTCCTTGGAGCTAATTGGCAATAAACATAACACACTCCTAACCGGCACGGTTTCAATTCAGTTGTTTGATTTATCAATTGATTGATAAATGACTGATTGACAAAATTACAACATATCTTTAATTGTTCTAGTATGCATGTCACCACTTAGCAGTGATTTTGTTTTGCAAAAACTGATTGATTTGTTGAATAACATAATTGACAAAAATCCCTGGATATCCTTAATTATTCTTACACTTCCAACAGTTCTTTCAGCTGGCCATTAAGAAACTTTCTCTCCAAATCTATACATTGTGGAGATATTTTTACGTATGTGTACTGAAGGTATATCTGCTACATCCTGTGTTTATTTTACATAAATTGTGCTTTGTTATAATATATTTGCGTGCAGTCATATAACATCACATAATTTTAGGGTAGTGAAAAATCCTCACTTCTGCCAGATTGAAATCTCCATTGGTTATTGATGTAATATATACATGTATATAACACGGTGATATTCAATAATAGGCCTACTTAACTATTCCACCAATGTGCGTTTTGTGTGTGTGTGTGTGTGTCACAAAAAGCGCATGGACTCAAACCCATGCACCTTTCCTGACACAAAACAATTAAAAACACACATTTTTCTCATTGCGATATACAAACACCAACCTCATTAGACTAGTATAGATAAGATGTCCACTGGGGTGATATGAGGAGAGGGTTTGATCCCCGACTGCATCAAGCCAAAAATTACAAACTCTGTTCGTACATTTAATTTTAAAGCATAAATGACAGTTCGCTATGGTTTATCATAGTCTCCTACGATAATTTCAAAATTAAAAGGCTTTCTGAATCAGCCATACTTTACGTACAAGAAAATTTGATGTCTCAAAAAAACCCCACTTTGGTTGGCTTCTACCTATTACATTAAAAATTTTGTTACAGGCAGGATTTCTTAAAATACCTAATAGTAAATCAAAACTTGTTAGTACTTAAGTTCTGTCTGGTTGGCACTTTTATAGGTAGTCATAAGCAAAATCCTATTTACAACTTCAAATAGTTATTCATATATGGCATATAGGTGACTTTAATTTTTTTCTTTTTTTAGCAACAAAACATGACTGGTCATATTTTTAAGCATTAATGCGCAATTCCAAGAGCCCGTGGATCTGAGGGCGGTATAGCTTTTAAGGAGGGGAATAGGGCCTGTGTTTGTAGGAGATGCAATTCGGGCAGTGGCTCAGACTGAAAGAGTCTGTTGGTTTAACACAGATGTATCCACAGTGGATCAGGAGCCAGGCCATTCCCCTGGTTGCCTATTGTAGGTGCACATTTGGTATAAAAGCCTATACCTCACGGTTTTACCTGTAACGTCAGTCTTGTGCAAGATGACAATGCACATCCCACCTCCTGTAAGTTAAAGCAACTTTGAAAATAACCATGGTGCAAGTATGTTTCTGCAGTGCAGCATAAAGACCAGCTGGTGATGCATTTTCTACAACTGCCGGATATGGCGAACTTTGCAATGATACGCTTTTCACAGATAGGTCGCTCCAACTTGTGATGTCATAGGTTTTGAGCAACCCAGCCCACCTCTACTTCAAGTTGAGATGGACAAGGAGTCCATGCCGACGTATCGAAACAATATGGTGAGGCAAAATCATTAACACATTAATCATTATCATTAACTCGCTTGTTCTAAGCACTTTTGAACAAGGCTTTGGAAAAGACGCTATAAATGCCTATTATTATTATTATTATTATTATTATTATTATTATTATTATTATTATTATTATTATTATTATTATTAATTTTATTATTATTATTAACACAAAGATCGCTATGGAAAGGCGAGTGGAGTGGAACTCAATTTGTCCATAACATCCTAATTAAAAGTGACAGTAATTGCTTAGTAAAGACACAGATTTCTTAAGGCTCCTATTTATCCATATGTACGGCAAGTGATTTTCCCACTAAATGTTCGTGATGACACATGATCACATGTAGATATGATTTTCTTGGTTTGATCAGTCCAGATTGACCCGTTTTTTTTTCTCAGGTATGGCGAATCCTTGTTAAGGGTTCCCGAATCATTTTTTTTATCATTTCTGAGCCTGGAATTCGACGTACATATATTTTGGCCCCTGACTTCCACCTCTCCACTACCCCCGATCCCAGTCTTACACCGTGGCCATATACCCCATGCACGTCCCCTGGAATCGGTCTCATTGGGAACAGAACAAAATGCATAGTTGCAAGTGAGCGAATAAAGACAATTTGGCTGAAGGGTTGTGTATTTCTAAATACGTCGTCTTAGGAGTGCTTAGGGGTTAACAATGAGAAAATCACTGATATGTGGTGCATGTTCTTTTTATAAAGGCGAGGTTTCATAAATATTGCTTAGTTTTAGGTACGTACTGTGTCGTTCGACGACAATATAGCTTTACTTCTTTGTCTTGTATTATCGCCCAAATTACGTATGTAGATTTTGTAAAAAAAATTTCCGCTGATCATGGTTCATGCAGCTAGAATGAGTTAAGCTATTTTATAAAACCATATACCATAAATTGTAGTGACAACAGTGTTTGCCACATTGTCATGCAATAATTGGTGTGAAATTGCTTTAAAATATATTAGTGATCGGTCTCCTGGTTCCACGGTGCAGCCATTTTCTTTAAAATCTGCATTGATTTCATCTCATTCATCAGTGTTCATACATGCAACATGACCACCAGAGTGTTTGCAACTCCCATGGCATATTACCTGATTACATAACCTTCGTTCCACTTGCCTGCCTGCTCTGTACTGCCGTATCAGTCATAAAAGTGGCAGGATAGCTCAGTTGGTAGAGCGCCTGCCTCTCACGACGCTGAAGGTCCCGGGTTCTAATCCCTCCCGAACCGGAAGTGAAAAAAAGAGAGGCAGGTTCACGTGTCATAACGCCCCCCACAAGTCCTCTGTCCAGAGTGGGACGCTA
>JAAUYG010072960.1_pt1 | contig 10647 bp, 8 predicted proteins | sample 7278091 | NCBI WGS metagenome assembly JAAUYG01 (sample SAMN14350201, study PRJNA611818) | marine sediment metagenome | isolation source: surface marine sediment (0.6m) | place: French Polynesia: Moorea | collected 2018-08
AGTAGTAGTAGTAGTAGTAGTAGTAGTAGTAGTAGTAGTAGTAGTAGTAGTAGTAGTAGTAGAAGCAGCAGCAGCAGCAATCGTTGTATAATTACTGTTGCTGTGCGGTTGTGTTTTTGCCTATTATTACACTAAATTTTATTTTTCTTATAGTAGAGGACGGCACGTGGAGTAGACTGAGGAGCAGACGAAGCAGCAGCAGTACCACTGAAGTTTCACAGATCCATTGAAGCCAGTTTTAAATTAGTAGCACAAACAAATGGGCACATTTGCTTACCTCACCACCTGCTGCTGCGTTATCATCAACAATGTTTTCCGGATGGGCTATCCAGAATGTTGAAACGCTACTGGAAATTGCAATAATTTCGGATTTAGTCATGTGCTATCAAAAGTATCAAAAGTACGTGCATCTCAGGAGAGAGGACATTACTTTAATTAATTCGGTGCTAATTATCAAGTGATATAATTTAGTATTCATCTATCAGGCATAATTACGGACGAGGTCTTGTAGGAGTTACAGCAGCAGTTTTCTATGGGATTGAACACTACCGTGGGCGTTAAAGCAGAGATTGGATATTTGAGGGTAGTGACCTGAAAAACTTAAGCACTCGTAAGTTAGTTGCAGTTTGCAATGAACAGAGTCATCCCGGGTCCGCCAAACGAAGATGGCATTAATAAAAATTATCATCTAACGTCGTAAGTCAGGTCAATATTGAAGAACATGGCGGTAACAAGAGTAAAATACCTGTAAGACCACAAACTTATGGCCATACTATGGATCAAGCCATGCCGGACTTAAAGACCAAGCACTGTTCAACCTAATTCCTCTACACGATCGGAGTAATGAGGAGGCCTAGCTCCAACTTACCATTGTCTGGGGGTTCTACCGTATACACCTCAACCAATGCTCTTACTTGCAGTCGTTCTCTGCCGATGGGATGTATCCGTCCCCCACGTCTTGTAGCAGTCCCTCGCACATCTCGGTGTTCCTGTCGGAGGGAAGCAGGGATCCTGGCCTCGTTACCAGGCCCAGGTTGTGACGTATGATGTTGTTCCTCTCGTTGCCGTCCTCCAGGAAGTAGCAGTGACCTATGGAATTGTAGCCCACGTTATCCTCCACCTGGATGCCGGAGGCAAGGATTGCAGTAACATTGGCAACGATTTTCAGAAACTGTTATAATAGTACCGTTGTCAAGAAAATTGTGCAAAGTGTGCAAAGACACAATGCAAAAGATGTTACATGCGTGCATTTTATGCAGTAGCTACATCGTAATGAACCATATGGTGCTTGGGTAAAAAGAATGTTATAGCTTATTGTAACCTGTATAAATATATTAAGTAAATTATTTTTAATCCTTTCAGTACCACCCTTAACCCCTTCCCCCCACCTTCCTAATAGAATCATAATGACGTTAAAACGGGGAGAAGAAAATGACATCCAGAGGCCGCTACTCACCAGAACACCTTCGGCAGCGTGAATGGTCACGCACCGTGAGAGGGTATCGTAGATGGACAGCTGGCGGGCGTACGTGTTGGGTGGGGTAACCCCCACTCGGTGGTAGTGGATCGGATAGTTTCCTAACCCCTGTTGCCCCATATTTATTAATTCGATTCCCTCAAAGCGGGCTGCCGTGAAGCCAACCAAAACCTGAAAGACATACAGATGACGTTGGTGTACCTTTTACTTGGTCTAAATCATCCTGATTACAGCAAACAATTTGAAATATCTAGACTGACGTCCAAATCCATAGCTTCCTATTTATTTCTTTTACTAGTGAAGTTAATATGATCAGCTAAGTATACGCCATTCCATACTATCAATAGGTCCAAAGTTCATTTCTGGTCCTTATTAAAATACAAAGTACACCTCTATTTCAAAAAATAGATAAAAAGAACAATGAACGTTGCTATTTATATCGCTTGTTTTGAAGAATATCTACGGAGAGCTAGTGCAAATGTAATCGGGGGTGGCGAGCTAGTGTCCTACGTATCCGAGAAAACCAGTGACACGATAGTGTTGGAATTGTCATTTTATTATGTAAATGACGGTAGGAAAACAGTAGGAATTAATGTACAGAATAATACACGGTTGATAGAAAGTGTACCAAATGACAAAAAACATTCAACCAAGGAAAAAAGAAAGAAAAAACTATTGCATGCTAAGGAGATAACAACGAATACCAATCATTAGGGTACGAAGGATAGGTGGAAACAAAACAAAACAAAAACAAAAAACAGACACAACTCTGAGGACACCCCAAGGCCCCCCACCCGAAGCCAAGTATTCATTTTGGCCGTGCTTAGTTGACTCCTACGGGGGCGTATTAGTGCCACATGTGAAAAAAGGAAAAGGAAGTCCTACGTAGGACTTACTAAGTCCTATGTAGGTGATAATATCTCTTGCGTAGGACTTATCTTCTACGTAGGAGATATTATCTCCTACGTAGGAGATAATAAGTCTACGTTTGGACTTACTAAGTAAGTCCTACGTACGGCTTTTTTAACATGTGGCACTAATATGCCACCGTGGACTCCTACAACGCGACAATAATTTTATGCAATAGCCGGTACAAACATAGGATAGTGAACGCCTAAGATGCACCGTGAGGCTTGTTTCTACTTAAAAAAAAAACAAACCAAACAAAAAAAAAAAAAACAAGAAACCAGCAAATTAAAAATCATCAACGAACAAGCGATTTCCACTTTTGCGAGGATTGTCGTTCCTATGCCCCAAGATCTCTGTTTTGGGACTGTAGACCATAAAAGGTTAATCACTAACAGTCTGGTCGGCGCTAGATTGATGACAGGACGTCCCTATCACATCTTTTAATATATAACTCTCTCTAATATAATTGTCTGGCAGCCTTAATATCTTTATCATGCTTAAGGTCACTTTAGATTTAACTTTTTGTCATTGGTGTTGGTGTTTTGTTCTAGAAACCAGCAACTAACCTGGGTTTGGCCACCGAAAATATCCAGATCAAAGTAGGGACAGCGATAGTCGTCCCCGTAACACTCGTCCTCCACCTCTCCCTGGATCTTCACATTCCGGGTGAGAAGTCCGACCTCTGCTCTCATATCCACGCCCTGAGCGAACTCCCCGAAATGGGTGTACGTGATCTCTCCTGGATCAGAATATCCCCAAGTTGGTTTTCAGACACTATCCCCTGAGTTTTATTGCTTTACCAGATAGTACTATATATAGAGTCATAGTATCCTCAAAAAGCTGAAGTTCTAACTCAAGGCCTTTTAATATTATCTAACTGCTCCACAAAAATACAGAGAGAAAGGTCTATATAAAACAAAGGAAAAACATATCAAATAAATAATATATAAAAAATAAAAACCTCAAGGAAGAACAAACATAAAATTCAATTTACAAGCTATTTGGTACTTTGGTACAAAACATTTGGTACTTGGATGGGCACAGTAAAATTCCTGTAATATACCATTTAGTTTACCTGTTGTTATCACCCTTTCAATTTGTAAATCATTATTCCTAACACCAGAGTACAAGGTATTACCAAGATGTTCACCATTGCTAACATATGGTTGTGTTCGCCGGCGTTCGAACTACACATGTCAACCATTAACTGCGCAAGCAACACTATGTCGTCTGCATACACCAGAATGTCAGTGAAATGATCGCCAACTTTAGAGCCAATATTCCTCTTTACAATAACATTGATCAGTTCTATGTTGTAGCCGAATAAAATAGGAGATAAAAGAGAACCCTGTCGCACACCATTTAAGATGACAAATTTGTCACGGGACACATTTTTCCGCAATGTAAAAGCCTGTAAATGACTACATGTATATGTAAAAACTAAACAGCGAAGTAGCACTGCGGAAATTGCAGTTTTCAGCAATTTGACAAAGAGTGTTTTAAAACTAACTCTATTAAAAACTTTTGTGCAGTCTAATAGACAACAGTGTACATCCGACTTCATTGAATTATACAGTCACTAATGGTTTCAATAACCACCCAGGTATATTGGATCCTGGAGTGTTGTTGTTTGTAGCCAAACTGCTGACCGCTATTGATAGCTTCTAAATAACAAAACAAAACATATTCAAGCACCTTCACCAAAACAGTAGATAACCCACTAGCCCTGTAATTGCCAGAGGAAGACACATCTCCTTTGCTATCTTTAACTAATGGTATCATGGCACAAGTAAGAATTTAATAATCTCTGGTGGTGAATAACCGTGGAACAGAAACTTAGGAAACAGAACAGCGATGTGGTCAACAAGACTAATTGGTGCTTCCCTGAAACAGTTTGATGAGAGCTCTGAAAGAAATTCGTTTTGTTGGCCGCTGGCCAGTGACTTAACACGTAAAATCGCATATTAACATCAAACTGGCGAGTGAACTTTTCGTACACGTTACACACTGCATGAAACAGGAGAAGGGGCAGGGGGCATCCACATTAAGATTAATGTTCGCTAAATCAAATTTTCTGCTAATTGCCTTTGTATTGGTATTTGCTACCAATATACCGTGGTAATATTTTAATAGTCAATGCTCAGTATATGAAAAGCGTACCTATAATTCGGACTTGGTTGGCTTGACACGGGTTGCAGACGGCTAGTTCAAACACCTCGGCATGGTCCATATCAAAGTCACTGCTGGCTATGACGATTCGATCTCCCTCCTGCCAAGAAATGGCATCGTCCGCCAGTGTTATTATGGTGAACTCTTCTTCGCCTACAACGTGGAAGGATACCAGGTCGTTTTAAAGGCGAAACGAATGCAGAGTTGCGTTCAGTAACAATTTACTTGGCCTCTGACCAAACGATTGTCATTCAAGCACTTAGAAACAAACGCACAAAGTAATCATACATTCCTTTGCACGCATCCACTGTAGGTGTTTGAGTACTTCTACACGACGCACATCAGGATAAAGATTTCCTGAAAGGCACTGGGCTTTCGATGTTTTTCAGGTGTTTTTCAGCAGCGCAGCCCCATCCCGTTATTTGGGATTATGCTGCTGAGAAGCTTTCATCCAATACTCTACGGTATCTGACACATCCTTATGGATATATTTTTAACACATTCTCCCAATTGAAAAGCCCCAATAGTGAGTACAAACACCCTGCCATGTTTGAACAGACAAACACTTTATGTGCAACGACTTGGGTCAGTTTTAAGTACTGTGTACAAGTTTCTAACGAAACAAGGGCTTATATATCATGCATAAGTCCAGGATCTATTTGCCATCAATGAGCACAGTACAAGTAAAAGATATTTCCCACTTGTTCAGCCACAATTTAAAACACAAAGTTATTGTTTTAATAGGTTTAGTCACCAAGTTAACTTAGTCATCATTGGAATTTATTGGAGAATACTTATAAGGATCCTACTGCCTTAGCAAAGTGGCAGCCTCTGTGCGGTTGTGCAACCTGTGATATATGTATTTTAAGAAAAGTGTAATATACAAGGTGTATAAATGTTTTTACGTATCACCATCGTCATTTGTACATATCGCAATCATGTCGGTAATTAGCCGTTGGCTACTGTTACTGTTGAAATTGTAGCCGACGTTTCATATAATTTATTACGTTTACTTACTTACTTGCGTTTCAGCCGTCTACAAGGCACCAAAGTTTAGTCTTAAAAGACTTACTCGGTTCCAGTGTGGCACTGAGATGCGTCCAGGCCAGGCGGTCAGGACCGTGGATCTCAATAGTGCCGGTGGGAGCACATCCTATAAACTTCTGTCCGAATCCGGGAACTGACGGGGTGTTAGAATCCCCCAGGGTCCCGAACAGACGAATATCCAGGTTGGACATGTAGCGACAGGATTCGCTACCAACATGGAATTCGCCATTGGCCTGGATGAGAATGTAGCTAACACGGAGGGTGATGTCGGTTCCATTGTCGAGGATTACCAGTTTCGCTAATGGGGAACAATTCCTATAATCATTACCCGTTCTTCCCCGCATGTGTCAATACTACTTATAGATCACCTGGAACTTTGAAATGGACATATCCTTAAAAGCAGAGGAAAGAAAATCGTTCAAAAACACAAAGATACCTTTTGTGTCGAAAAAAAAATTGGAACGAAAATTTGCATATTTTTACACTGAAACGATTTTGTTTGAAAGGAAAATTTTTCTACCACTAGGTTTTCTTCTACTGGAACGAAAATCTAATGCAGTTCAAGCTGTTATTTTCATTTGAACGAGTATTTACTTTTCTCCCCTTTCATGGCAACATTTAAGTTTGACTGATATTCGATATTTATACAATGGCAGATGCGAGTTTCCCCAGTCCATTCCCGGGGTGCATGGGTATGAGTACGAATAGGTGTGCTAACATATTGAGACTTGAACAGGGACCCGAAGGGAAAACCTTCACTTTCTGGTAAATATAAAACCACTATAATTATACATTTATGTCTGAGTTATATGTATTAGTAAACTTTGTTTCACCTTGTGTAATATTACTTGTGCCCTAACGGAAACTATTTATGAGAAGGAAATGCTTAAAGCCTGTATCCTTGGCCAATAATTTGTAAACATAATTTTACAAAAAAGTAAAAAAAATCCATCTATTGGACATTTGGCACTTTAGACCAAGTTAATTTTATGCTTGATAGGCTGTTCTAGTTAAGGCTACAAATGCTAGTTTTGACATTAGAAGGACACACTCAACTTAGTGTCCAGTACAGAGTCACCCGTATATGGGCTACCCAAGGACAAAATAGTTCACATATATATGGGCTACCCAAGGGCAAAATAGTTCACATGTATGTCTCGATACGCAGCATTTTTAAAGGTTTGTAAGTTACAGGTCGCCATTCAGAAACCTGTACCAAATCACCCAACAGGCCAATAGTTATTGCAAATAGGACCAATGAGGTTTATGCGTAGCCGTGTAGCTTACTAATCTTAATTTTGGACATTTGAAGGCCAAACTGACTTGGGTTTGACAAGTATTTCGAATAACTGTACCCTGCACTGACACTGGAGGCACATAAAGGCAAACCATGTATTTTCTAAAGTGTCCAGAGTCTGCATGACCCGATATAGCTCTACGAGCAGGCGCGTTTGAGTTACAGACCATTATGAAACAAGTGCATCGAATGGGCCCAAGAATGACCTTGGCAATTATAAGATCAAAGACACACCAGATATAAGAATTACTAGTTACCCCAAGTCCCAATTTATCCTGTTTTGCTCTATCGCCAACTGTTTTTATAATATACGACTTCCGGAAACCGCATGCACATGTACCGAATGACCGCAGAATGACCTTAAATCACAATTGCCATTTAGTCTACCTTGGGTACACTAAATATTTATTCCCGAGGTCCAAAGGGATTGTCCGATTCACACTACAGCCACCCCTTTTTGTGAGATATGTGAGACTTCTAATTTACTACAGACTACCCCCGCCTTCTACCCCCCCCCCCCCAAAAAAAGGGATTTTGTTTCTGTATGAAAAGCTTTCCATGAAATTTATCTTTACCAATGGAGCGCCTACTAAAGTATAGACGGCGTGACAATAGTAAGACATATTTTAAAGCCGACCTAATAAAAAAAATATTAAAATATTTATAGAAAAGAAAAGATTTACCTCCATTCTGAATAGTAATAGTTCTTAAGGTAGCGTCGGCGACCAAGAGATATCCGGAACCATCCAGGACAACGTCTAATGTTTCATCAGACCCGGGATCCCATGGTTCCAAATCAGGATCCTGATCAGGACACTCAGCTTGCCTCCGAGTTCGCCCTGTGGAATCAGCAAGTCAATAGAAGTTTGTATAATCACATTTATTTATTTATCTTTACCACGGCGACACATATTATGCAGTGCAAACTCTGATGAGACTAATTCAAGTGGACAGTTCTGCTTTTCCTCTAAAAGTCAACAAAGTTGATTCCAAATTATAAGACTTTGACACGCGAAGGGTGCTTGCCAGTTCTCGTATCAATTTGGCGTCTGCTGCGGAGTTGAAAATGTACAATGCGCGAATTATCTTACATATTATATAGAAACTATATTGATGATCAGTCAAGAATTCAGTTAATTGTATGTAATATTTTTTGCTGACGTTATCAAAACTCACCACCGGCGGCAATACCAGTTAGGACCAGCAGCAGAAGCCAAGGCCTAAACATAATGAGCTTAAAGTGTGGTGTCATCTACACTGCAGACACCGAGGAGACTGATATATTTAGAAACCGCATAGTCATTATAGGGTGATGCGATATCAGCCACTTGATAAAACGCAGCTGTTTCTTCACAAAGTCACAAAAATTTCTAGACATCCTCCAACATCTCAGATATAAAATCAGGGAATATAAGAGGTCCAAGGACCTTTGGGATCTGCTTGACAACAGTAGTACGAAGATCACTTGTCAATTTTGCACAGACGTTACTTTATATCGAGTTTGTGACAATTGCACTGAATTACCGCAAAATGACCTTGAAAAGTACAAGGTCAATGCTACCCCATATATGCACTACAAGTATCCCCAATTCCTAAACATTAATCCGTTTCACGCTACAGCCAGCGGCTTTTTGAGTTACAGGCCATTTGGAGACAAGTGCATCGAATTGCTCAAAACGATGTTTACCACTATCAGATCAAAGCTTCCCTATATAGGTTGTTCTAGAACTAGCAAGTCCCACATTTTATTCCGTCTGGCTCTTAAATTAGCAGTTTCCAAGATATCTGCAAATTTCCATTTCATCATTAACCACAATGTTAAATTTCAATCTTTTTGTTTTCATTTTTTTAAATTTTTTTCAAATTTTCAAATTTCCAAGATCACTTTTATGTGGACTGTCTAACGGAACTGCCATAAAATGTTTGGCTGAAAAAGTTGCAAGTCCACCGTGCGACCCCTAAATGCCCTTGAACGCTACGAGGTCAAAGACACCCCACAAAGATTCCACCAGTACCCCCCCCCCTCCTCGGTGGGTCCCAGATTTCATTCCGTTTTCTCTACAGAGTTATTTTCAAGATATTTGGCATTCTTCACTTTCTAACTGCCACAACGTTAATTTCAATATTTTTTTTATTTTTTTTTTTTACATTTTAAATTCCACAAATCCAAGAAGTAACTTTCTGTTGACACAAAAATTACTTAGGGTACACCTGCAAAATGTTTGGCTGTAAAAGAATCCTAAGTGTGGAACAAGCAGCATTTTGAAAATAATATCCTCGCAAAATTCGCAAGTGCACCGAATGACCCCAAATGACATTGAATGCTACAAGGTCAAAGGTACCACATACAGATTGAAGTACTTCCCGTGAGTCCCAAATTTTACTCCGTTTTGCTCTACGATTGATCCTTTCCAGATATTGAGATTTTTAGTTTCGCCATGGGGTATAATGGTGAATTTGAAATTTTCTAAAAAAAATCGTTTAAAATGGGAAATTAAAAATCCTAAACGTAAAGAGAATTAGGAGGAAAGTTCAGTTTGAAAACTTTGTGCTGCCATTTGTAGTAGTAGGGTTTTGACATTTTTGCTCCCTTAGGATTCCGTGTTAACGAAAAGTGAAAAATTGTAAACATTGGAATTTTTTTTAAATTCTAAGTCCGAGTGTATGGCCCAGGAGAAGCCACAAAAACCAAAAATTTCAAGCATATTAGAAACAGAGATAAAATCACGACACAGATGGACAGACTGACGACGAACAAATTTCAATATTTCGTGAGCTCTTCTAACATAGTGCATCAAAGTTACATATAAATACCAATCATACTATGACAAGCAGCATCACCATCACTACCCCTCCATCATCATCATCACCATGACACCAAACACTACTACTACTACTACTACTACTACTACTACTACTACTACTACTACTACTACTACTACTACCACTACTGCTACTACTACTACGTCTGTGGCTATGACTATATATGTCATGTGGGGGCCGATGCGGTCCGATGTAGGGCCGATGCGGTACGATGTGGTCCGATGTGGTCCGATGCGGTCCGTTGTGGTTCGATGCGATCCGATGTGATCCGATGCGGTAATTAGACACACCCGGTTGCCATGGTTGTGGACACCACCTGGCGGAGTACTCAGTCGGGATGTCTGAAACATTACAAGTTGGATATAGAACAAAATAGAACTAAAGAACAGAATAGAATAGAAGGGGACAGTACAGTACAGAATAGAATAGAATCAGATAGAATAGAATAGAATTGAACAGAACAGTACAGTACACAACAAAAATAGCATAGAGCAGAACAGATTAGAATAGAATTTTATTTAAGGTCGGTAAAACAGATCAACAATAACTATTGACCGACATTAATACATGAATCAATGATCGTCAAGCCCCTTGATGCTTTAGCATGTAGTACTCTGAAATGTTTTTGACAAGAATCATTATCATCTGTATACATGTATATATTCACTATTTCGTGTCGATAGCGCATGTGCTAATGTCTACAATTTTATTAAAATCGACAATGAATAAATATTTATTCTTATGATACAAACCATCTTTCAGAAGAAAAAACCTGGAGTTTCGCATGATTTCCCTGCGGTTTGATACTAAGTGCCATGCGGGGGGGGGGGGGCCGCGGGGGCGGGGGGGGGGGGGGTGGGCCGGGCCGACGGGTGCGGGGGGGGGGCTGTGGCTGACGAAGAATACAGTCGAAGGAGGGGGTTGA
>JAAUYG010254804.1_pt1 | contig 10647 bp, 4 predicted proteins | sample 7278091 | NCBI WGS metagenome assembly JAAUYG01 (sample SAMN14350201, study PRJNA611818) | marine sediment metagenome | isolation source: surface marine sediment (0.6m) | place: French Polynesia: Moorea | collected 2018-08
CTTGTTCATGGTGTTTAAAACATGTAAAAAGTTTGGTATCGTCTGCAAAGAGCTTAACAATAGATTCTACAATATTAGGAACATTGATAAATATTAGAAACAAGGCTGGCCCCAAAACGCTGCCTTGGGGAACGCCACTGGTAACATTTGTACATGCTGATGCACTACTTCTCAACACCATGCACTCTTTGTTGCCTTGCCTCCAGAAATTTCCCCTATCCATTTTATAATTGATTTGTTAATTTTATAATTGTTGAGTTTACATAATAGTCCTTTATAAGGGACACTATCGAAAGCTTTTCTAAAATCGAGATAAATGATGTCTATCCAATCACTATTGTCTATGACCTATGTCCAAGAATCAATTACTTCTAACAGCTGTGTTATACAAGAACGGCCACTGCAAAAACCATGTTGGTTAAGTTAAGTAAGTGGTTTGTCTCCATATAATCTACTATATGATCTCTAATAAATGATTCTAGCACTTTACACACAACTGACGTGAGATTATGAGATTAAAATTTGGCCCAACCAGACGAAATGCCTGTCGATTTCTGTGGGAAATATTCTAATTTTTTTTCAGCCATGACATCCATGACTCCTTAGCAAAAGTTGCCTAGTCTCACAACTATAATAATGCGTTTTGATGCAGTAATCTATTTTCAACATTACTTCAAAGAATTTTTTTATATCAAACCGTTATTTTGTCACTTTTATGAAGCATCAGAATACTGTTATTATGGCCAGCATCCACAAACACTAGGGGGGGGGGGGGGGTCGTGTTAAAATTTTTAGGGTGGGTCGTCTGTGGAACAGATTAACCATACACCGATTATTTCACCGATCATCCTTTCCACAGAAAACAAAAATATGGCATCCAGTACATGGTGGCAACTTGTCCTCGGGACATGTCCATATTCCCGGTTCAGTGCAAAGCGCTAATTAACGCCTGGAAAACATGAGTTTATTTTTGCAATATCAAATCAACAGTGTATGTAAAGAGGCAATAAAGTACGACAAAAATATATGTACAGAGAATAACAAGTACTATGCTGTGGAAGTGATGCATTTCCATGGAAACCATGGGAACGCGTTACTTAACACCGATGCCCTCATCAGTCTAGTCTTCAAAGTATTGAAGTCTACTTGAAGACAGCGCAACTCATAACTAGAGGGCACCACGCAGAAGTGAAAAAAACAATGTATCAGAAAAGACAAGCACATAAAGTTGCCGACACAGATAAGACTCAATAGACCAATACAAATACACTCTTTACAGTTGCCACCAGATGACACAGACACGCTAGTCATTGCCACTGGTCGGCACATACATATTTGGTGGTTGCGCTAGGCAGCACACTCACATTGGGTGACTGCTACTAGGAAGCACATATATGTAGGAGGGCATGAGGACTATATATATTACCCCCCTCCCCCCATTTATACTGATGCTGAAAATATAACACTTAAAAATACAGCATGCTTGGCGGCACCATTAAAATAAGTGCAACAGTACACATAAAAATGTCTACATGATGGAGGTAGGCTAAGGAGTGCCAGGCGGCATGGGAGTAAGAACACTAGCTCTTTGCAAGGCACCCATATAAAATGAAACTACAGCTTCAACATGGCCAAACTGTTTGGGTTCGTGCAACCCAGAAGAACAAGGCAAGCATAGTCGTTACTCTCCCACATGAATCACCCAAGGCTCTACAGCTAACACTAATGATACCCACCCTTATCACCACAAGGTAAAATTTTATTACAGGGAATGCACAAGGTGCGGGACTATTAAAAGCATTATGCAACACAAGCGGCAAAGTGTTGTGTTCTCTAACAACATGGCGACAGTACAAAGAAAGTTATTATTATGACTGCCGCAAAGGATTAGACCAAGCACCAATACATGCTGGCACCAACAAATGAACTACAAGTAATTGCCAACACTATAAAATGAAAAACAAAGATTTTCGGACATAACCAAATTTAATAGAGACACCTCCCGACATTTCAAAATGAGTTGCCAACGTTACTAAATTGACTGTAGATACTTGTTGGCACTAGAAATGAACTACCAACACTTGCCTAAAGCTTTATACATGCTACAACAGGGTGATGACACTGTTATGTTATAGAATGACACTGATATGTTATAGAAGGGTGCTGACACTAGCAAACACAAGCACCATTATATAAAATTACTTTCCAACAGCTTTAAAAATCACAAAAGAAGCAGCAGCCACCCTACTGGATAAACAGCTTATGATCATGGGATGAAAATGTGAAATGCTGGTAATGATGTCAGTCACATACCTCGAGTATGCTTCACCCAATGCGGAGCAGTTTTAGCTTCATGCAGAGTCGCTGGCCAAGATTATGAACTAGTGTAGTCAGGATGTACGAGCTTGAACCCGTAGGGATTCCTGGACTTGGACATAGGGGTACTCCAATGCCATCGGGGCAGCCACATGATATGGTACAGTCTGGAGTGTGCCAGCAAGTCAACATTGCTCTTTTTGACACTCTCCTCCTCCGTGTGCTAATCCTGGATGATGGAGTGGAAAATGCATTGGGGAAAATGGACTTCTTGCCACTCTCCCCAGTGTCCATGTGGCTGTCTGAGTCAGGCAACTCAGCGGATTCTGGGCCCAACTCATCATCAGCCTTAGAGCTGAGTTAATCTTCTCCATTGAAAGATTAATCTTCTCCAGCAGAGGTTCAATCTGCTGCTTGGTCTCAGCCAGCACAGCTGGGTCTTGGCCATGCCACCCCTCGTGTACCTTAAAGAGATAGCTAGAGATGCCCTGACCTATATAGGACTGCACATGCCCTCTAAGCAGGTCAGTGGCCTGCTTGTGCACGGATGCCGACTAGCCTTGTGTCTCAGACAAAGCCAGTGGCATGCTGCCGCCCTCCTTCTGAGTGTCCTGGGACTGGGATTGGGTGACATTTTGACTCGTCAACTCGATAGGATTTCAGGTGACCTGGAATGGCACTGAGGGAGTGGGCACTCCTAGTGATGCGAGTATCCACCTGTACCTCAGTGATGATTACGTCAAGATCATCACCTTCACTGGCAACTACACACTGCTTTTCTGCAGGGCCAGATACCGCTAAAGTGTCATGATATGCATATGTAGCGTATAGCACTCTACTCCATTGTGACTCGACAATAATACACTGTTGCCAAGTAACTGGAAAAATAGCCAATAAATCGACCATATTGGCATATCAAAGCATAAGAAGTAGATGGCTCAGATAGACAGCTTTCAGATTTATAAAATTAAATATCTCAGTCTAATATCATATTATGTTATCACTAGCCGAGATTGAAAACAAGGAACTTTTTCTTTCCCATGGCAGGGGAACAGGGCAGCTAATAACAGCTGGTATACCTGGCCCCACCCTTTGGCCTCAATGACTGAGGTCACGCCTGCCTACATGACCCAATGAAGCTAGAATACACACTCTGAGCTATCAAACGACCTATGTACATATTGGTTGGTGGCAGCCAGACTTTAGGCTTACGCAGAGTGTTTGTAAATTTTGTGAAAGGCGTCTTCTGCTAGAGTGTGGCGCTACACATGTGTGTGTTGTGTATAGGGTGGCAGTGTAATTCACTGTCACATGGCCTCGCTACAGGTAAGCCTGAAACTTCTCGAGCCAGCGTTAATACTGGACCACAGCAATGACACTGTGGCCTGCATTTACAAGCTAGACAGGTGTCAAGAAGCGGAATTTGAGGATTGCTGAAAGAGAATTAAACTTACTCTCAAGTGGGTACTCAAGTGGTGCTGTAACCAGAGACTGACAACATCATCCGTAATTTTCACATGTAATTAACATATGAGGTTTTAACTAGTACCAAATACTCACGATACTAGTGGTCAGATTTACAAGTTATATATATCAATGACCACCACAAGATAAGGATGGTTAATTAATCAGTAACTAATGGAATAAGTTAACAGTATACTACTGACATATTTAGCAACACAGGGGTCATCTATATAATGACATTTGATGCTGTCAGTTACTGTGGTATGGTGATAAGTAACAGTAAATATTTTATGTTAGGTTTGACAGATTGTAGACAGAGATAATTACTTTCAAGTAACTGAAGCTTCTGAATGTGGATTCCTCTGGTTCTGCATACCTCTGGTCCCAGTCTCAGGTCAGCCTCACATGTGTATATACAGTGTAAAAGATGAACCCAAGGCTTGGGGTATCTGAAATTTTAATATGAGAACTTGTAGCGAATTAAATGTACAACAACTGTCATTAAGGTAGTTTTAACATATGCTACCTGATTGAGTTCTTCCAAGCAACCACAGATTATCATGCGATCTCTAGCCCTCTCTGTGACAAACAATCTCAATTAGGTGTCTTTTTCCTTGTCTGGGATACTGTATAGATGCAATAACGCCCAGCTGTCACCAGGGACTGGTGTACCTGGGATCAACAGCTTAAGAGGAAATCGTCTAAGATTAGTAGAAAATACTTTTGTAGTCTATTTCTGAAAACGGGGTGTGCCTGTGGTACATTGCTCAGAATATAAGTAATATATTATGTAAGCTTCAGGGTCGAGACAAGTCCTTCGATCTAATGACAGACAAGATACAAACCTATAACAAACACTTGGCATAGTATAGAGTCAGCGTAACTCTAAAGGAATACTTGTGACAAGGACTACATATCCCTGCCAACATGGATGGGAGTTGTGTCATCCCCTCTGCCTGAAGAAAATTTACACATTATCAGATCCAACGATTTTTGCCCCCTCCCCCCCCCCCTCCCGTCTAGCACTGCGATAAGAAAGACATTCCCACATAAATATTACAAAATTCGACTGGCAAATCACTCAACCCATTCAGTGGCTGTCAAATGTATATGACAAGCCTAAAAGTACAGATACTCCTGCCTCACATAGGGCTGTAGCTGAAACACTGGATGGCATAATGACCAAACAGATTGAGGGTTCAGTCTCTTGTTCTGCAGCACCTGACTGAAATATAACTAATTACTAATATTTTTATTGAACCCCACAACCAGACCACACCTACAAGAAAGGAAGAGGTATACACTGGGGGGTGGGGGGCAGATAAAGGCTCAAATGAAAAATATCATTTGGGCTAGGAACTGTGCCCTGAGGTCCTTGGCATCTAGGTCAGACACAAGCTTCGGGAAGAAAAGAAGGACAGCTACTTCAGGCGTATGTTTTCCCAACTCAACTGAGGTGGTGGGTGAAAGATTCGATTAGATAAGGAGCACAAACTGTAGTTTAAAGCTAAGCGACCTGCCACACTCACATCCATTGCTAGAAAATGGTAAGGAATATCAATAGATTCAGTTAGAAATCCAAACCCCGCGAGTTACTTTACCACTGCCAACTATACCACTAGCCTATTTCTGGGGGTGAATGTCTCTCAAAATAAGTCTGAAATATATCCAAACCCAGATCAGACACAAACTAAGAGCATAAAACGAGGTACAACCTCCCACTCTGGGAATATTCTAGAAATATAAGCTAGAAATATTTCAGCCACTGAAAATGGACTAGAAAATTGACAAGCATGGAATATAACATCCTCCTCACTCATTCTTAAAAGAAAAAGAGTCCTCGCGTTTTAGGCAACCTAGATGCAAAATTGCTAGTTTAATAGATATCGTAAGTAGCACCATGGTGCAGTTTCTGCAGAGGTAATTTGCTCTAAGAGAGAACAAAACACATTTAAACATTTTATATAACACCTAATGTCCTATATGCCATTCAAAGGTGCTTCTCATAGGTGGTCCAACGCAGCTGCCACCTGCCAGTGTGGCACTAGTCTCAGTGACTCTTGCCTTGGGTCTCAATGCCTCTTGCCTCCTGGCATTGCCACATGCCTCTTGCCTCCTGGCATTGACTGGGACAGTCCTGCGTGTGTATATACAAAGTATAAGATGCATAACACCCAGTCAAGACCAGAGGGGGTGGTAACATATTTGGAACAGAAAATTCTTTATTCAAAATCAGTAAAAGTGCCCCAAGCTCTGGTTCTTTAACTTAACCAAAGCTAGGAGATCAACCAAGATGTATAAGAAATTAGAAACACGAGAGATCAATCCCCTCACAGAATAATGTATAAGTGGGAAGATAGCTTAACCTATGCATGTTGAGGAGTCAGCACTCAGGCAGGCCGAAGGCCAGGAGAATGGCTGCCAGCAGACTCACTCACCCAGGTGGACAAGGAACCCTGAACATTACCAGCACCCCATGCCCTAAGATATGCTTTCCAACCTGGAGGCTGATTGACCGATAATAGTATGAATTCAACTGTTCAAAAGTTTATCATTAATAACAGGAATATAGGCAATGGATAAATGTCACAATAAATATTACTACAAGTAATATACAAGTAACTATGTACTATGTACAAGTAGGCCTTAAATAGTACAACTGAATGTACCTGGTTCTCACAGGGATACAGTGCCCCACACAATGCCTGTATATAGAAGATACCAAAATCACTTTCCCTAGAGAGGGTGCTCCAGAACCATATCTTATGACAAAGGTCCCCTACCTATGACTTAAGCCTCAAAAACTCTTGTTTCAATGTCCTACAGTTTGTGTACCATCACCACAGACGCCAGATGTTCTACCAGTTTTGCTTGAGAATATGGGCCACCACCCAGAGAGGGATGGTGAGCTTGAGTCTGATGTCCGCAAGTTGCCGAATTCTGCTGGTGCTGTACCGGCAATTAGTCAAGCTGAACTTATATAGTGTCTTCTGGACTTAGATAGTTTGCAGGCCTGTACTGAAACAAAGTCTGAGGATTGCCTGATTCAAAGGCTAAGTGCCGATGTTGAAGAAGCATCAAACGAAAATCCAAGGGGGCACATTGCTCAGATGCCACAAGAATCAGGGCACTTATGATGACTGGCAAGTAGTTCTACCTCAATGGACTCAGACTCATATCTTTCAAGCCTGCTACCATCACAAGTTGATGGCACATCAAGGCATGGTCTGTACTACAGCTCTGACAAAATGGCGGTTCTACTGGCCTAACATACCGAAGGGTGTTGAGTCTTGGTGCCAATGTTGTGCCGTTTTTGCCAGTTGCAAATCAGTCATCTGAGGGCACAGACAGCTGCAACAGCCCACGTACCAGACTTCAAGGCCAGACGTGGCAATAACTACAGCAGCGGCGATGACTTCTGTAGTGAGTATAGCTACGGTACTACTTTCTCTCCAGTTGAAGGCATCACCCTGGATCCATTGGTAGGAAGATAACTGATAAATGTCTTTCTTTCGAGAAAGCCAGCAGTGATGCCATAGTGTTCCCCTGTGGCAGTCCACCTTGCTCGTGTACAACTATACACCTTACCCACCCATGTACTAATAACAAGTGCCGCACTTATCTCTTTGTGTTTCAGGCTCTGCACTGAAGCACCAATGTCCTAGTGGTCGTGCTACTACGCCTGTACCTTTCGAATATTATTCCAGTGCAGTACGCAGTGGCCAAGATGTTCTCCTTTATTTCAGGCCTGAAGGTGTATTAATATCACAAAATCTGCTACTGTTTGTTGTACACTTAAGTCTTTTGAGACTCCGCCCTAGTGGCACTGTGCCAAATCATCCCTACCCATTGCCCTACTTCTAAATTCAGGAATCGTGTCCTCTAACAATCCCTCTGTTCACATTTAGTCGTTAATTTATGATTGCGGTGTACCACTCGTCTCTAAGTCCACAAGGCATCACGTTTGCATGGCGGGAGGGAATGAGGGCATTCGTCCGTCGGTTGTCTAGGGGGGTTGGCTGGCCGGGTCGACGACTGCCCCGCGTCTCCTCTCTCGTCACTTCCGGATCCGTTATCTCTCTACTGCCTCAGTAGATCCTGCCGATTCGCACCCGCAGGTTCCCCTACTGTGAGAGCCTTCTACAGTGGTGGTTCAGATCTGCTGTGGGACAGTGATTTGGTCGTGTCCATCACGTCTTAGTCTTATCTCTTTACTCTCTGACTCCCCTCAATAGGAACCCTGCATCCCTATATCAGCGAGCCCCTCTCGGGTGGCCGAGGCCATAACTCAAACTGAACTGCAATCATCTCTGTTTGTGTTGACTCGTTTATTCAGCCATTAACAGCTAAACATGAAATGCTCACTCTGGTCCCTGTCACACGCTTACACGCTCACAGTATACACATCACAGGTCTGGTCACAGCCTCAGCAGCTATAATTCTGGCTGGCTCCTCCAGCAGGAGCGGCCATCTAAACACTGGCGATCTAAGGTGGTCGGTTCACCTTGTAGCTATAGTTCACATATCACACTAGACTTGACTCGCTACAGTCAAGCACCCGCAACCCCGTGCACCTGCTCGAAGTTACTGCTGCGTCACTGTATGTGCTTTCTCTGCATCTGCAAGTGTCTGGTACTGGTACTCAAACTCTGGCTAATCTGCTGTTTCTACTTGTTTACGTTCTATTATACCTAATATCCACCTGCCGTCTGCTCGTTACTAGGGAAACCAATGTGCCCTAAATATTACCCAATCAGCTAACAGTGCTCCATCGGGGCCATAAGCCCCGCTCCAATCAGGAGAGCGCAGACATGACGTCACATCTAGGGGCTTAGAAACCGTCTATTCTAGCTTTACCATAGGATTTCCCTATCTACCTTCACTGGTACATAAAGCACACTAATACTTATTGCGCCTTAGTGGTCCTAGTCTATACTGGCAGGGGATACCATTACCTTTCTAACAAGACTAAACTTTACGTTCTACGTTGAATACTTTCAAAGTTACAGCCCAGCGGGAATCCTGCGAATCGTGCTCCCACTGCTTCGGGGACTCTGTACTGAGACACCCTAAAGAAGCTGCAATGGGCTTCCACCTTAAAGAATACAATAAAACCTGATAATTCCTACTCTATCAAGAGAGGTACATCTCCTGATTTATAATACCAAATTTTTACACGGCGGTGGGATATCTTAGTAAGCCTACACAACCGTGAAAAGTTCCCTAGCGAGATAGCGGGATGAACCTATCTTCCTACCCCCGCGGGCTTCTAAGACCTGTCCGCCTATCTCCTACACTGCCCACCAATAGCAATAGTTACTCAGAACTGAAATGCATACTTGGACAGTGGCTGTGACACTACATAAATTCCTCCCTATTTTACTTAGGTCACTCTTGGTCCCGTGACAGGCCCTGCTGCAATCAAACTATGTAGCTAGGGAGCAAGTCACTGTCACCTAGTTTAACTTAGCTACAACTCAACCTACTACCTAACTGGCGAACACCATTCTAACATATTACACAATTGATAACTTTTGCTGGGTGTGACCAATACACAGACATACTTTCATACCACTGACCCACGGGGTCAATAAAACTTTACACACATACTAGCACCAAATATCAGCACTCAGACTCACTTGTTGAGCCCGCATTAGCATGAACAATTTGAGCGTGTGTGTCAATATTTATACCGTGAGCACTTGTACACATAATTTCACACAAAATGCATGTCGAGGCAGAAAGGTTAACAGTCTGTTTAATGCTGATAAAAAACTTGGAATGTACTAGAAATTTCCATGAAAGCACCACTTGGTAAAATAACAATTAGCTAGTACTAAAAAAAATAATAATATTGTAAATGGGTATGCGGCGCTATGTGCGCTCAGGTGCGGTCATTCCTAAAGCTATGGACAATAGGACAAAGGAGGGCAATAACTATAACATAACACCTCTATACCACCAACACCAATTATAACATAACACCATCTCCTTGTTCTGGCTGTTGCTTAGAAATGGGAAACCACCGTAGTGGTAGCCGAATAGGTCGGGTGTCCCCAGTATCAATAGTATGCTTCACTAACACACTCTGTTCCATGTCATGAACACCACAATTCCTTCTGTCGACAGTTGGAGGTACTCTGGCAGTTCCTTCAGGTCCACCTGCCAGTCTATCCTGGTGGAACACTAGATGCTTGGATGGGTCAAATGCTATTGGCTTCGCCAGTGCAATTTGTAGTACATACATCGGTTAGCCATTCAGCGCGGGAGTCCTAATCATCATCAGAATAGGTCTCACTAGGTGCTATGATCTTGTGTGACTTTGGTGATGGGGTGCACTTCTCAAATTCTGGTACCCTGATATAAGGTCCGCGTCTTCTCAGTAAGGTTCATTTTACTGGCAGAATAGCTTCAGGAGCCTCGGGTGTGATCAGTGCTGAGCCGACCACAATTCCCTGTTTGGCATTTCTCCGTTGATTTGGTCCAGGATGAATGGCATCAATTGTCTTGTTCAATCAGTGAGTGCCTCAGTTGGGCTTACAAGTGACAATGACTTCTGACCTACCCAGCAGGACCGCGTCCGGGTAGTGTAGTGGTTGAGTGTTTGCCTGGCGTGTGGGAGGTTGGTCAGTGGTTCGATCCCCGGCCGCGTCAAACAAAAGACATTAAAAGCTCTGCTGCTCTGCTTAGCGCTCAGCACAAAAGAGTTAGAGACCGTCTGCCCGGCTCGGAGTCAGAATAATGGTCTGGGTTGGGGCATCACTGCTTACCCGTGGGGTGGTGTTTCAGTGGGCTAGCACTATAAAGACTGGCCGCAGGTCGGACTAGTACAAGACGGGTCCAGTACATACACACCAACAACTTGCA
>JAAUYG010054089.1_pt1 | contig 10645 bp, 7 predicted proteins | sample 7278091 | NCBI WGS metagenome assembly JAAUYG01 (sample SAMN14350201, study PRJNA611818) | marine sediment metagenome | isolation source: surface marine sediment (0.6m) | place: French Polynesia: Moorea | collected 2018-08
ATATGAGCTGCCATGGTATGTATGTGAGATAACGCACTGTCAACAGGACTGATATTCTCTCGCTATCGCTCGAGTATATCAGTCCTGTTGACAGTGGGATATCTCACACGTGCCTTTCGGGTATCCTCAGGACATTTTACCGCCAGGCAGTTTATATACCCCCTATTGTGTTTATTTCCATCCTGGCGGTATGTTCACCTTGTGCTCAGTGTAATTCACACAGACTGCCACTCCCACACCAGCCGATCCAACCTTTCCGTCCATCGGGGTACTGGGCGGACAAGCCTTTACTCTACTGGGTTGGGGTATACCCTGGTACCCCAGAATACAGAACTTAGTTAAAGTGTGACTTGAGAGGAATTCGAACCCGTGCACCCAAGGAAAAAGAGCCTTGACGGAAAAGGCGAATTGAGATGTAGCTAAGCACGCTACCCACTGGGCCACGAGGGACAGCTGCTCGGCATGGTTGTTCTGGCGGTGTGTATACGTGCACGTTTTAACGTGCACCGATACGTGCACCGATTAAAGTAAATACTATTTGTACAAAGTTGATACATTGCCACGTTTATAGATGTTACCCAGTCAGACACACTATGTGTAGCTGCAGCATTTGACGTTAACAGCTACACTGGATCAGCACACAGCTCTGAACGCGTTTTCTCTTCTTTTGTCTTTATTGTTCAATCGTTTCACAGTTATTGAACATAAGGACATCATTCAAATATGCTCTTTGACATTCAACATTGTAGTGTTCATGTAACATAGCGTTTAACGTTGCGTTTAACGTTGCGTTTAACATGTTTAACGGTTCAAAAAATTCTGTGTGTCCTCCTACACTGAAGACCGTCTTGCTTATGACAGAAATTCTCTATGTGTTCCCAGACACAGAAGGAGGACAATCACGTGATGTCTGGTACATAATAACTCAAATAGACGAGTGTGAAAAGTAACAAATATATGAGTTTCGAACCCACAACCTTCTGTTTCAGCATTAAGGGTCCTGATCTGTCCTACACTCTACCAATTGAGCTAACATGATAATTCATGCAAGAAGGAAATGAAAACCTGTCTGGCAATTTTGGCATTAACATATATCATCATAATAAACTAGACCTTGAGTGACCTTGAATGGTCAGTCAAGGTCACCCAGATTTTGAAGGCTCGCAAAAGAGCCTATAGTTAGGCCCCATGTTACTATTAAACATTGATAGGAAACCATATATGGTAAGTCCAATGGCACCATCACATTTGACCTTGAGTGACGTTGAAAGGTCAAAGTCAAGGTCACTCAGATTTCAGGTCAAAGTCAAGGTCACCCACACTTCAAAAATCTCAACAGAAGGACATCACGGGTTCCTCTGATGAGCCGAAGTTTTAGCTTCCATTACGCACTTGTAAACCTCCAAGAAGGTGGTGAATATCAGCTGGCTGAACTGTCAATCATCAGTCGACGCCATGTATCCTGAAAGCATAGACTCCCAGGAATCTGTTAAAATCTTGCGCTGACTCGAGCTTTGCGATGAGGCTTCATTCTTTGTAAATCTCTTAGCCATGATGAAACCCAGTGTCAGCGTCACTAACAACTGGCCAGTTACTCCGAAAACTAGTAATGATTTAGAAAGAAACCTTTGATCCCTTTTAAGTGATTTAAACTCCCAATTTTGGCTAAATACAAGAAGTTAACCACGTTAAGACCATAGGATTATTTTAGAACAAGTTAACGGAACCGAATAGTTACGACCTTGGTAACACAGTGGATTGAGTAATAACCATTAACCAGAGAGTTGTCATACGAGAGTGTGTGTATGTGAACACGGGTAACACAGTCAAGTATGTCATTGTGTAAACCGATCAGTACAATTTTGTATGTAAACGTGTGATCTGAACAAAGGTACGGTCACTGTTTAATGTAATAAGTTTATGTAGAAGATACATGTGTGGAGAATGGGTGTTATGAGTGTTATGGAATGAAACATGTGTCTGTACTAAGTTGAACAGAATTAAAACCACATTGTTGAAAACACTTTTTATGTGTCTGTGTTTTAATGTTAACCATGGACCTAATGTGACAATCCGCCAACAATGCGAATATCCCATAAATGGAAACCATTCCGGTCTCCCGAAAAACAATTTTGTCCAACTTAATGTTGTGTAGAAATAGTAACATGTTTCAAAGTTAAGTTGGACTATTGCACATGTATTTTGTTTTAAGGGTTTTGTTTGAATGAAACACATTAAAGGTTAATGCTGCCAGCCAAACGACCGTCAGCACACACACTACAAGATAACAGTGAAAGTTAATGCTACCAGCCAAAAGACCGTCAGCACTAACAGTATTTACAACACTACTGTTTCCACTTTCACTGTCTAGAAAGTGGACTTATTTGGTGAATAAGCAGGTGAGGATGGCGGAATCTCCATCGGGCATCTTTCCGGAAGTGTCCTTCTTTGCCGCAGCGAAAACAATTCCGGGGCTAACTGGTTATTGGAGACTTGCTGTCTGGCACCAGTTGACTGGCCAGCTCACGCATCCCAGAGCGCAGTTCGTTTAGCGATTCCCTAAATTCCGAACGCATCTCACCGAATCGCTGTTCGATCGCCGGAGAAACAAACTCTTCCCCGAAAGCTCCCTTGAAAGACGATGCCACTCTCTGAGCCCCAAGAGGAGTCATATACTTTATATTCGCACCTGACTCACTTCTCCCCTCCATAAAGGTTGGTTCGCTGTCAGAGAACGTTACTTGTCGCACTTTGTTTCTACCAAACAGAACGTTTTTGCTACTGCAGATCATCTTCATGTACGACACAGCTTGTTCCAAATTTCGGTGTTCCACCAAGAAGGCCTGCAGAGCAGCTTGCTTGTCAAGACATCCCCGTAAGAATATATGTACAAGTAGTGAGGAGGACAGTTCACTATTTTCGGGCTGACTAGCCTGCAGGGCGAGTTCCCGAATTCTATCTGCAAATTCACAAAGTAATTCTCCTTCATACTGGGAAGCTTGATGCCATAGGGAAAGTGCCACTTGTGTGGAACAAGGCTCAAAGCGTTGCTCCAGTTGATGAACCAAATCGTCATAGTTTTTCTGTATCTCATATGATAATGACGTCACATAGGATTGCGCTTTCCCTCGCAGACACAGATGAAGCCACTCCACCATGTCCTGTTCGCTGAAATCATAGTGTACGCACACTTTACACTTTGCCAAAGGAGGAAATAAAAGCTTTTCCAAGAACCTCTTCCATCGAACTCAGGAAACTTGGCAAACGGAAGTTGTTGCTGTTCCTGTCTGTCTCGATGCGCATTCCTGTTCCTGTCCATGTAACGGAATCTATCAGGCACATTGCCATCCACACGTCTACCAACACGATGTTGTCTACTTCCCCCCGGATCATGTTGATTGTGGGATCATCCCGAGGCGGCGCATTGACCTGTCCAGCATCATACATTCCTCGACCTGGGTCGTAGTCCCCCATCCAGTGATTACTCGGATTGTTCCAGTTAGCACCACCTGGAAATGCCGGAAGCAATCTTGATGTTCCCCCATAGGGAGCATAGTAAGGAGTGTGGGTTGTATGTTGAGATGTCCCACCCCAGGGCGGAGGTACAGTTGCATTGTAGTCAGAAGGAATGCGATTCGCTTGCGAGTGAGTCGTAGCTGTCTGCGTCCCTCCCATAATTAAAGAAGTGACCACTGCAGGTGTCACTGGGAATAAAGGTAAAGTCGAAGAAGTGCTGGAGGATGCATATGTGGACATCCCAATGGGATTTGCAGAAGGAAGCGATTGCGAAGATGTCATGCCAGAAGACATGGCAACTGTAGCAATCGAATTGCTCGCCGCAGCAGTTGAACGGTTTGATGAATCCTCCATCTTTGATGCTGGCATGCCATCATCAGGCGACTTAGGGGCACGCGACTCTGTGGTTGCAGCAGTTGGGGTGGTTCCAGTTGTGTTGACAGTGTTAGTGACTACCCCAGTCGCGTCGCTACTCTTCAAGTGCGGGGCGGCAGTAACAGGTGTATGCTCCACTGACTGATGAGCAACCTTGGCTTTCGCCCTATCTGGGGATTGCTGCGGACTACCTTGTGGAGTAGAATGTTTGGATGCATTAGGCTTCATTTCATCCGACTGGTCGGCCGGTTCTCGTTTCAGCAAAACAACCTGTGCAGGAACAGCTGCTGCTGGTCCAACTTGTGTTTTTCCGCCTTGTTTCTCAATCAGTTGTTGCAGCAAATTTGTCATTGCATCCAACTCTGACCCCAAACTATTCGTTAGAGTCCGCTCAAACCTGTCCCCCAAACTATCGTTGGAAGTCGTTAGCGTCCGCTGTAAATCATCAAAACCTCCCTCTAACTTTTGTCCCACTTCAGCAAATCCCGCCTTGTTGACAACCGCTGCATCATCCATCTTGTTACCCATTTCCTGAAGCGTCATTGACATTTGTCTATCTAGTTGTTTGACTGCTTCGGTTATCTGTGCTGTTGCACTTTCTGTTGCCGCAGCCTGTTCCTGACAAGATTTCTCAATCCCATCCTCCAGCCTTTTATCCAGGACACTGGGCACCGGTCTATCAAACGTTACCCGAATTTGCCGAGTAATTCCAACGCCTTCGGCCAGTACTCGTTTTTTGTTTCATCATCCTTTATTTTCTGTATATATTCCCAAAATGGATCCTGTTCATTTTTGTTTCGAAGTCCGAATTCTTTCAAGGTTGCAGGTGTAACTTGCGATAGTAAGATTTCTGCCATGGTGATATACACGTGTGGAAATTACTCGATCGATAACTTGTGTTGATAACAATAGTTTACACTACAGAGTTACTGGAAAGTCATTTTACTGCGAAGTCATTAATTGTATATCTGGTGATTTATTATCTGGTGATTTATTAAAACTAATTAATAAAACACTTTCTGACACCAGTTGTAGTGACTTTGGGTTTTGGCTAGTAGATTAGAACCATCTTACTTCCGAGTCCAGGCGTGGGCAGTCACCACAAAGAATCATAAGTCAATGGCGGTCCAGTCGAATCCAATAGGTCAGTTCTTCCAAGTAGATAATTCAGTGACGAAGGCGTTATTCAAGGTCCAGGCAGGCATTTATATTCAGCTGTTCCGTTGAATCAGTTCGGGTACATTTAAAACATTATCTTTTCAGTGTACAGTTCATCAATATATAGCATACATTCAACAATGTACGGCAATACATGTTACTTGGTCAAGTTCCACGGGCGATGTGCAACGGTTCACAGTCTGCTTGGCAGGAGCTGGGCTGAGGTGGGCTGTCAAGCGCGACGAGCCCAAAGTTCACCTTTTGCGCCCGGCACTAAGCGCGCGTTTTCACCACATGTGTAACATTCTGACCACCAAAGCTCGTTGTGACTACCGCACAATATTGTGCTGGCAACAAGACTCTGACTAGGCTGTGCTGGCAACAAGACTCTGACTAGGCAGAATGCTGTGTCACGGAGGTGATAAAAAGTGTGGGACAAAGATTATTCCCCAAATTTTACTTACTTCTGTGCCTTACTGTTTGTTTCAGCAACGTAAACCCTCAGGCCCCTTCTTTACGACATAAAAATTTGGTTAGTGGAGTGTCCCATTTTTTCACAGTAGGGTAAGCAGTTTGTAATGTCGACTTTGGGACAGGCCAGAAATCTCTGGGACAGGCCAGAAACAGCTGGGTGCGTTTGCAGAAACAGCTGGGTGCGTTTGCAAAGGTCACAAATAAGTGGCTTAGATGTGTTTTTCTTTAAAAAATGTTGTCTGGAAATAGCAATTGTTTCACCTCTCACCCAAATATAATCACATGTGGATATATATACCTAAACCTGCCAGCCATGTTGCGGTTTGCTCCTTGAACACAAATTGGCTCCCAATTTGAAAATGACGCTAAAAAGTATCTGTTACAGTGGATATTTAAAGACCTTGGTCCTTTTGGTTGTGAGTTCCAAAACAAATGATAGAAGCTCAGAGAAAGTTTAAACTATTTATTATTAAAAGTGACTCTCGGGTGGTAATTATAAAGTATACAGGAATTTAGTGAACAATACAACAATCACGGCAATACAGTCAGTTTTTACAAGAATAATACCACAGCACAAGTGTGCATATATACTCACACCCTCTGTCTGGTTCACATCCAAAAGTAGAGCGGTATCACCTAATGTTGACATCTGAATAATCCTGAAGTTTAGTGAACTCCAAGAATATAGTTCTTCATAGTTCTGTGTGGTTACGGGACAGTTATTGTCCTTGAATGACAGTTCTTGCATCTTCATAGACCTTGCACATACTGCGCACAGGAACAGTTTTCATCCGGCATACTTGACTCTTCTTTACAGGACACGCATGAACTACGTTCTGACAGCCGGCCCCAGAATCACTATAGCAGTGATACAACCTCTCTCGGATGTTTGTCGACAATTTCTGAACTGGCTTTAGATACACTCCTGCTTTAGGAAATCTCGATATGATTCCTTCACAAAGCGACCAATTTTTCACATGACAGCTTTTCACTAAACAGACGCTTCCTGATTTAGCTACTTTAACTATCAGCCTTTTCTGTACAGGTACTTTCTGCTGATTTACTAACCACCACACAAAGTCGAACAGGCTTTTAGTTCATCACCGTCACCAAAATCCCCTCCAGTTTCAGCAGACACCACAAAACGGGTGTTTAGCATAGAAGTTTCCAATACAACGCCGATTAAAAGGCTGAACCCAAATGCACACTGCCACATAGTTATACACCATGTCAAATAGAAGCTTTTTAAGAAAATAGGTCAATGTTCCACAAGATTTCAATACATTCTCAGAACTGTGTGCGTTTTCAGGAAATCCACACGATAAACAAACCTCTTGGGTCTTAATGGTTTACCGAATGAGATGTACAAAGAGTAATTTAGGTACATATTGATAAATGTCGAACTTCACCAGGCATCAAACACACATGCCCAAGCAATATGTATTGTTCATTACAGCCCAGCATTCCTACAACCTATCATGCTATTGGCCCTACAACCCATTGGTCCTACATTGGTCGACAGCTCATTGGTCCTACATCTGAAAGAAAATGTCTTTGACGTATCTAATTTATATCACGTCTTTAATGTTTATATTTTATTCATTTTTCAATTTGTTTTTGTATTTAATAATTATACTGACTTTTAGACGCGTCTAAAACATATTTTACTCTTCTATTCATAAAGCGTTGAATGTTTCACTTACGTTAATTATTGGAAAAGGCACAAATATAATTATAATTTAGAATGGTAAAATGATATCCATGCTATAGGGTATGCCGATATATTATGTTGCACACAGGTACATGCAATGTCTATTCTTGCGATGTGGGTGAAGGGTGGGGTGGGTGAGTGAGTGAGTGATATCAAAGTTTAACGGCACATCAACACCAAAAAGGGTCATACAGTGCCAAAACAGGTGTAAACGGCGCTATGAGTCTAAACAGAGTCCACTAGAAAAGAATGTTATGGTCAAATGAGTGTAAAGTCCAAGGCAAAATGTCAAGTCATATCTTGAAAAAAAAAAGTCCAGCAATGAACAAGGTAATGCCCACTATGGTCCGCGGCCAGCTAAAGTAGCTGGCTAACCTTTAACTAAAGGTCATTCCCCTATCTGCCAACCTGGGGATGTGCCGGGGTTGCTCTGTGGGCTGAGCACCTGGGAAGATAGCCCAGGCTCCCCGGAGGGTTGGGTGGGGTGGGAGTCCTTGCCCAGACCCAGGCTCTGCAATAGTCCTACAGCCAACCATGCAACGAGTCTCACTTTCAACAACCAATAAGAAAAAGCGGGGCTGGAAGAGTAGAAAAGCCCAGCCCACCACAAAATAATTTTTTTTGTGACATCCAATTTGAACTTAACACACTATTGGCACACCGACACACATATGTATAATTAATGTACTGTGGTATTTCAGCCTCCCTTCTACCAGTTTCACTAGGGATTACCTTTGGTTGTTAGTGTCTGTATCATACAGAACAGGACTCGTCCTGCGCAGCAGTCTTCAGATGAAGTTATTCGGCCCAGTATTTGCCGAGTTGTGAATGTTTAACATTAGAGTAGCGTGCCGCAGGCACAGTAATAAGTACCTGCCATTTTTTTGTTGTATTTCGCGCTGGTTGCTAATGGCGCATTGCTACTGCAACGCGCAATAATTATGACGCCTTTCGGCTCTAACGCTCTTCAGAGAGCTTTGAACTGGAACATCAAACGAATAACGCGTATTGAACCATTCGAAACCATTAGTCGCGCTGAGGTACCGTATTTAATGTCTGCGTTTGTGTAAAACTGTCACCAATGTATAGTTCTCATTGTGGTGCGTGCGCACATGTATTTTTTTTTGCCTGTATTTTCATGTTTCGTCCTCCCACGGACTTTCTGGCCTGTACTCGGCCAGTTATCACCTGTAAGGTCGCCAGCTAACCACTGACGACCCTCTAAGCCCTTAAGCCTTCACCTTCACGGCACTCTCTCAAACTGTAAGGCCATAAGCCGTCTCTAGTATAACTTTAGGGCCATAAGGCAACTGTCTGCCAGTAATTTCTGGGCCGTAAGCCATTGTACTTAACCTTGTGTGTAACTGTAACTGTCTGTCGTCATGTCTATGTCTAACGTCTATGTGGTGGTGCTTCTGCCTCCCGAGGCAGAGATCAGGTGTGCTTAATAAAGCCGTCTCGCCTTGAGATCGGTCTCTTTGTTGTCATATCTTCTCCCAGGTTTACAGTAGTGGTCCGGAGGAGTCTCTAGCTCGAACTCGCAGCCGGATGCGTGGAGTCCAAGCCCCGTAGGGTATTCGCACACTGCCCATCTCTCTCGTTAAGGTCAGAAACCGCCTTTAGACTCTTGTCTGGGCGCAGTACGTCCGAGAGCGTGCAGCGAGCTTGAACTGACTCTGTTGAGTCTGTTCCAACCCGTCCCGTCCCGACCCTCCAGGGAACAGAGCACAACACAGTGTTCCCGCTAAATATCAATCTGGTCGCCATGCGCTCAGCGCTCAGACCGCAAAACGTCCCGTTAGTGTGGTGCCTTCCAAGGAAATTCCCCTAGTCCCATCCCTTCCTACTGTAGAGCCAAAGAGGTGAAAACACCACAGTACAAATACTCTACCATTCAAAGTCTGAGTACCTAAACTTAACATTTCAAGGTCACTGAAGGTCGAAGTCTGTCGATGTGGGCTGGGTTGCTACTGTTGAATAGAAATATTTGACCTACTGTTATTCTTCTCTGAAATATAAAGGTTGAACAATGGGCTGTAGGACCAGTAGTCTGTAGGATCAGTGGTCTGTAGGACCAGTGGGTTGTTGGAATATGAGGACGTCCCCATGGACTTTACCTTCCAGATGTCGAAACCATGAATCAGTTTTTTCCTCAGTATCAACAGGTCGTCATCCACGATAAAAACACCTGCAGATTGAAACAGCTACATGTATATATGGTCATGTTCCTTTGGAGGGTATTTAAAACAATTCTAAGAACATTTAGCATATTTTCTGCTCTGCCAAAAGACACGCCAAAAAGGATTAATGCCATTTAAGTTTTCTGTTTCTAAACAAACGACACTTAATTCTGGGACTCTTCGGTACGGTAATTCTTCTAACAAGAGGCCCAGGGGCCTTTACGCTCTGCTTGAACTGAAGACATTTTGATGAATGTGTGAAAAGTTTGAGCCCAAAAAAACATGTTATCATAAAGCTCAATACCAACTATAGCCTTGCAACAATCCTTTTTCAGTAACAGGCACATATTAAATTGCAGTACTTAGTAATAGTTGGCTAGGCGATCCAGTGTGAAAGGACATGTCAATTTCTGAAATCTCAGACAGAATTTACCTGGTGGTGTTCTATGATACATATAAACGTCACAATGCATTAAACTATAGTGCTCCCACAATTCAACTGTTACCCTAGGTCAGTAGTCTCATCCCATTGTGACACCCTGTATGCAATTCCCTACCGGGGTTTTACACTACGGTAACCATCATGATGCAGTAGTAGTGTAGTTATAGTTCTGTAAAACTCTCTGACCTGGTTTTGACTATTCATGGTCACCCAAAGATAAAAGTCACATGTGACCCTAAAACTTTATACACAACTTCCCTTTCATTTCCATAATATTTTAACTATAAACTGTTCATGTGCTGTTGGTGAATTTCAGGGCTCTCCACAATCTTACTTCGAGTTCTACAGCCAAGGTCACATTACGACACATCATAGCACCTCTCAGCCGTGTTGTATATAGTAATACAGACCTTTTGATATGTGGCGTGTGAACATTCAGCCACTTCAGTGTGGCATAAAACAATGTCTATGTAGTTCTGTACAAACATCATCATATCCTTAGACAAGTTGTTTTTAACTATATGCTTGTATCATCAATGTAATAAAAGCCACAAAAAGCATGGGTGTGCTAAAACTGCTCACCACTGGCAGGTGTATAACTACAACTGTGTGATTCGAAAGACCAACAGCAATCAGCTCAACAGATATGATAATTTTACCTGAACGTTAACTAAGAATACTGTTACGGGCGATATTAAAGCCCACCAGGTTCTTTTGAATAGAGTTCCTGAACAAGCAACAGAAGACAGTGTAAGATACCAAATTTATTATTAAGAATAAACTTCGGAG
>JAAUYG010070857.1_pt1 | contig 10645 bp, 10 predicted proteins | sample 7278091 | NCBI WGS metagenome assembly JAAUYG01 (sample SAMN14350201, study PRJNA611818) | marine sediment metagenome | isolation source: surface marine sediment (0.6m) | place: French Polynesia: Moorea | collected 2018-08
CAAGTTCATTTGACTGAGGTCACAGGAGTTGAGCCATGGAAGGCCAAATTTGTGTCACTTTGTAATTTGCGAAGTTCGTTGTTAAAATGTTGTGCACCTCAGGAAACAGACGCTGCGTGGATTGCGTGCAAACAAGGGTAATCTGTCTTCACGTTCACTGGCTGTCTGGGCTGGTCTTGGCAAAAATCCGACTCCCTGGCAGAAGTTGAAGAAAGGGCAATTTTTCACTTCCTGGATGAGTCTGTTAGAAGTCTGCATTGTCCAGGTTTTGTACTCACGTTGAGCTTTTCAAACTGGGAGCTGCACTACGTTCAACAGTCACAGATAACAGCTGACCCACACAGTTGCGTCAGGAATCAGGCTTAGAACATTGCATAAAATAAATGCCCAAAAGTAACGTCCAAGGTGCATCTTGGTTTCAGTCTGCACGGGGCCTTTGTAACCCTTGTGAGCACATCAGGCTTGACCTTACTGGTGACCTTTGCCAGTGTTTCACAACTGACGGTCCCCCGTACAGACTCGGCTGACAACTGAAGGCGTGTTCGATGCCTGGATCTTGATTTGGGCCCCAATGACTTTTTTCTCTCCAAAGAGATCGTGGGAAGTTGATCCGGAGGAAATCATAGAAATTGGGTCACTTGTGTGTGTGAGGGTGGAAACCTTGGAGAATGCGAAAAATAGGAGGCGCATGCGCCTGGGTCATGAATGCCAACGGATGAAAGCCAACACAAAAGAATCTGGCAAGGAGAACTCAATCCTAGGACTGAGTCACCCCTCTGAAGGGGGATAGCCGAGTTTGGGTTCATTTAGAATCTATATACATGCATACCAGGATGCATCTCAGTCCTTTTTGGATATCCTACAGAAAACACCTGGGATTGGAACTGAATTGAAACTTTCACTCTATTGAAATGGTTTCTGCAGTTCAGAGGAGGTTGCAACAAATTTTGTTCAAGGCAGAATTCATAGTTTGAAGCTACAGGCTGACTTAATCTGTCTAAAACCATCAGAAAGGCACAAACCAAAACCTGTTTCTGCAACATTGCAACAGTATTCAAGAGATTCATAGTTAAGGTCACCATATGCACCGTAAGGTGATTTCAATGCATGAATCTGCATGAGATACAAGTTGACGAGTGATCTTGGATGTTTAAGTTTCACTCAATGTATCCAGAGAAGATAACTTCCTCAGGAAGACAAGGTGTTGGACAGTGTTATGACCGTCATGGGAGTCAATGGGCGTCTGCTTCATGATGGAGAATCACATCAGCGTCGGTCCTGTTTTGGTCAGACTTTTCTTGAAAACTTAATGGCACTCAGAGCGATGGCGTTTTCTCTGGAGTCAACTTCTCTCGGAAAAGAACTGCTTGCGAATATGTTTGCCTTTACAGTGCTTTTATCGGCCCAAAGAGAAGGTTTGCTTACCATCTAAAGTATGACCAGAACTTCGACTGGAAAAATCTGCCAACTGGCGCACAACAACACTGGTATATCTTTCCTCCTGCTTTCTTCCAGATGAATTTAAAAATAAGGTACCCTCCAACCAAACAAGTCAGAACGACCACAACAGTCGCCCCAGTGAAACTGTAGTGTACTGCACATCCAAAGTACACAAAATATGCAATGATAAAAATCACACAAACAATCCTCTTGATGAGAGTTTTTCTTCTGGCGAAGCAGTTACAGAAGCAAGAATGCACGCGTTCAATTGCAGACGTGCAGCAGTTGTATTCAAAGTCTTCTTCTTCCGGTTCAATGATGGTTTTATCTGCCAAACTGTCGAATTCGATTTGTACAGAACCATTGGTGCAGCTGCCCCGGGGTTTGTTTGGCTTGAGATTCTCTTCGGACTGGTCCGGTTTGATGCTCACGCTGATGTGTCCTTCCTTGTCAGCGCTGACAACAGACGGCAGACCCGCTGGAGTGCTGGTACCCCGATCTGCAGTTTGTGTTTGGTCCCTATCCATTTTGTCTCACTTCCAGGTAAACGGCGCTATACAGTTGTCAGTTATTCTTTCAAACAATCAGCATCGCATTGTTTGTCTGTGTGGTGTTCTGCACAAAACTATCGGCAACAATATTTGTCGGCTCTTCGTCAGTCCGTGAAACACTCTGGTCCTGACCAAGTACACAACACCTGCTTCACCAGGAAAAAGCTTCAATCACCGAGATACTATCCGATGAAAATCCGCAGGAATACAAGCTATTAAGCTGTAACAGTGTGAAGCGAAGCTGCCTATCACCTTTAAGCTCGCGATTACATAAATATTTATCATACACAATGAAAAAAGTGCGAAATGTCTTGACGCGGATTTAGCTGCCCCTGACTTGAAAATCCACGTTTAGTTGGTTTCCGATTTACGCAGGCAGATTGCTCAGTGATTTAAGGCCATGAAAATTCAGGGTAAGTTTGTACATGTACGGCTTCTTTCCAGAGATGGACATTCTGTAGTTTGCTTTGCAATAGGAACCAGATACGCGCAGCAGACTACCTGGCGCAATTCTGCACGCAATGTAGTCATCGCTAACAAAGTAGCAGAATTACTATCAACTGATGGACAACTTTCAGTCAAGAAAAGCACAAAATGTGGATGAACTCAAAGTAAAACTTCCTCTGCTCTAAATGTAACTCTCACAAAAAGGGTAACAAATTGGGAAAAGGTTCCAGCAAAAATGGTGAAATTTGAAAGAACTCCTTTGATCTCTTCAAAGTTAGTTTGCTTCAAAAAAGACCACATTTATTCAGCGAACGCATTTGTACTTCATGATTGATTGCTCAGCACCAATAGATTTGCCAAAAATCCCTGGTGACACAAGCAACACCTTTTTTGGTCACAGGGAGTTCAGTTCGTTTGCAAACAGGAGGAAACACAGCAATGCGAAAAAGTCGTGAAAGATTTCCCTGAAGTTGAAAAAAATGCTGTCGGCGGGGTTTCCTCATCCAAAGTTTGCAGAAAAAACCTGAAAATGACTAATTTTTGCCTCTTTCACATTGCAATGTTTCAAGTTTTGCATCGGGAAGACTGCACTCTGATGTTTCCACCACCAACAGGCTGATTTACTTTCGACCAGATTGCACGCAAGCATTACTTTTTATGAGCCGCGAAGCCTTTTTTATTTGTTGTAATTCCCGATTATTACAAGCGGCCTGTGGAGATGAACGAATCTGTGCAGAATTGTGACGTCGAGGGATGAAAATGTGAACTTGCAGGAATGTGGCGCAACAAATCATGTACGGAAAGGAACAAATTCTTTTTCATTTGCCAAAGAAAAACGCGCTGTTTACAGAGTTTGTGAACCAAATGTGCTTTCCACACAAAACCAAATATGCTTCTTTACGTGCTCCCGTAGTTTAAATATTTTCACATCATTTGTGAGATGATGTGGATGTCAAATTGATCAGGAAATGATCCAATAATATCGCATGACAGCAACGATGAGGACGATTATTTTGTCTTGGCCTTCGAAGTAGCTTTCTTTTCGTGCCTGTTCCAATGTTAGCCAAGAAAAAAGAACGTAAAACTGAAAAGGCAAAAGGACATCCTTGCATTCAGAGTTTGCTGAAGGCAAAGACACAACTCAAAAAAAAAAAATGACCCTCATGTAAATGCTCCGCGCAAAACAAGGAAGGAAAGCTGAGGAAGAAAGCACATTTTGGAAGAGAGGAATTTCTTGGAATGGTCAAAGACAGGACACATATGTTCTTCTGCACGACACAAACCATTTAGAGCTGAGCATCAGCTGAACATTTGAAAATAGAGAGTCAAAATGTGTCGGCCTTGTCGGAGAACGTAGAATTGCCTCCCCAACGTGACACTACTTGCAAATGTGAGCAAATAGAAATACCGCTTGGGTCGTCTCACTTTGTCCGAACCTTTTTCTTTACGCTGCGAAATGGGACCACCTCACATTCTGGGCGAAGAAAAACAAAGAAACTTAGACACGTAAAATTTATTGCATGCCTTTTTCCATTTAAACTTTGCAAACATAACATCCAACATTTTGCAACGTACAGAAAACAGCAGCTTGAAGAAATGTTCATTTTCTGACAGCTTGAAACACACAAGCAGGTGGAAAAGCGATTCAGCAAAATAAAATGACGCTTCTTTGCGAGTGTGATACCAGACCGATGGATTGCCAGGATTTGCCCCAACAAAATCATACTTCACCGTCTAAATTGGTGATTTGAGTGTCATAGTTGGGGATGAAGATAAAGGGTTGACAAATGTGTGTTGAGGCCAAAATAGTTGTGTTGAAAAGGGTTGCCATTTTTTGGCAGACTATTTTAGAAATGCTTTATCACAGACAAAACGTTGCAATGAAAACAGAATTGCACATTAGTTACCAAGAGATCACGCCACAGAACTGAAATCAACAAGTCGTACGCGAACCACCTAACCCTGGGCACACAAGACGCATTTCTTTATTGCAGCAAAAAACAGTGGTTTGTGTTTCTTGGCAAATGTACCAGAGAAATGTCTCTCTGATGTTGTGGCTAACTCACAAAAATATTATTCAGAGTGGGTGCAAAGAAAGACCATGTTTCTTTTCCTCCCCTTTTCACACCAAACAGCGACGGTAAATATTCGAGTTTTTCGAAAAAAAATTGTGTAAATCATGGACTAGAATTCGCCAGAGCACGAACAGTTGAGCGAGTATTCACAAAGTAACGTTCGGCGTGCCATGAGCATTCGCCTGCAGAAACTGGACGTTTTTTGGTGCTTACAAAAACCAATGCAAGAGTTTCTGCGTGACAGGTAAACTCATTACACGTAAGCGCACAGCGGTGGGACTAGATGATCAGTGGTCTTGCACTTGAGCTCAGTGTTTCAAGTTGGCAGTTTACATGTGTGTACTGCTACTGAAGGATATGCCAGTTACAGCGGTGTCGGTGCTTTCCCCGCTGATGCTCGGCAATGGAGAAGAGGCAGCGGCTTCCTGTCGCTGTGCGCTCATGTTGTACCCGTCATTTTTGGTACCATTGCATTTGCAACTGATGTACGTCATAATCAAGAAAAGGAATGTGAGTCCTTTGAAAGCAATGCAAGTGCCGAACAGCACGTACGGCAGAATCTCCGTGTTGTACTCCAGGCACGCGCCATCGTCACCGCAATTGGATGACCACAGTATGCATTGAGAATCAAACACCTTTCCAAAGTAAATGGGCGCAGGGACGAAGGCTGAAATTGCAACAGCAATATTCTGTTGGCAAACAGCAAGAAGCTGCTGAACTGGACGAGGGAAACTACGTTATTCTGTGAACTCTGACTCACCAATCAATTGTATCAAGAAATTTTGCATTCCGAGAGACAAGGACCGTGACCCGGCATCAACACTCCTGAAAAAGGACAGACAAAAAATTGTCTGTTTATTCGCCCAGAGCCGTGTGCATAAACTTCAAAGTGATAATTGACTCATAACTGTACATGCACCAGGGAGTCACCTGTCGTTTTGTCTAAAAACATGAATCATGAATTCCTTTTGTATACAATGCCTACCTTAAGGTTATGAGAAGTGCTGGATTTTGTCCAAGACATGTGATGAAGACTACGACGAAGAGAATCACGAGAAAAACTTCTAAATGTTCACAGCCTGTCTCACACTTGCCTTCCACAGCCACAGATGTGTCGTTTATGCAGCCACACGAACTGAAATTCTGCAAACAAAAACCCTTTCTGTGATGTTCAGTCAGAAAAACGGGCGTAAAATTCTTTTCCTTAAAATGAGCCGCTTCAGACTGTCATTTTGCGTGTTTTGCCTCAGAAGTTGCCCGTGTTCGTGAGAAAAACACTTGTTTACCCTTTCTGCATTGACACCACTGGGGCTGTGAAGACTGGCGCACCCAGCATAGCAGGGACTGTAGTACGTTCGCTGGTCTGACCCGCAGACGGGTTCGTACTTTTCGTCCAGACATTGGCATCCAGTGTTGCACGGGGCGTTCAATTCGCGCTTCACTGTGATCTCCAGGGAGGGACTTTCTGTTTTGGGTGGACTGCAAGAAAGAAACTAACTTGTTGAATCCCAATCCATTGGACAAGAAAAAGCAAAATCGCACTTTTTTCAGAAACACGAAAAGAACTAACTTCCAGCCGTAAAATTCAGTGATTCCAACCAGGTTAATGGACGAACAGCCCATGGTGAACAGAGACGCCATGGCAAGGGTCGGAATAAAGTTCATCAACAGCAAGAACCGCACAATTCCCACTGAACCCAGTTTTAATTTGTTCATGACGAAGCCGCCAGCTATGATTCCCAGGACAGCAGCGGGAATCAACACCAAACCTGAAAAACAACATGTTGAAAGCTGACCCGTCTAATTTTTTAGAAGAAAAACAGATGTTAGAGATTTCAATGCATTTCAGTGGGTTTGACAAGGGCAAAGGCAAAAATCACCTGTGATCACATTGGCGCGATAGGGCGGAAGTTTAAATGCTAACTCAATGTATTTGGCGATGAATCTGTTGAATCCTGTCCCGACCGACTGTTCCACGACCATCACCAAACTAATTCCCAACCATGTCAGATTTGTCATCATCTTGAACATGTACTTGGGAAATTCTGCAAGATGCATTTCAGTCAGTGGTTTCCAACCAAAACTAAATTCAGCACCTCTGTTTTGAGCCCAGCCGATTGCTGAAATAAAACTGGAATTTCCTCACCTTTCAACTGAGCGCCGAAACTTGCGAAGTCCGGTTTGTCCTCGTCGTTTTCGTTTCTGTGTTTGAATGGCAACTGTTTGGGGAACAGCAGCAGTGGTATGGCAACGATGAACGCCAATCCTGCACAAAGCAGGAACCCGATCCACCAGGCTCCCACCCAATCATCATCGTCATCCTGGCAAGAAGCAATGAAACAGGTCAACACAACACATTTCCCCTTTTTCAGTGGAAAAGGTTTTCAGGCAATTTTGGGTCAAGCAAGAATCAAATCGTGAGGAAAAAAACGTGCGTGTTGTGTGGCTGCAGTAAATTCATATGCAACTGACCCCAAAGCTTTCGGGAGCCTTGTCCGGATGGACGAAATATTGCACGAACAATCCAGCGAGCAGGAATCCACATGCAGGTCCCAGAGCACCCATGGAGTACATCAATCCCGCGTACACTGGATATCTGCTGGACTTCACATTGTCATAGAGATATGTTGGACCAAGACTGTAGATGGGAGACGAACCAAAACCAATCAGAGCAAACGCCCCAATGAAAACACCAAAGGCCCATCTGTCTGAGACTAGAGCTTCATCATCACAGTCCTGTGGAGAGGGTGGTTGGGTGGAATTGCACACATTGCTTCCAGCCACAGTCGTATTCAAGCTTGATTCCATCACATAAGTATTTCCAGCGAAGTATGGCAGGGAGAAAACCACAGAACCCAAGCAAATGATGAGGGCTCCTCTACCCAACCAGGTGGCTCGGTTTCGTTGATCACCGTAATAACTGACGATGATTCCTGCAGTAAGCGACGCAATATCATAGCTGCTGATGACTAGACCCAGTTCACTTCCTGACAGCCCATAGCGTTGTTCTATTGTTGTCAGAATACCACTGGAGTATCCAGATACCACCATGGACTGGATAAAAACCAATGCGCAGATACAGACGAGATAGGTGACGGGTTTGGTCAGTCTCTGCAAGCAGTCAGGATAACACACGCAACATCCACATCTTTCATCACATTCCTCTGTCTCACTGACTGAAGTAGAAATTTGGCCGTTGTATTTTGGATCTACGCAATCGTTGACGCCTTTGTCTTTCAGACCTTTGGAACCAATGATGGCGTTGTTCAGTCCTTGCTTCTGATCCGTTTCAAAGACCGGATTTGTGTATCCGTTCATCTGTGCACGGTCCAGAGTTCCATCCTTTGTTCCGTTCTCCATGTTTCTTATATTGTGCACAACATGGAATGCATCACAAAAAAATGTCTTGTGTCTTGCAAAGTTCTCTCATTGTTGGCAAAGTAGGCAACACGTTTTTCCCTGTTAAAATAGAGACAAAAGGTACAAATTAGCCAAGGCACAAAGATTCAAAAGACATAACACTGAAACGGAAATTTTTGTGGAGTTCTTCCAGAAAGACCTCAACAAAGACAAAACATAACGGGTTACTTTGCACGCAGTATGTCCTGTGCTATATTCCATCAATTCACGCTGAGCAGCCAGTTTTTTTTGTTTTGTTTTTGTTTTTGTTTTTGTTTTTGTTTTTTCCTTTGCATTTTCTTAGGCAGTGTGTCACCATAAGGTGAGAACAATTTATATCACTGTAAACTGAAGCTTGTGCCGTGGAGTTTGTGCGCGAGTGGCGAAACTGCCGAGTTTAGGTCTATTGATTTCGCTGGTAAACAGTGACAACGCTTCAGCAACATACATACCTTACATTACACTGTTTCTTCAATCCTTTGGGGCCGAGCAAGTTTCTTTCACGTGATATATACCGAAGTGGAAATTGAGGTTGCCGACACATTGTCGCACTTTTCTGAAAAATCTGTGACGAGACAGAGTTTTTTGCTCTATTGTTGCATGGTAATCAGCTGCAGTGAGTTGATAAACAGAAGGCTGTGCAAAACTTTCTGCCCTACAAAAAGACAACCAAAAGCAAACAACGTGACCAATGTGGCCATTAAATGGTGAAAACAGTTTTGCCGATGAAACAAAACCAAATTTTAGCTCCATGCACCCGACCCAGGAAAAATGGGGTTGGGTTGAGCCTAAAGGAGTGGGCAGACTTGTGGTTCAAACTGGGAGAAATGAAGACCGCAGCCTCAGAAAACGTCATCAAAACGGAGTCTGAGGCTTGGGGTTTTATCTGACCCATTTTTTTCGAATCATGTTGAGGTTAGTTCACGCCGACATCACCGCGATCCAAGACAGTGTCATCGTTGATTTGGAAGAGACCAACAATTAAGATGCGTTCACAACGCCTAGGTTTGTCAAGTCTTGCCTGCAGGGCTCTCCGATTTGAAGAGAAAAATCCACAACACGGATTAGAACCAGACCTGGAAACTTTTACCACCTTGGACAGTTGAAACACTGCACATTTGCAATTTTCCCTCCTGTCCCACTTGTTTGTGGACAATAGACACAGACAGTTTTGAGCACCAAATGTTACTTGCAATGTAAACTCACACGGAACGAGACTCAATTGTGAAAGCCAATAATTTTTGTGGAATTTGCCATGCCCCCATCAGTCATTGGCTGAAAAATCTAGGTGACGTTGGGTTTGGGTTTCCATTGCAACTTACATATGGTGCTTAAACTGTCTAATTTCTGTTCTGAACCTGATAAGACTGAACGTGAATGAATTTTTGTTGCGTTGTCAAAAAAAACTATCGATTTTTTTAAATGCATAAATTCCAAAACAGAACAACAACAAATATAATTGTCATCCAATCGAACACGTGCATTGATTTTCATTGTCTCCCAGCTTTCAACTGTCCAGGTGCAACCACATCCACAGCCAACAAAGGGTTTTGTTTTTTGTTCTGCGCAAACAGAAATGCGCCAATACCTCAACACCTCGCAACCATCAATTATCTTCCATGTTTAGGAATTTCAATAGGTAATGTTTGAATCAGAGACAGATTGTTCTTGTCCGCTTCCTCAAGCCTTTTTGCTGTGAAATAAGATTTGCAAGGCAGGGCAAGCATCAGTAATTTGGAACCATATTGTCTTACCTGCTTCTCCGCAGTCATTTACATTTTGCGATTTACCTTTTGTGTGACCTACATTCCCATCGTCTGCATCCGCAGCTGAGAATCAATACGCTGTGCACAGCCGCTGTTGCGTTGGTTTCGGTGAAGCTGCTTTTCCAATGTACCTTCGCGCCACGCGAAAATTATGAAACAGATCAAGAAATTTTTGTTTGTTTGATGAAAGCAAGCACAGTTGTATTCACAGATCAAAATAAAAAAAACCCTTTGAATTCTTTTCAGTTTTGATGGGCTTTGAATTGATCTGAGAGAATCCTCTAGTTTTCTCAATAGCTAAATGGTTGACTCAATTTCACACTTATTTTGTTTTCGTTGTGTGGCTTTATTCCTGCAATTCTCGACGAGAATCGGCAAGACGTGTTTTGTGATATTTTTTCCATCTTCGACATTTGTGGCAATGGTAATGGTTCACTGACAACAGTCCCACTTTTTATTTTGCAAACGAAAGTTCGTGCGGTTCTTCCGTCAACAGAGCATGAATGTCTGATCTACTTTCAAGTTGAAGGAAACTATTTGCTCAACTTAAGGCTCTCACTTTACCTTCACGAAAGCTCAAAATGGATACTTGTACCATTAGGCTCATCTGGCATGTGCTTTTGTGTTTTACATTTGTTTCAGGAGATGAACCCAATCCATCGGGTCATGGTCAACGTCCACCACCAGGTGAGGCCAGTCTTTTGAGTTTCCAGGTTTCCAGATTCTTTGAAACACAAGAATTCACGTTTCCTCAGCTGCGATGTATGCTTTTGAAATGCCACAAACATTGTATTCTGTCGGAAGGAATATATGTTCAAGAGTTTACGAATCTGGTTATTTCGTTGCAGATTGGGGTCAAGTGGGACCAACAGGCGCTACCGGTCCTCCTGGCAGACCCGGACATCCTGGACCTCCTGGGCCTCAAGGACCCGCTGGGCCTCGTGGACACCCAGGTCCTCAGGGTCCC
>JAAUYG010072385.1_pt1 | contig 10645 bp, 5 predicted proteins | sample 7278091 | NCBI WGS metagenome assembly JAAUYG01 (sample SAMN14350201, study PRJNA611818) | marine sediment metagenome | isolation source: surface marine sediment (0.6m) | place: French Polynesia: Moorea | collected 2018-08
GACAGATTGACCTTGACGTTGTCATAACGTGGTGGTAAGGTTACACCGCAACATAACATATAAAAAACCAAAACAAAACGTTGTCCAAATGTTATGTGTTTGCTGGGTAAAATTTTGGTTAGTTTTCGACAAAGGTAATTTATGTGTGCTTTCCAATTTAGTTGGTCATCAAAATATGTGCCAGGATATTTCACTTGCTGTAGCCTTTCAATAATAACTCCCCCTACAACTAGGGTATTACAGGAGCCCTGTTCGGTCACATGCTCATAAAGACTGGAAAATCATGTGTAGTCCAACTGCCCCATTAGATTTGACTTTGACAGACCATGTTCAAGGCCTCATATCTCAAACCCTTATATCTTGGGAGTCAGGGAATATGCTACTCTTGACCACTAATACGAAGTCATATGGCAGAGAGTGTCAAGGCACGTGTACCATCAGATTGGATTCTGAGTGACCTTAAAGTTATACAAGTTCAAGGTTACTCATATTTCAGTGTTTGCAGGTAGCCTGCACCGCACCACAATTGTGGGTAGCCTGCACCATACCATATGGGTTGCGGGGCCAAGTGCACCAAATGACCCCAAACTGAACTTTAACACCTAACAGTCAAAATCACCCTGTATACACTGAATACTTACCCCATAAGCCCACTTCACAGGTGCACCTGTACTATCTACACATTACAATTCTTCGGGCGGACTGGGTTTAAAGCTGACTCGGGTGTCTTTCTTGCTCGCTAGTGGCATCTCCTTGAGGTGCAATCTCTGGCCTGCTTTCAACCAAATCAATGGGCAGTTGATATATTATCTGGATCGCACAACAAACACTACATAGAGTAACAAAATTTATTGCCTTCTCTTTAGTGTACATAACATTGTTCCAGAACCTATCATACAAATTTGTCTACTACTTTAAGAACTGGAAGTGGAAAAATATAATACTACTTATATATAGTAACTACATATATAGTAACTACATATAGTAATTACACTATACTGGTTTTAGTGTCCATACACAATTCATCATTACAATGAAACAGATGACTAAGAATAGTTTGACAAATGAAAACTTGCAAAACATTTGAGGTGCAAATAACTATTGCCCATTTGACTACACTAGGAACGTCTGTGAAAAACAACACAAATTGCAAACAAATACTGGCTAAATTAAATCTGGAAATACCACCGCCTTGATCAACAGGCAAATTGCAACAGACGGTTTAGCTTGGAACACCACAGTTTTGGTGAACAGCAAATTGCAACAAATGGCTCTGCAGTACATTGGCTGTGACAACCAGGACATAAGCCAACACACAAATGGCAAGTACATATCATGTGAGAGTGAAAACTGGGATGTGAATAACTCGGGGGCGGGGGGTGGAGGTGTCAGGTGGGGTATTACCGGTACTCCAAGTGTGCTGAACAGTTGCCTCGGAAAGGACCTATTTGTTTCATTTTTTGGCAATTAAAAATAATAAATAAATAAACAAAAATAAATAAAAATTAGCAACTATTTTGGGGGACCTTAAATCCATAAAAACATAATTCGCTCTGGTATGGTCTTATCTGTACCAGAGCAACAAATAACAAATTTGTGACACACGGTTGTGTAAGGCTCCATTCATGACTAAACAATCATATTGAATGTTTCACATGAGATTTAACTTCGTTTTCTGTGTTATGAAAAAGGTTTTAAAAAGCATTACCCTTCTCATAGACTAGAATAATTTGCACATTAATGGAAGGTTATGTTTATTAATACATTTGTAATTATACCAAGTTAGCAGGCTGGGTATAATATAAATTAAGATCTTGTTATTATAAAGATATAGAAATGAAAGTACAGGAAATTATATCTTGACATATATCGATGAAAGTAGCTACAGTTTTATTAGCTGACTGTAGAAACATTTTGATTCAGATTAAAGTCTTTCTTATATGTAGCTGTTGACTGCAGTTGATCGACAGGGCTAGCGCAGGAGGTAACTACATGTAAAGTGAACAGGATTCAGAACAGGCTAAAAAATTCAAAACTGTGAAAAACAGACAAAAAATTCCAAGTACAAAGAGTTAAGGCCCTCTTTCTGCAAATGTGTAACAGTTGGCTTATGAAGTCCACATTTCCCAAGTCCAAGCAATACATTTCAACTCTCAGATTCATCCATATATACAACATGCCACATTCAGCTTAGAGTACTCTCTCTTAATATACAAAAAATGTTCAACGGTAAAAGATTAACAGCAGTTTAATCACAATGGAACATATAAAACTATAAGTATTCAAGTGGAATTACACAAAATTAAAGTGAAATTCATTGTTTTTATCAACTGACTCGAATCAATACCTGGGGTGAAAGGAACAGAGTAATTCACATAAAGCAATCAAATATAAATAGACACATTGGTACAACAGTATCACAGATGTTGCTTGACGGTCATACACTAACAAGTCATACATGTATTTCTTTGAGTAGATTGTCAAATTTGAGTTGGTATCGTCACAATACCTCAATACAGTACTACAGTAATAACTAATATACTACCCCTACTTGAACAGACATTTTATAACAACCAACAAATAAAATCACTTTGTTTTTATGGCTTATATGTAATCAGTTCAACTGTCTTACTGCTGTTTAAGAAGCAGTTCTCGGCAACATAAAGAAAGCAAACTTGGTCTGCATGCAATTATACCTGCATTGAAATTAAATTGAAATCATCCTAGAATTCTGCATTGTTCTAATGAGTGAGATACAGTTGATAGTTTGACTGCTTTATAAGTCGATCTTCATGGACACAGGTACATGCGCTGGTAATAATTCCACTGAAATCTACCGTTAGTAAAACTCGACACTTGACTCATCAACTGCAAAAGTATAACAATTGATGGACATTTCCAAGTATTCATTCCAACTGATACTTTCGTTCAAGTATATGCACCAAATATATTAATACATATTTTCACTGAAGCATCATAATGAATATTCTTGCCTTCTGTAAGACATAACCAAGTGCAGTCCCTCTATCACAAACTGCAAACTCATTTTTCTCCATGTTCAATGGAACAGAAAACCAGCAGTGTTTCAAATGGTTCTCTAAATTACATGCTAATGTGAACCTTTTGAACATATGACAAAATATCGCAGACATATAAAGGTACTTTCTAACTTGTAGCACATTCATTCTTAAGCTTGCAAGACAAAAGTTTAATGCCAAAATTACAAAATTAACTTAACAAACAAGAAGCATGTGAAAAAGGAGGACAGAAAAATAAAATAAAATACTGAAGTGCAGACATCGGGATAAAACAAATAATACAGAACATACTCGTATTCAACATTTATTAAATAAAATACAATGGATTAACAAAACATTGAAAGTTTGAGGTAAAAAGGAAACATTGCCTGGAGAACAATTTCTTAAAATGTATAGCATATAATGTAAACATACATCCATATCCTGGCCTTTTATCAGAATTCACAAAATGAAGATACAGTTATCCATGCAGTGACCCAAGTGACTATACAGGTATTAGCAAAGTAAAAGGTGCCACGGATATAAAAAATTTCAAGCACAGCTAATATTTAATTTCCAGTCATGGATTGGATAATGTACTCACAATATGCTCTAAAATTAAGTAAAACTGTTGACGGGTTTAGCTGCTTTACAAAACTGTAGAAGTGACAAGTGTCAGATGAAGAAATATTATACTAAATATGTATACATGGCCTGTCTGAGCTACAACTTTGAATCCTCAGTTTTCTCAGCCAGTATCCCTTGAAAGAAATGAAACAAAACGAAAAACAAAGTCAAACATATTTCACATGTACTTGGCTGTAGAAGGGAGATGCCATAAAAAAGTATTATGGTATATTGATTCCACTAAAACGGCTTCCTGGATGAATAAAAAAACACATTTCAAACTGAAAGTTATGATCTATTTGTAAACCCTCATGACAGAATCCATTTAAAGTAAAATGCTAAAAGCCACTGCAGCTGTACTGCAGAATTTGGGAAGATCCTAAAATTATCCTTTTTAAACTCATCACATGAACCAAATCAATTTATGCATGCATAAAACAGTACATGCACTACTGGTGTTCAATAGAGTAACTTAATTTAAGAACATATATATGGGGTCTTGCACATTTAAGAGGCTAAATCTTTTTCAAATGTTAAATATAATTCATATCATGCTGCTTCCTATTAACATATACAGCATGTTATCGAATAATATCTAGAGCATTGCTAAAAAAATGTAATATAATTTATCATTCACACTATTTTCTCATGTATTACTTGCTATTTAACATAATTTATACAGTATGTCAGGGAATGAGTCTGCCTGGCCCGGCCGCCCTCCTGCAGATAATGGGATTCTGCATTCAGAAACTTACAATTCTGCGCTCTGGTGTTCAAGAAATCAAATCTGTGCACAGAAAATGCTGTGAGCTTTGGCATGCAGTAAATGCAAATTTTGCACTCGAAAAACACAATGGTGCTCTAAACAGACCCCCACCCCCCACCCCCGAATTTTGCACTCGGAATAATTGTTAATTTATGCACTCAGAAAATGGATATTCTGCATTCAAAAATTGAAATTCTGTGGTTAGAAAACTGAAACTCTGCAGGCATTATGGTAATTTGGCTCTTCTGTGGTTTGTCACACACACAAAAGTGGGCCTCTGTGCTGCCGCGTCCATGCAGTTCTCAATTCTGCGTGATGTTCCACAATTATCAAATCTCAGAATTCTGGGGGGAACTTATGAGTTAAGCAGTATGGGTAATAGGTTCATGATTTAACAATGTCTTAAATGTTGTCGGCGTACTTCGAGTGCGAATAAAGATATTAATAGAAAGCCAAACACAGATGTACCGTGAAGTGGTAACCTCCCCTTATGTAAGTACTAGCTGCATAATGTTATCCATAATGGACTTTAACAAATCTATGAAGTACAAAGTTTATGCAGGAAAACAGCAAGAAATGTAATTTATGACAGTGCCAGTAGTAATGGGTTGTGAAAAAGCAAATCCTTGTACCGGAGTATGCAAGTGCAATTTTACATAGCACGCCGTGATTAAGTATGCAAAGATCTTAATGATATCACATAAAATTAAGTAAATCAATATATAGAATTGAACAAAATGTGCATGAAATTCCACACAACCGGACTGTATAGATTTGCCATGGATAAGGATGACTTACTGTAAAACTGAAGGTAAAATCATGGACAAAATATAATGTTCGAGATCATAACAGCGATTTGAAAAGGACACCATAAAAAAGATTATGAGGTACATTCTGTCCAAAGCAATTACACATTGTTTTTATCCTGGAATTGTAATATTATGGATCATTCACACTACATGTATTTCTTAAATTCACATCAATTGTTTGCTACAATACCAATGGTTATGGAGACTCATAAATCACAATCTATTTATGCTATACACATCTGTATAAGAAAAGCAGGCAACATTGAATGTAAAATATAAGACTGTACAAGGAATGTGCACAAATTGAAATGCATACCAGAAGTGAAGAAGTGGAGTCCAGTTTTTTTTGGCAGTTGCACCATATGTCTAACAAGAACCCTGACTGGACTTAATGCTGCAACATGTCTGCTGTGTCAGGGTTTCGCATCTCTAGTTCACAATGGTTCATGTGCACGTCTTGAGCTTTGGGCAACATATGTTAGTGCACAGCATATGTACATAGGTGCAATGGTGCAATGCGGATGCGGAAGCAATATTATAGAGACTACAGAATCGTGGTGCTGTGCTGCCTTGGCTTAGGGCTATGTGTCAGCCAGATTTTGCATTTGTGGCCATTTCTTACCACTGAGAGCTAAATCCCCTTCCAAGGCATCATCCAATATAGCCAGAGCTTCGTTGATCTGCCCAGACTGGACCGAGTCCAGGCGGGACGACTTTCCTCTCGCACCTTGTGATGTCCGTAGCTCTGGCACAAACTCCTCCTCAGATGGTTTTCTTAGCATCGGTGCTGCTGAAGCTTGATTGGGGGTAGGGTTTCGAGGTCGTTGGTCAGGGGAGGGGGAGTTTGGGGGAGAACCTTTCGGGGTGGAACCCTGCAGGCTGTACGACGATAAAGAGGCTGTGGATGCAGAACTCACAGACTCGGTTTCGGCATCCGACTTGGCAGCAAAATTTTCTATTTCCTCATAAATGTTGCTTGCTGGACGGGAACTTGTGGGTCGAGAACTCACTGGTCGTGAGCTGCTCGGCATGTTTGTACTATGACTGGCTTTGTAAACCTTGGTGTTGGGACGTTCTGGGATCAGATTCTCCGAGTCGACCAGAAAGGGAGTTCTTTGTAGTTTCTTTGTTCTAGCAACAGGTGCTGAAGGATTGCGTTTGAGTTTGGCTTTGAACTGTCCTGCTGTGTTGCTTGTCACCCGCAGTGACCCAGTTGTGTTCACTTCACTGTAAATGACGTCTTCAGTCACGTGGTTGAGCTGTTTGAATCTTTCCCTGCTTCCCCTATCCAGGCTGCCGTTCTGTAGTGATCTCTTCCTACGAGGTGGCGCTACAAAATCGGGAGGTGACGCACTTTGACTCGCAGCCTCTTTCTTATTAGTTTCCATGACATCCCGATATTCACTGTATTCCGACACGTTGATTTTTGTCACATACATTCCCATCTCATTGGGCTCCGTGCCAAGAGATGTCACAGCCTTCCTGTCAGTTTCTGCTGTGGTCTTTTTCTTCTCCGAGTCACCGGCTTGCTTAGTGGGCTTGTCGTCGACACGAGGTGGTACCACGACGTTGTCATCATAAAACACCTCTTCTCTGGTACGAGGTGCCACCACAACATTGTCATCATAATATACCTCTTCTCTGGTCTTCGTGGATTTGCTCGTGACAGGTTTTCTTTCTGGCAGAGTGGAGACTTCAACTTTGCCTGTTTGCTTCAGTTCCTTTGCTGTTGCTGGCGTCACCACTGGTGGTTTACTGGCTCCTGGATTAGAGACCGTGCGCTCCAGCGCTGGAGGCTTGGCTGCATCGTGTCTCCTCTCATGGTTCTCTTTGAACGCTTGCTGCAAAACACGGATGATGACAGCAACATTAACTGCTGTTAGTCAAAATTATACCACAGTAATACATGTGAAGGCCAAATCGAGCATATTTTTTTCAAAGTTTGTGAAAATATTCTGGTAAGTGAAACAATCAAAAGCTAAAACAGTTCAAAAATTTTGATTAGGAAATCTTGTCATGGGTTATGTTAGTACAGAGTCAGAGTACCATTAAGACAAAGCAGAACCAGCTTTGCTAACAGAACATACATCAGGGAAGGACAAATTCCCCATGAAAACATCAAATTGCATCAGAGAAGCAAAGTTTTTACTTTACTATCCATAACAACCATAAAACATGTGTAAGGTGTAAACTACCTTCAATGAGTTAGTGTAATAGGAATAGGAATACATATATAGGGTGGTATCAAGGAAGGAATACTAAAAGATTGAGGAGAAAGTATACTGAAGAGTACCAAACAATGGTACAGTATTAGGAACAACTGCTCTCGTAGCAGTTCATTATTGCAGCAAGTTCTAGTTTTAATACAAAGTTTATTCATGCTGTCATTATCTTATGAATATTCATACTCAATGTGGTAAAAAAGGAACATGCCGGTCATGGAGTTGCAGTAGTGGTGGTGGGATCAGGTGTGTGGATCAAGATACATATATAAACAGAATTGCCTGTGATCTTCTATAAGCAAAGTGTTCTCTGTGTCTTTCCCCCATTTTAAGACTTTATTGAAGACCAGCAATCAGCACCACTCATACATTCAATATAAACATTCATCCACTTTAACCATCTTCAATTTACGAGCATAAATATTTTTCTGGTGGAATGGGTGTCTTACAATGCGGAGATCACTGTGGTAGCAGATGTACATGAAAGAATGCTGTAGAATTTTGCTACAGTAGAACTTCAGAAGTAAAACCGTCCACATGGTTGAGGCCAAATTGTTTCTTAATTCTACAGTGCATATGGTCTCACATCCGAAACAAAATAGTACTTAATAATAGCTACAAGTTCCTTTGCTACAAGTTCCTTTGCTTGATCATTAGGTGGTCTTATTTCTCAGCTGGTCTTATTATTTTAAGTGGTGACCTTAAAAGTTGGAGGTTAATTCACCGTAAATAGCAGCTGATGAAGTAACATGGTAGTGAGTTTCAACACTCAAAATTACACGAATGTAGAGTGTTGAAACTGGAACTGAGTGCTGAGTGTGTATACCTGGAATGCCAGACAGAACCTTTTCAGAGGTATGAAGAGGTCATCTGGATCAACTGTCTTGTAGTTTTCTCCCATGTAGATACACGCACTCTTGTAGGCATCCTCCATTTTGCGAAAGCTCTCTGCTACCTCAATGACTACTGGTGCTGCATACTGGTGAAACGTCTGGAAGTACAGACCATAGACATATATATACTTCAAACAAACTTTGAGAATTCAGGGGAAACTTACAAGCCTCAAATCTTTATTCATGTTGCTAGATAAAGATGACACTAAGTTACAGTCCCACCTCTGTATACGTCACATTAATATATGTTTATCAACCAGAAGAAAACTATGATGCATCTGTCAATCCGAGTAATCCAATGTGACATAGCATAATACCTGGTAAAATTTGTTAAAGAATATGTACCGGGGTACTTTCATTTGGCCACACCTGTAAGTTAATTCTTTCTTAAGCAATAAATTACATTATTTCATCTCTGCAAAAAATATCACTGGTGCTGATATCTTTATGCTAAAAGAATTAATTTGTGGCTAGAAGTATTCCTGTGTCTTTAGTTACAGTGATGAATTTGTTAGAGCACATGCACCCAGGACGTGTCTAACCAAACAACCCTGTGAACTAAAGGAAGTTGGTTTTAAAATGAAAGGAACACCATAAAAGGGCAAATCGGCTATATGTCACCTGCATGTCTCGGTTTGTACAAGCCAGTTTATGTGGCGCGTGCAGTACATTTTACAACACAAGGTGCATGTACCTCCAGAGCAGAGTTGCCTGGCTGTTTGTCCATCTCTGACTTGAGCAAATCTATTCCAGTCCTAAGTGTATGGACATCGGAAGAAATTGACTGGTAAGAAGCTGGAAGGAAATTCATGCAGCATTTGTAGACTGTTCAAATTGTCATGCTCTTGACAAATCTTAACAAAAAAAAAATGTTGATACCTTTATGGCATACAGCAGTCCATCTGTTATAGAAGCAACTTTTTGGCAAACAATTCTGTTGTTATTAGAGCTGTCCTTTGCAGGTGTCCTTCATTTCAATACCCTTTATGAGGATCAATCACAAAGTGGAATATATTATGATCACCTAACACTGTATACGTGTTCCTTTAACTGATGCTAAAACAAGCTGTTGTACTACGTGAATGAAGGACCTACTTCCTTTGTGGACTGTGATCTGGAGCTCCGAGGGGAAGTCTTGCAATTCTGGATACTGTTCCTCCACCAGCAAGGCCAAGTAGTGCAGCAAGTTACTCTTGCGATCCGGAGTTTTCACATCCACCAGCTGCATGGTGTGACATTAATGGGATACCGATAAATCACATGTTGCTGTAAACTTAAGTCTTTGCTCACACAAAACGGAAACTATGGAAATATAAGACATCTCATCCTATGGACGGGATGCCTAAATTAAGCACAAGATATGATTTGAGCCGATGTCAAAATCAAACATTTTATGTTAGTGGTGTCTCACTGTTGTAGCAGGTCTTGTGTCATAAAAAATCTGTCATCATCTATACAACCGATCCCCTATTTGTGTAGCTCAGAAAAAATATAACGTATTCTCAAATTATGAAAGAGCAAGAATTAATTTAGTAATTACAGATACCGGTATTGTATACATGTACAAGTTACATATGTCAGCTATAATATGTACCTTGGCCAGAGAATCCAGGCGGAAGCCCATAGCAAAGCCACGTCTGCTGCTGTTCATGTAATTTCCAAAGGCAAGGATAATCTGAAAGTAATTGACTTTTGAGCCAGGAGAATAGTCTAAAAGAGCAATCTTCAATACTTTCCGTAAGATGTCTTGTGCTCTTTGTCACCAGAATGGTTTCACTGCTGTGGAAATTGCTCAAATGGGGGTTCAATATTGTATGATCTTCCAAATATCTCGACAGATTTTTTTTTCTCCAAAAAGTATTATATTAAAAATTCTTGAGCCACTGAATTACTCATACATGGCTGGTCATACAACTTGATCAATAAGGATTACTCATTAGATAGCAGTGATTATATTTATGCAAATAATTCTAAAGAATCACATGCAAGTATCGGTACCTCAAACATATTCTCTTTGGTTTCAAATTCTTCAGGCCCGAGTCAGAGGATTGCCTATTACATAGCAGTGATGGTGCTTATGCAAATAATTGTAGGGATCACCCGCAAGTATCGGTTACCTCAAAAATTCTCTTCAGTTTCAAGTTCTTCAGCACAGAGTCAGACGATTGGTGCACGCTGGCAATTTTCTGCAGCAACAGAATACAACTAGACAGTCGGTTGCCTGCAACGCGAGGAGGCATCCCGTTTTGGAGCATCAGAACACATACATGAAGTTACAACCCTGGAGTAAACATGGCCTTGACAATGGTCA
>JAAUYG010239798.1_pt1 | contig 10645 bp, 14 predicted proteins | sample 7278091 | NCBI WGS metagenome assembly JAAUYG01 (sample SAMN14350201, study PRJNA611818) | marine sediment metagenome | isolation source: surface marine sediment (0.6m) | place: French Polynesia: Moorea | collected 2018-08
AGCTACATCTAATCTTGGTGGCAAAGTGTCACTGGAATTAGTATTAGTAAGTACTACTACTACTACTACTACTACTACTACTACTACTACTACTACTGCCCTGAGGGAAGGTCAGAGATCCTGCCTTTAGTAGTAGTAGTAGTAGTAGTAGTAGTAGTAGTAGTAGTAGTACTTACTAATACTAATTCCATTGACACTTTGCCACCAAGATTAGATGTAGCTAGGAATACCTATATGATATCCACAATATATATAAAGTGGGTTACTACATGTATGTGTAACTGAGTTATAATACTTATATATCTCCGTTAATAATAGAGTATTTTGAATATACATGTACTTTTAAGTATTAGCATTTAAGCAAGCCATCATTTGAGTACATCTGTACTTACTGCCTGCTCAAACTTTGCGAACCTCTCCTTAAACAGCCCGTCACAAGCCTGCCTGGCCAGAGACTTGCTCTTGTTCAGGTTGTTGGCTTGTGATCCCTTTTGATTTCATAGAAGAAAGGAAGGACAAATGCATGGTCAGTTGACTGGAAATACCACTGTCATGCATTGCATGGGGGATAATGAAGTATATGTAAGCTGTTGCTTGTCTGTACCAGCGACCTTTGGCTAAACTGCGATAATCAGCCTGGCGAATGATTGCAATGTAGTTGCATGTACATGTACAACCAACACACAATTACAGTGTAGTTCACGGTTGAACAATAAGAACAAACCTGGTACATTTTCATGACTATTTACCTCTCTGGCTTCTGCAGCTCCATCGATCTGCTTGGTGTCTTGAGAAAAGCTGACCCCTCTCTGAAAGTAGATATGCTGACCATGAATGACGTAATAGCCAAACCGTTACACATGCACAATGTATTCACGTGGTATCTACTGCGTATTGATATAGTGGTCTCTCTAGAGAGGACACCCTTCTAGAAGAGACACAAACGTGTGGCAGCAAGTACAGTGGATGTATGTGATGTTCCCTCTCACCAATGGACAACTCTCTAACAAGGACAGCTTTGTTGGCAGAAAAAGATGTCCTTATTCAAGGCGGACTACTGTACATGTAGTTTTGTGCTAATTATGGATCCTATCTTGCCCTTATACCCATTATTATTGGGTCCCCATTTTCCTAGATCAAAATGTTGCTAATATTCAAGATATTAAAGATAAGATAAAAAATTTAAAATTATTCAACATCGGTCTGATCAAGAAAACAAATAACATTAGTGACCCTCACTATTGGCCGACAGTGATATAACATGATAATGTAAACAAATGTGAGGCGAAACATGAACGAGATGAGGCGACGGAGTGACTATTAAATAATATTACATTCATAATCTTTCTAAAGCACATGTATGACAGTAGCTGCAGTTACACTGCTTGCCATTCCATGTCCGTATAATAACTTTAAAATCTTCGGCACTGATAGCTTCTTTCAAATGAACCTACAACAGCAGTCCTAGCTATTACACATGATTACTGTGTTTATCCGAGGGTTAGCGGTGCAGTAATGACCTTTACCTTTTCGTCAGTTTCTTTAACTATCTGCCCCTGATCGGCCTTCTTTTTCAGCATCCCTGCTCTAGGGGCTGGAACTGGACGGGCGCGTGCCGGCTTTGGGGGTGGGGTATCAACTTCCATGTCTTCTGGACCCTCTCCATTGGCGGGGACCCTAGGAGAGGCGTACTGTTCCAGTTTGGCGTCCCGTCTGCCGTCATGGCGACGTTGGGGACGCTCCAGCCCATGGACACCGTTCCTCTTGCTGGAGGGTCGGCGCTCTACCCCGGGCTCGCGGACGGATTTTGACCTTTTGGCCGCGTGCTGCAGGCGTTTCTTGGAATGTCTGTCCAGAGTGGAGTTCTTGAGGAAGTACCCCAGCCCAGGGGCAACACTAGAGTCCTGGGCCAGCCGGTTGAGATCAATGGACTGTAAAATATGGGCGTCACGCCTCAGTGCTTTCACGGCTTTCTGGAATTTGACATAAGAAGTTGCGCTCATGCAGGCAGAGGAGACCCAAGGTCAAATGCACACACCTCTCAGTATTTTTTATAGCGATAAGCCACTACTATGAAGGGGAACACTTTTTCCTACAATTTCAGGTAATGTAATTTACGTAACGTTTACCCCAGTGGAAGCCACGCGCTTTAGTTTTGCCAGTGCAGACATCGTTCCCGTCTTTCCTGTTGACCACGGCTCTCCTGTTCCCATGATCGTCGGCTCTGAAAGAGCAACAACAGTTACAAGTAGTGTTACGTAGAGTAGTAGTAGTAGTAGTAGTAGTAGTAGTAGTAGTAGTAGTAGTATATGTAGTAACAGTAGAGCAGCAGCAGCAGCAGTACTAGTAGTAGCAGCAGCAGCAGCAGCACTGGTAGTAGTAGCAGTAGTAGCAGCAGCAGCAGCAACAACAGCAATTGTAATGCATTGTAACTACATGTACATACTGGTAAGGCCAACCTTCCCCTTCCAGCCCCAGGCAGACTCACCATCCAGCATGTCTGTGCCGTACTCAATCTTCTCGTAGATGTAGAAGAGGTAGGACATCATGGCGAGGCGTATGGACGGGGTGGGGGAGTGGTTGTTGGCCAGGTCCTGTACACTCAGCATGGGACTCACCTCCAGCTCCCTCTCTACCAGGTCAAAGCCCTGAAGACACACGCACATACATGTATCACACAGCTCATACTGCACTGCAATCGCTGAATTCTGGGCAATGACTTCCATTTAGCTGACCTCAAACTACAGATAGTCAGTAAGCGCCTACTTTTATCACATTGAATTTGGTATGTTTCAGTTATGAAGTAAAACGTCTGGAATTGTGGGCGTGTTATGGGCACTCAAAAGGTATTCCGTGTGTCATATTCACGATTGACGATTTCCTCTATCAAGCAAGTGGGACCGGGCATTGAGGAGACTTCCGTATGTCAGCTGACCATAACAAACAGTCGCCTATAGAAGTCAGTGTGATACGGACGCAACGTCGCAGTAGTTGCAAGTAAGTGTCCAGTAATTTGACTCAATTACGGTTCAATCTAAAACAACTGGATGAATGAGAACCTGCATGGTTACGTCATATTCACAGTTGGGCAGATCTGTTACGCAATAAGAGCAATATAGAACTTTAGGCGCTGCCTGCCCTCTGAGCTTTGATCCGTAGCCAGGGGACCAGCAAAATGATATCGTATCAATTAAGACGACATTTCTTCATACATAGAGTTCACTGTCGTATACATTTGTACCTATATTAGAAATTTCGAATTGCAGAGCCAAAGGTCCATCACATAACAACAAGATCACGTGTGTAAGGAAGTCAACAAGATACTGCATCAAACTCGCCAAACTCTTTACGCTGTAGCTTGTATTTTGACCTGCCTGAAAATTCTGACCAGATACCAATTCAACTTAGATAAAATATTTCGATACGGTTTTCAGGACGACTACATGTAAGTACTATGATGTACCTATAGACTATGGAGATAAAGAATTGTATTTGGCATTTACTTCTGTCGCAACCCTATTTGCCAAATAATAACACTAATGCGTACATAAAAATCACACCCAAAAGTGTATTATAAGTTATGCTCAAAACGAAAGACACGTGTTACAATGCATGTACATTCAGTCACTGATAATATACATGCATTATAGTAACATTTAATAACTGTACGAGGCACAGGCACCTGGTGTACTGAGTCGGAAAGGAAAATAATAGTTATAATTATATATAACTCACCAGTTTAACGTTCGCTTCAGCGTCCTCGCGTTTCAGCGTTTGGAGATCACTGAAAGAAAATTCTTTGTCATACACTTGTGCATAGGAAAAATAACTAGGAGGACTGTTTCTGGTTGAGAGTTTTGTTGTTGACATAGTGTTTGCCTGCAGCTGTTGCCACATCTTGTTTCCAGCCTCTAGCTGTACGCTATTTAGAGAAGAATAATTGTAATATGTAAATATATTTTGTCTTTGTTCAACTAAATTTAAATGTCTAGTTATCAGACTATCGTAGCCAAAATATAGCATGCAAGGCCTACCCATAGCGTCTGCATTTACTTTCTCTTCACATTTTAATTACACTTTGCTTAACTTGTGCATGACCGTAAAATATTTATTACTCACACAATGTCCGTGGCTTGTGAACGCCAGTATATGTGTTGTCCATACTTACACTGTCCCTGACATTGGAACGACAATATAACATCTATTGCCCACACTTTCCCCCACTGTTCCCGGTTAGTAAACGACAGTGTAATATGTGATGCCCATACAAATACCGTTTCTGGCTTGTAGACGACAGCATTTATTGCTCACACTTGCACTGCCCCTGACTTTTGAACGACAGTATAACATCTACTGCCCACACTTACACTGTCCCTGGTTTGTGTACGTTAACCATGGCACACAGTGCCAGGCCGTTGTTCCAGGATTTGCAGAGATCAGTGACGTTCACCCAGCCACAGCACGGCTGTAACTTCTCCTTGAACCAGGACAGCAGTCTGTGAGTGTCTATACTGCCTCCTGCAACAACAGAAGACCATTCGGTATAGTTATTTTAGCGTCATAGTACACAAATATTTTGACAAGCAGGACAAATGTTTTGATGACATTTGTAGGGTTGCACTAGTGTCACCAGCTCTTAGTGTTTGGCCTGAACTCACTTTGCTCAACGGTTCAGAGACCAAGCCATTGAACTTGGTAAAACCTTGTTCCAGTCGCGATAAGCCCTGATCACTCACTCACTCACTTTGCTCAACGACATCTTTACTTTATTTGAGTAACATATTGCACAGATATCTAAATGGGTCATGTTGATGAGCGGTTTCACTCGTTCACAAAGATACCAATACGAAATTTTACCATGTTTTTTTTACCATGAATCAGTCCGTGACAATCGTTTCGTATTTCCTCACCTCGCACCAGTTGCTTCTTTGATGTGCAACTAACGGATGGAGCTACGTCGGTTTTACTTAAGTTGACTTCCGGTGTCCCACTTCCGGTGCGGTAGAGGTGTGACACCTGCGGTGCAGTGGTGGGATGCCTTATACTGAACTTCAGACCGGTATACCTACAGAGTAAGAGACGGTAGAAGAAGTAAAAGCGGGGGATAACGCGAATACAATGTATTCCTTTATCGGACTGTCTCAAGGTAAACACATTTTTCTTGTTTAAAATGCTACCTAAACAGACGCGACAATTAAAATTCTTGGGTACAGGTGACAAGTTTGCATTACGGTAAAACATGATGGATTTCGTTTTGACAAGCTGTTTTCAACGGTAGCCAAATTGACGTTGTACACGAAGAGTGAAGCGTGGAATCGCCGACAGTCACACAACAATGCTATCGGTACAATACTGATCAGTTCTATTTATTTATTTTCTTTTTGTGGTTTGTTTTGATTCACGTGTATTTTAAAATTGTACAAGGTATGATCTACCCAATACCACAGCAGATTCTTCTCTCAAAGAAGTTTTCCTGAATATTAAGTGCTCTGGCGTCCACCTTGTAGATAGGTAAGTTAAGGTAACTTTCACACGGTAAGTCCCCTTAACTTACCGTGTAGACGGCTGGATGGTACACTCCTTGTGGTTCTTATTCAGGCTCTCTGGCGTGGTCTGTGACAGGATCTGAAAGCTGGTCTCCCGCTCTGCGATCACGTCCAGGGGATCCCTGTCCCCACGGAACCAGTTCCGGACCAGCCAAGCGGTGTCCAGAGTGCCCAGGAACCCCCTAGCTATCCCGGACCCAGTGGGCCAGAAAGGCTGGAAAGAAAGACCCACAGGACGGTAAATACACAGAGAACAGCCGGTTAACCACAGCCTGTGAATACCGTTCATTCAAGAGATTGAGAGAGCCAATGTAGCTTCGTGGAATTTGTGCCTGAAACTTTGATGAGTGCAGTGAGATAATAAGTAAACTTTGGTGTCGCTCGGTGCTTCTTGTTCCACCACCAAATAATGCAAAACCTTCCCTGCTTGATGCTTTTTGAATTATGCGAACCATATGTTGACATCGATACCGGCCATGGTCTAAAAGTTACATCTAATAGCATTCTCACTCTGTTGTTGAAAAAAGGACCAGATTATTGTCTATGCAAGCAGAGTGTATTCACCTCCAGCAAGCAATCCCCTACTATAGCTGTCAGCAATCTCTGCCCGTGCTTCTCTCTGGCCAGGCACGAATGTTCCGCTTGATGCAGGGCAGCGAAGTCGAATATCGCCACGTCCTCCACCCCGTGGTGGTCGACAGCAAATTTTATCTCTGGAAATTTAGACTGGCCTGGGTTCTCCACTCGCCAGGAGGTCAGGGCGATTCGTTTGACGGTCGCTAGGAGGCGCTCGCGGTCGACGTTCTCCTTGGAGAACATCTGTCTGGTATCTACGTGATCCTGAAAGTAAAATCCGCAAGGATGTGGTTTAGAGAGCACCTTACAATTAACGATTAGAGCATGTATCAACTGAAACAAACGAGGTTGACTGAAAAACAGTAGCTGACGTTAAGTTACATGTAAGTGTTAAGGGCACAGGATTTTGATTAAGGATTTCCATCAGTAACGCACATGCAGGCACTGTGGCTTTCCACTGTATCTTTCCACCAACTTTCCACAGACGTCTTTGATAACATACAATACTTAGTATATTGTCTTCCTCAAATTGGAATAGCATTTAGTTACTATATACAGTGAAACCTGTCTTTGTGACCACCTGAGAAATAGGGACAACCTGGGAATTAAGGACAGCTACTCCAGTCCCTATAGGCCCATTCAGTACACAGAGATGGACCTGAGAAATAGGACCACCTCAGAATTGAGGACAGTTTTTCGGTGTCCCTAATTCTCAGGTTCCACTGTACCATGAAGTGTATTTACTGGAAGTGTATGTTTATCCCTTGATCTGTCTACCATTTTGGACCTTATTCCTGTCTCTTACTTTCTTCAGGATTCCAGTCTCCAGCAAGCCTTTCTTCCTTGCAGTCATCACAAAGTAATGAGTCTCGTCCTTGAAGTAGACAAAGTTCTCAAAGTCCAGCTGGGTCTCTTTCTTGAGTTCCCCAAACAGATCTGGCCGTTTGATTGGGATCACGCCAGGGATTTCTGACAACATGGACTCCACCCTCTCCGTGGTACGACAGATATTGGCCGTGATGGCAATGGAGAGTTTGCCTCTCATACACTGGCGTGGATAACCTGCTCCAGGCAAACAGGGAATGGCTTACATGCATATTACGGATTTCATTGGGAAGGATCAACTTGCAGGTTCATGAAGAGTATCCATAAGAGACATGTAGTAGATGCCTTAGGGTGGAAAAAGGCTGGAGTTGTTATGTATGGGCACAGTAACCCCAAAAAGAAACAAGAATTTTACATATATTACAAATCGCTTTGGAAACCATTGTCTTTTCCATGCTTAAGAAAAAAGTGTCCGACTTAAGATTTAGAAGGCGTCGCCATCGACAGAACCACAAAGCAGTCTCCGTAATACAGGTTCAGAATAATTATAATTGGTGTAATCTAATCAATTTTTGTAGAGGGTCGATTACAACAGAGCTATTCTGTGACTTTTATTGGGTGATAGTACCAGCAAATGTTTGTGGATATGCTTTAAGAAAATGAATATATTGGCATATACTGATACATGTACATGTATTATGACATGGAAGCAGATCTGAAGGAAAAATCATCAATGGGTGGGCAAACCCACGTACGTATAAACTACAATGATACATTAAATATATGTAGCTAGAAAATGTATGTACTGACCCAGTGCGTTTCTCTTGCCGTCTGATCCTATCAGAAGCTGAATATCCCTGCCGGAAACTGGACAGTCTGTTTGGTCTATCTTCACACGCCACCCCGTCCCTGGATACAAAATATACCGGATATATACGCATTGTAAATGTAGCTAAATGTGTAGCGGGTTCGGCTGTATTTAGACAATGCAAAAAAAATAACACGAGACTACTGTAGCTGCAACCAGCAACCGTTACGAATAAAAGGAGAGACAACATATGGGATCACTTGTTAGAATACACATGTACGTTAAATTGGGGGAATACATGTACAATTACCACTTTGAACTACAATGCGTATATGGATTAAGATTAAGTACATGAAGTAATCCAGGATTAACGGCGCATATATTAGATGTGTCCAGGTGTGTAGCACCATCTTCCTTACCAGTGTTAGGGTTCGGTTCTAGAAGACCTTGGTATTTGATCGGGGTGTATACCTCCACTCCCAGCACGAGGGCGATCTTCAGCAGGGTGAGCTGCAGACGCCGGATACCTGTAACAACATTACAACGAGTCTCCATATAGAGTTCAGACAACAGGATTATCTTATATTTCCCAATATAATGTGTATGGATATTTATTGACTTGATATCATCATGGGGTGTTGCGGGACTTTCTGCAATTTCTACACCTCTGGTGTGACAGGGCGGGCCTTCAGATTTAGTGATATTTGGGATCAAGGTGATGGCCGAAAGCTCTGGAAGAGCTTCTGATATCCAGGTTCAGCTATACGCTGACACTTTAAGTTATTGAATGTTCAGTTTTTCCATATTCAAATACAAACAAGGCTTCTTGTTCACCGTTATGCCATGATGATATCCAGATATAAAATGGTGAGTTATATATTGCGCCAGTGATATCACTTACTGACGTGATGTACGGAGCCGGTACAGAATTTCGGATAGAACACCTTGGCCCCGATAGCTTTGAGATCGTTGATGGCGAACGGCCAGAGATGCAGCACGTTGTTCCGGGAGATGTAGTTCCTCATCTCCAGCACAGACACGCGGGCCCCTAGCAACGCACACTCTATAGCCATCCTCAAACCACAGGGTCCGCCGCCTATGATCACAGCCTATAGGGACGGGGGGTTATAGCGATAGTCAGGAGTTTGTTAAAGGAACAGCAACTATTGTACTTGTATGTCTGTCAAAATCTAACTAACCAACCAACTAGACTTGCAGGAGACAGGCCTTCCGGCTACAACAATAGACATATAGCTGTGTAGCTGTACTATCACACATGTATACAGTACACAAAAAAGTTAAGGATATTAAATATCCTTACCTTTTTGTGTATATATGCTATGCGTGCCACAGTACATATATGCACTATACAAAAAAGTGGAGGCTATTTAATATCCATAACTTTTTGTGTAGTGTACATGCCTTAGCAATAATTTACGAGGGCACTTATTCATGTAGTAATTGGTGCACTAGTGAATATCAAGAGAAGCCAAAGCTTGATACCCTCGGTAACAGAAAATATCTATAAAAGAACTATTAAATACACAATAAGTGACAAAAGTGCTCTGTTGTTTTAGAGAAAAACAAATGCCAACGGATTTAGTCTCAGGAAAAATACAAAGGAGGTTATACTGAAAGTGGTACAGTATATTAGTCACACAGACACCACGGCCTGTGGTCGACTCACGTTGACGCCCTGGCATATAGAGCCTCCCTCGTACACTCCTGGCACCGTCCATCGGGCATCCAGGGCGTCCCACAGAGCCTTGGCCTCGTTTGACCGCAATCTGTTCTTCAGATTCAGGTAGAAGCTCCTGGAGTCTTCTGGATATAGGTTCAGGCTCTGACACAGCTTGCTGAAGGTTGCCAAGACATCCTGGAAGCTACTGGCGTTGATAAGGTTCCGGAACACCGCCTCTGGAGTCGCCATCGTTATGCACAATGCATGTAACTGGATCTAACACTGGCGTTAATCTGTATAGCCTGCATACAAAAAAACAAAACAGATAAATGCACTAAAATTACATCTTTATAATATCTACATGCGCCAGTACATGTAGCTAACCCGTATGTCATTTCACGGTTGGCTGAGTTTGCCGCATCACTGACCCAGGCAGCAGCTCACAACCCCAGTCTATATTTGACAAGAGGCTCACCTTAAAAAAATCTAGGCCAGCAGAAACCGCTCTACGGCTGGTATAGATTTTATAGACATTACATGCAGATCTAGACTTTGACTATTAAAACAAGATTCGCTGCCAAACAGAAAGCTTGGACGGCTGGCTGAAATTATTAGATTGTTCACTACTGAAGTTTTATATGATTTCTCCAAGAACAGTCTTTGATTTCACCGTTATATTATAAGAATTACCATAGCCTTTCCATCTGCACACTATCACACTTAACAATATACAATGTAAATATACAAAGTCTGTGTGAATACCGCCCTGGTCAAGTTATGTAATGCCGAATAAACTAGTTAGTTATTGGTTATTTACTTCAGATTAACGATTCAGCAAGCAAATCATAACATTTGCACAATGCAAACAATTTCCTACAAAATAGCCAATCAAACAAGACGTCAATCCGACACATATTAGCTCTCAAGATTGTAGCAGTATCACAAGTATACAAATTCATCACCCGTTAGTGTTGAAGTATGAAACTATTTCAAATGCCACTTTAAATGTAGACCTTACGAAAAAGCAAGGGACTACCTCACCTTGCCTTTCCGACCTATTAAATATACAGTGAAACCTGGGAATTAGGGACACCCAAGGGACTGAGGAAAAGTGTCCTGTATTCTGAGGTGGTCTTATTTCTCAGGTCCATTTCCACATACTGAATACGGCTACGGACTGAAGTAGCTGTCCTTAATTCTCAGGGCGTC
>JAAUYG010103970.1_pt1 | contig 10644 bp, 11 predicted proteins | sample 7278091 | NCBI WGS metagenome assembly JAAUYG01 (sample SAMN14350201, study PRJNA611818) | marine sediment metagenome | isolation source: surface marine sediment (0.6m) | place: French Polynesia: Moorea | collected 2018-08
AAGAAATTGTCTGTCAAGTCGATCTGTCAGGGGTACATGGTAGCTGCTGTGTATCTAGATAAGAGGCGTAGGGCAGAAATGCCTACTCGCGAGTGTAGGAAGCCCGCGATAAATCGCGGGAGGATGTCACTTAACTTCCAAATTACTGCCAATTACCAACTAGGATAAACGGCGCCCAGAAATGAGGGTGGTTGAATTTTTGGTTTTTAATTAAAGTTAGTTGTGCTTGTCGGAGGACTTCTGCTTTGTTAGCTTCCGTAGTTGTGGATTTTTGCAATTGGCGATAAAACTCCCCCATTAATTGGGCGGTACTTTCATCTACTACTGACCAGAGAGTAGCCAAAGTACTTCTAGCACCAGCTTGTACTGCCACCCCTGCCAGTCCTAAAGTGGCTCGCGGATCGCCACTGGCGGTTTCACAGGCACTTAAGACAAGAAGTTCAATATCATTTTTGCGGTTAAAGGTTTCATCCCGCAATAAGTCATCTAATTCTTTGATATTGATTTGACCATCCCAAGAGAGAATAAAGGTATCTTCGGCTTTGGAACTAAAATTAGCGTGGGTAGCTAAATGAACGATGGGCGAGCCAGAAGCAACTATGTTTTGTTTTAGTGCCTGTTTGGTAAATTGACTATTGAGTAACGAGCTTTTAGTTAGTCCAGTTTGTTGAATGGTTGCTAATTCTTCGGGGACTTTGGGAAGATCGCCAAACTTTTGGTGGGGTGGAAAATCGCTGCGGATCTCACTTATTCCTCCTGTAACGGCATCAAGTTGAAGGGCGGTTAGGGGTTTGGGATCTAGTAGTTGCAAACCAGGAGTAAGGGCAAGGGCGTACTTTTCTACTAGATATTGTTTGCCATCGTGGAGTATGGACATGGGAATGTTGCGTAATGCACCATCTAAAACAAAGGCAATGGTTTTAACCTTATTTTTGCTTAACTCTGTTTCTAAAGGTCGAACGATCCAATCATAGACTTCTTGATACTGGGGCAAAAAAGACTCCGCAGGAATAATAGCAGTTTCCAGATTGTCTTTAATATTTTTTACCTTTGCTTCTAATTCTGCTTGAGATACACTACTTTGATATAAACTCGGTTCTTTGTTGGGTAAACTCAAAATAATTTCTAATTGGTCTTGCAGAATAATCGGATATACAACCGCAGCTTGAGGATCGATCGCATCGATGATTTGAGGATTAGCATCAATACAGGCTTCACGGAAGAAGTTGTTTAACTGTGCCAACTGTAGAGATTCAACTACATCACGAGCTTGGATTAGTCTGGCTTTACTTTCTGACTTATTTCCTGATTTTTCTAAGGTTTGGGCATATTTAACATCTAATTCGACTAATTCCCGATAGACTGGCTCGACCTCATCGCGGAAGTTAAACTGAACTTCGGGGTTGATGGTGGCAATATCGCTACGTAAGGATTGTAAAGCATCATAGGCTTTGGTGTAAGAGGCGATCGCTTTAGGGATATTATCTTGTTCTTTTTGGATACGTCCTAATTGCCAAAAGTATTGATAAGCAATGTCTGAAGCATCATAATTAGATACTAAGTTAAGTGCCTTTTTGGTATAGGTTTCGGCAGCAGGGTATTCGCTAGTTATTTCATCAAGTCTACCCAGAGTACCCCAAGCATGGGCTTCTATTCGGCGATCGCCCAAAGTTTGAGCCTGTTTGGTGGCGTTAACTAAAATCTGTTCTATTTCTGCTTTGGTCGGTAATTGCAGACTGTTAGGAATGGTTCGATCTTCTTGAGCTAATACTTTGATTAAATTTTGGGCATAATTTATGTTCGCATATATATTATCTCTATCTAGAGATAAGTTAAAGTTGGCAACTTGGGGATAAAGCGACATCCATAATGATTCTGCTTCTGACCATTCTTCCTTTTGGATGAGAAAGTCCAGTTGATTTAACTGTGCTTTTAGTTTGATTGTGGGTGATGGTGATCGCTCAACTGCTTGGTTATAAGCATCTAAAGCCTGTTGTTCGTATTGGCGACGTTGACTGCGTACTTCCTCCCCGAATGCCAAAGCCTGATAAGTATTGCCTACCCTGAGATAGGTCAGACTTAATTCTTGGGGCGAGTCTAATTTTGGCGCTACAGTAAGACTAGTTGCCAGAATTTGCTCTGACTGTTTTGGTTGACCGATAATTAATAATAAATTCCCTAAGTTTCTTAATGCCGATACTTTAGTTAAAGAGGGTTTAGAGGTTATTGGTTTGAGTTTGGTTTGTAATTGAGCTTCAGTAAGTTGATTTAGTTGTTTGCAAGTAGAAATATTATCTATCGATAAAGTACTTAAGATGCGTTTACAAGCACGGGGATATAAACCTAAATCCCGTAAAGCTTGAGCCTGATTAAGGTTATTTTGATTTAATGCGGTTACATTATCGTTTTCCTGGTAAATTTTAGCTGCTTGCTGCCAGGTTTCAAGAGCCTCTGCTGATTTTCCTGTTTCGCGCTGTAGCTTACCCTGAATATCTAGAGTGCGTGCCAGAGTGGTTGAATTACTTTCTGATTGAGAATCCAATAACTCCAAACTAGATTCAATAGCCACATTAGCTGCATCCCATCGTCCTAGCTTTTGATTGGTAAGAGATAAATTACTTAAAGCGATCGCTGAATTAACATTATCTCCCGCTTGCGAATAACCCTTGGCTGCTGCATCCCATAAAGGCAAAGCGGATTCATATTTTTGCGCTTGATATAATTCTTTGGCTTGTTGGACTAACTGACTGGGATTAAAAGCCCCCCTAGCCCCCCGCGCATTCCCTTGCGCCTGACGGCGACGCGGGGTCGCTCCCCAAGTTTGGGGGGAGAGGGATAGTTGGAAGTCCCCCATACTTGGGGAGCCAGTCCGTTGCGGAGGTTCCCTCCATTGTAGGAACTGGCGTGGATTTAGGGGGCTTTTAGTTTCAACTATCGGCGGAGGGGAAGAGACTTCGGCAACTACAGGAGGAATTGCTGTAGCCAAAATAAATAAGAAAACTAATAAAAAGAAAGAGCGTAGTTTTCTTTTTTTACCGGTGTTAAATATATTTTTGTTCATGGTTGTAGGAATTGCGATCGCTTTTTGATCGTTGAATAATTAACAATTTTTGCCAATATTTGCCACAATAGATTTATCTTATTAAATTGTCTAAAGTTCCTATGACAACCTTAAATATTTCTTTGCCAGATTCGATGCGAGCCTTCATTGACGAACAGATTGCCCAAGGTGGCTATAGTACTGCTAGCGAATATATCCGTGATTTAATTCGTCAGGCGCAAAAACAAGCAGCCCAAGAAAAATTAGACAATATGCTGCTTGAAGGTTTAGCCAGTGGCGAACCAATTGAAGTAACTGATCAGTGGTGGCAAAAAAAACAAGAGCGTTTAAATCAGTTACGTCGCCAACAAAGTTAATGACAAGACGTGTTTTAATTACTCCTAAAGCTAGCCAAGATCTAGATAATATCTATGATTTTATTGCTCAGAATAATTCAGGCATAGCTCTAAAATTTTTTGATGCAGCACGGCAAACCTTTAGTCAATTGGCAAAAAATCCAGGTATAGGAACTGTTTATGAAGTATCGAAACCAGAATTACAAGGTTTAAGAAAATGGAGAGTTAAGAAATTTGATAAATACATAATTTTTTAGCGTTATTCCGCTGATTTAGTCGAAATAATTCGAATAATCTACGCTGGACGAGATATTTCAGCAATTTTAGAAGGATGAAACGGAACAACTATTAGATTTTACTTGAGGAGAACGTTTTATTTCCGTATTTGTAGTTTTATATGCCGTCAGCGTCACCTCACCACGATCATTAAACACCCAACCCATAGCGGGTACAGCTTCTTCTGTAGTAATATTTTCTCCTTGTCCCCCTGTCACCCCGTCACCTCGTCTTCGGGATGGAACTGCTTCAACTAAATCTACCTGTGCAGCTTCACTATTAAGAGATTCACTAACAGTTGGCGGTAAACCACCTTTACCTGTAACGATAAATTGACTACCTACTCCTTGCTGGCAGGGATTTTGAGAGATTTGATCCGAGGCATCGCCGACAGATGCAGGCAGGTTAATCAAACCAGTTGTGGGATCGACTGCGGGATTGTTAATATCAACCGTACCGTCCAGACCAGTAGCTTGTGAACTAGCGTTGATATCATTTGTCAAAGGATTTAAAGGACGTTCTTCTAGTCCAAAAATTGCCTGAGTATTAATATCAATTGCTCCTCCTCTACCTTCTGAAGCGTTTGCAATTATATCGTTATTTTGATTTGGAAAAGCAAGAATAAATCCGTCATTGGCATCAATAGTTACGTTTCCGCCAGTTGCATTTTCTAAGGCGCGAGCAGAAATAAAACTATTGTTTTGTAAAATAATGTCTTCGGCAACAGTCAAATCTATATTGGCGCTGTCTCCTTCTGCAAACTGACTGGCAGCTTCTATCCTACCTTCATTATTCAGATTAATAGAATTAGCTTCTATACTAATATTTCCTGGTTGTCCTGTTCCGTCAGGAAAAACATTTAAGCTATCAAAATTACTTGCTTCTATAGTTCCACCATTTTCAATCGTAAGTTGGTTAGTAGAAATTTTTGCATTTCCACTGTTTCCTTGATTAATCAGCGCATCGACTACTATACCGCTACGAAAGCGTTCTGAAAATCCGCTAATGAAGATTGAATCGGCAGCATTAATTGTCAAATTCCCAGCGTTTCCCTGACCTAATGTAGTAGCGGAAACTCGACCGCTGTTAGTCAAAGACAAATGATTTGTCGTAACAGTTACATTTCCAGCATTGCCTATTCCTTTTCCTTCTCCTTCTCTTTCTCCATTAACCACACTAGTTATGGCACTGGGAAATCCTTCTGAAGCTTTACCGTCAATAGCAATACTATCGGTAGCTAAAATTTCAACCGCTCCTGCATTTCCTTGACCTCCAATATTAACGTTGGAAGCAATTCGTCCTCCACCATTCAAAGACAAAGATTCTGCCCCAACAAAAACATTGCCTCCATTCCCTGTTCCAGAAGTACCAGCACCAATTATTGCTCCATTAGTTAAATTTAACTGTTCTACTAGAAATTGCTCGCTACCAATATTTATGTTTCCACCTTGTCCTGTGGCATTTTCGCCGACTTCGGCAAATAATCCACTGAAAAAATTAAGATCAATATTGTTGGCAAAAATAGATAAATTTCCTGCATCTCCTCCACCAAAAGTATTGGCTACAATTTGCGCTCCATTATCGAGAATTAACTGTTGAGCAGGAAATTCTTCATTACCAACTAAAATATTTCCACCTTTGCCAGTCGCCCCTGATTCTACTGATACAACCTGATTCTACTGATACAAATAGACCAGTTCGAGATTCATTAATGTCAATATTATTAGCGAAAATAGATAAAATTCCTGCGTCTCCTTCGCCAAAAGTATTAGCTACAATTTGCGCTCCGTTATTGAGAATTAACTGTCGAGTAGGAAATTGTTCATTGCCAACTAAAATATTTCCACCATTGCCTGTTGCGCCTGATTCTACTGATGCAAACAAACCAGTTAGAAATCGATTCTCTCCACCATCAAATTCAATACGATTTGACTTTATAGATAGATCCCCTGCATTTCCTTGACTTAAGATAGAAGCCGATATTGTCCCTCCATTAGTAATTAAAAGCGAGTCAGCTAATATATTGATGTTTCCTGAATTTCCTAGCTCAAATTCAGAATCTTCGGGAAGCGTAATTAAATCTAGTATCCCGCCAAAAATAGGGACAATTGATGCAATTGAACTCAAATCTTCGGCAAAACTATCAGGAGCGACAATAGAAGTAGAAATTTCTGCGCCGTCATTAACGGTTAAATTTTTTGTATTAACAGAAAGCGAACCTCCACTACCTATTCCCAAAGAGGATGTGGAGACTGCACTACTAGTTATATTTGCAGTTTCAGAGGCTTCTATTGACAAATCACCAGGATTTCCTTGTCCTACCGCAATAGTAGCTATAGAAGAATTATTTTGAGTAGATAAATTTTTAGTTTTAACCAATATATCTCCTCCCGAACCACCAATGGAAGCTGTAAAGAGACTACTACTATCCAAATTTACAAAATCTGTAGTATTTATTGTTAAAGTTCCTGCATTCCCTTCACCAAGCGTACTAGTAATAATAGTAGATCCATTCTGCAAATTGAGTTGTCCAGATTCAATCGTGATGTTGCCCCCTGTTGCTGTACCATCAGCCAGGTTTCCTTCGGAATTTATAGTGGCTGAAATTGCACTCAAATCTCCTCCATTTATGTTCATGAAGTCACTAGCCTCTACAGAGATATTTCCTGCATTTGCTGTTTCCACACCTAATGCTGAAGTAGAGATTCTTGCACGGTTTTGAACTTGGAACTGCTGTGTATTAATTTTGATATCTCCTGCATCTCCAGAACCGAAAGTTTCGCTAGACAAGCGACTGAATAATTGACCATTGGCTGAAGTACCGCTTAGTTCAATAGAATTAGGAGCATTTACAGTTAAATTGCCAGCTTTTCCTTGATTATTGGTACTAGTTTCGGCTCTAGCTCCATCTTTAATAACTAATTGAGGAGTAGTAATATTTAATTCTCCTCCATTTCCAGTACCAAAAGCTGTAGCATATAAACCGCTTGGAGATTGTTCGTCGGCGGAAGTACCACTTAATTCTACAAATTCAGAGGCGTTAACGACTAGATTACCTCCCAAACCAGAGCTATTAGGACGAGTTGCTGTAGAAATAAAAGCTCCCTCAGAAATAAGCAAACGTCCAGTATCAATAGTTAAATTTCCTGCATTTCCAGAACTAAAAGTTTCGGTACTTATTTGAGCAGCATCATTCAAGGAAAGTGAACTAGCAGTAATGTTGATGTTACCAGCATTGCCAATTGTTTCAGTATTAGCGCTGTTTTGAATTCTACCGCCATTAGAAATAGTTACCGAATCCGTTGCATTGAGGTTAATATCTCCTGCTTGAGCATCTGGTAAACCCAATCCATTAAACAACCCACCGAATAGACCGCTTCCTTCTAAGATACCTATATTGTTCGCAGTGATTGCCAGATCTCCGCCTTCACTTTCTGATACGAGAAAACCCGCATTGTTAGTCAAAGAAACATTTGCTCGTGATAAATCATCGGGAAAATTAAAACTAATATTGTCACCATTGACATCTAGTCCTAATGTTCCTCCTTCTCCCACTGCGCCTAACTCAATTCGACCACCAACTGAAACTATTCCACCTCCATCAGCAGTAATATCTCCCCCAGCAAGTGCGAAACTTTTTCCATCTGGAACTCTCAAACCAAAAAAATTATCGTCAAAAGAAGGTGCTGGATCGAAATCCGCCGAACCTATAGGCTGTTTCTCAATAGTTATAGAAGAAGGATTATCGCGAAACCTCGCCCCGACAGGAATACTCACTTCTAACAATGGTGGTGCTTGAGGATTACTAGCACTAAATTCTGTATCCCCTTCAAACAACAAACTGTCGGCAGTAGAAGCAAAAAACGAACCACCAAGATCTAATCTGGCATTTTGCCCAAAGATAATACCGTTGGGATTGATTAAATATAAATTAGCTGCACCGTTGGCACTAATTAACCCGTCGATATTGGAAATATTACTACCCGTTACCCGACTAAAAATATTGGCAATGTTCCCTGCATTATTAAACGCTGCTGAACCTAATGTGGGTACGGAAAACTCATTGAAACTATGAAATAAATTATCACCAACGCGATCGCCTTGCTCAATCGTAAAATTATTCCCATCCTGGTTAACCGTGGTCAATGTCGTACCGTCGGGGGTTATTTGCGCCTGTGCAGATAAAGGAATTAAGCATCCGAGGGTAGATATAGATAATGTATAGAAGAAGAGAGAAGTAAAAACCCGTTGCATTACAATTGACTCACAAGTAACTATGTCAAAACTATAAAGTTTTTTAACTAGCTAAATTAATAATTTCTTTTACAGAATAATTAAATAAAATTAAAATTTTTCGGTTGGATACTAATGCGATCGCTCTTATTGTAGATACAATGTAGATACAAAATTAAATAAGCAAAAATCATGCCCAATGTAGCTAAATGGGGAAATAGCCTGGCAATTAGAATTCCCAAAAATATTGCCGAGCAAGTTAATCTTCAACCAGGAGAAGCGATTACAATCGAAGTTGTAGATAATAATATTATTATTACCCCACAAAATCAAAAATATACCCTAGAAGAATTGCTAGAAGGGGCAAGTGCGCAAGATTTTAATGGTGAATATGATTGGGGTGAACCAGTTGGTGAAGAAATCTGGTAACAAATATATTCCCAGTCGTGGCGATATTATCTGGCTCGATTTTAATCCTCAAAAAGGTAGAGAACAAGCTGGACATAGACCTGCTATTGTGGTCTCTCCCAAACAATTTAATTCTTTATCATCTCTAGTTTTTGTTTGTCCCATCACTAGCAAAGTCAAAGGATTTAGTTTTGAAGTGCTATTAACAAAAGAGCTATCTACCAAAGGAGTAGTATTAATTCATCATCTTAGAAGTGTTGACTGGAAAACCAGAGGCGTTAAATTCATTGAAAAAGCACCCGATGAAATCATGGAAGAAATAAGTGGGAAATTAAAAACATTAATTTGAGATACAGCAAGCCGAAGACTAGGTGCAGGGTGATCGCCCTGGTTAATAGTAAAATTATTCTTTTAAGTTCCCATTAATTCTGTAACTCTTAGTTACAATGTAAATGTAATGATTTTTCAATTCAATAGTTTGTATATTTAATGTCCAAAGTAGTCAGTACTAGATTGCCAGAAGAAACTGAAGCCAGGTTGCAAAGATTGGCGCGTCGTTTGGGTAAAACTCCCAGTGAAACGGGGGCAATGTTAATTGAAGAATCATTACGAGAAACTGAGTTTGCCTATATTGAGTTTCGTAATTCTCCCGTAGGTAGACAAGCTTATCTCAAAAATTCTAATTTAGCAGTGTGGCAAGTAATGATGCTGGCAGAACAGTATCAGCACGACATAGAACAGATTGCGACTCATTTACAAAAATCAGCAGAGTGGGTAAAAGCAGCGTTTAATTATGCACAAGCCTATCCAGAAGAGATTAGTCTGGCTATAGAAGATAACTTGGCAATTAATTATACAGCTCTCAAACGAATCTTACCCCAAACAGAATTGGTATCAATCCCTCTAGATGTGCTGGAATCTGACTTATAAAATTAATGCTGTCTTTTTTATTAGACGAACAAATATCTCCAGAAATAGCCAACCAAATATCTGCTAAACGTCCAGACATTCCCATATTTAGTATCCATACTTGGCAGGGGGGTAATTATTTAGGTGTGCCTGATGAAACAATTCTCAAGGCTGCATCTGGTGAAGAACTAACTTTGATTACCTACGATCAACAGACAATTCCACCAATTTTAATTGAATGGGGACAAAACAATATTCAGCATTCAGGAGTGATTTTTATCGATTATCGTTCAATTCCACCCAATAACTTTGGCAAACTAGTTAAGGCAATTATATGGCTATGGGACAATCAACATCAAGCCAATTGGCGCGATCGCATTATTTATCTGCAACCTAAAAATATTTAAATAGCGATCGCTGGAAAAAATCTAATTTCCGCTGAGAAATGCGATCGCTTTTTGGCAGACTCCTCTAATCCAAACAAGTATGATAATAGATAGATTCGGTCACATAAACAATATAAATTGAATGAAGACATTTACCGCAATTGTCGAACGTGATTTAGACACCAACTTGTATGTAGGTTATATTCCTGGTTTTAAAGGTGCGCATTCTCAAGGAGAAACCCTAGACGAACTGCAAGAAAATCTTAGGGAAGTAATTGAAATGCTATTAGAGGATGAAGATACAATCTTTGAAACGGAGTTTGTTGGTACTCAACAGATTGTAATCTAAAAATTCATGAGTAAGATTCCAATTCTCAAACCGCAAGAAGTTGTTCGCATTCTCAACAATCTCGGATTTATAGAAGTACGTCAAAAAGGATCGCACAAGCAATTTCGCCATCAAGATGGTCGTGCTACAACGGTACCATTTCATAGAGGACGGGATATTTCTCCCAGGTTATTACGACAGATTGTTAAAGATATCGACCTAACAATTAATGAGTTTTTAGATAACAAATAAATTTCGATCGAGCGATCGCATTATTTATCTGCAACCTGGAAATATGTAAATAGCGATCGCCCTGTTCAATGGTAAAGTTATTCCCATCCTGATTAACCGTCGTCGATGTCGTACCGTCGGTCGTTACTTGTGCTTTAGCAGTTAAGGGAATTAAGCAGCTAAGAGTAGCTAAAGGTAATAAGGAGAAGAGGATAGAGGTAAAAGCCCTTTGCATTACAATTGACTCACAAGTAGTTATGTCAAAACTATAAAGTCTTTTAACTAGTTTAATTAATAATTTCTTTTACGAAAAAATAAAAGACTGAGTGTTAGTGCGATTGGACTAACGCCCAGCCTACGGATCGCACTTCAGGAGTTAGGGAGCAATTCCACTCTTGCAAGTACTGGAATATTGTTCTCCAGAACGTTGTATTTCTGTATCTGTGGTTTTATATGCCGTTAACGTTACCTCACCCT
>JAAUYG010226396.1_pt1 | contig 10644 bp, 7 predicted proteins | sample 7278091 | NCBI WGS metagenome assembly JAAUYG01 (sample SAMN14350201, study PRJNA611818) | marine sediment metagenome | isolation source: surface marine sediment (0.6m) | place: French Polynesia: Moorea | collected 2018-08
AATGGATTATGGCAGGGTTGGCAAAGGTAACCAAAGGATTTTGATGAAGAACTAAATTTTCCTAGACTGGAAGCAAACTCTCCAGCCATGGATATGCTGTTGGACACCCTATATGAATACACATGTATACTAAAGTACCATGAGTCAGTTTAAATAAATCTAGCCCGCCCCTGAAGCCTAGTGGTTAGTGTCCACTGTGGGTGCAGGAGGCCGGGGTTCGATCCCTGCCCCCATCACCCCAAAGACATAAAAACTGAGAGGTTTGGGTTTCTCAGCTTGGCATTAATGAGTTAGGCACAGACTGGGTGGCTCAGAGTCAGTATAATGGTCTGAGTGAATCCTTTCTGCTCATCTGTGGTGGAAATGAGTCTGTGGCTTAGCACCCAAAAACCTGCCAGGCGTAGATCATTCAGCCCAAACAAGCCAGGTCCAAATTAATTCACCATACCGATTCCTGGGAGTCGTCATATGACCTTGAGAGTTTCAGTAACATTTAATGATTCTTCTGTGGGCCAATACATTATGTTATTTTGAAATTATATGTATGGAATGGGTAAGATGCACTGTTAACATGATTGTGTATATTAATACCTATTCCACCTAACTGGCAGCATTGACTTTTGGGTTTTGACCAAAGTCAACTTGACCAACTGTGAATTAATATACTGTTATTGATATCATGTACATGTTTCCTATTGATCATGTTGATGGCTTGGCTAAAATAAACATACATACATACCCACATACACTTGCATATACACTGATTCACCACTCTCCCCTCCCCCCCCCTGGTTAAATCAGATAAATATTACTGGTTAATACAGTAAATTATCATTTATGTTATGTTTTGTTCTAATATTCACTTGCTGTGGCAAAAGGTTTACACACTGCTTGATACTGGAAGACCAAATCACAAGTGGAATAAAATGACACTTATCATGACTTACAATAATCAATACAATCTCAGGCATCCAGTTTATATACACACAAGTCTACAACAAGGCATCAGTTATATGGTGTTTATGATGCACTGCACTTTCTCATTCCGTAACAGCTCAATCCTGTTGTTTTCCATGATTGTGTTTTTTCCCCTCCGGTTCCCAGGAGGGAGCGCCCCTGAGATCCGCTTTAATCTCCAGTTTCTCAAGACCCACGACATAAAGCGGACGATTTATAGGTCACTACCACACAATGTTGTTGCCCTGAGGCTTTAAGCCCTGGCCATGGTCGTTCACCGGGCAATGGCACCGCAGGCAGGCAAAATAGGCCAGGAATCATTACGTTCGCCAGTAAACCAGGTAAAATCTGAAAACAAACCATCATATGCAGATGGGGTTTGAATGGGAAGTTCCATTCCTCCATTCCCTATAACCATCAGGTGTTATTGTGACCTGAGAACAGACGATATCGTAACGGTCGGCGAGTGTTGTTTGCTCTCTCACTCTGCAGGGCGATCAAGCAGAAGAGCGCTGGCGGAAGCAGCGAGTGTGAAGCCGTGTCTAGTGTTTGGTGCTATATCAGGCAACACTGAGCCCACAATGTTTAACAACCATCCGATGGACTGTCAGACCCAAGTAGAAGGAGGGGGCGGGGATGGCAGACGGCTATAACAGTCTGCCTAAAAGCAACACACAGAAACACACAGGGGTCTTCTGTTAATTTTCATACAGGGCTGGCCAAATGAACGTACTGGGTACCATAAATCTTGCAATTTATGCTACCATGTTGACCCAAACTGGTCCCCCTGGACCAGATTGGTGACACCCCAATAACGGAACTCCAAGCCTTCGCCAGATCACCAAAGACCATAATAGAAAATAATGGTCTGATCTTTTTGGCCGGAGAATGCTGTGGAAAAAGGCTGCATAATGTAGCCCCTAAATACAGCGGTGACCTCCAGCACCGTGCAAATGGTCTTATTTCTGGACCGGGACGTTACACAGGGAACACTGCTGCCACCTAGCCTTAACATCCAATTCCATCTTCCTGTGGAAAGTTATCGGGACCAAACCAGGATGTCTGCCAACTTGATTTTTGAGATTGTTGTTTATGATCCTCGAGCAGATAATGTTGTTAACCGGATCGATGGTGGAGCTTGGAGAAGAAGGGCTATATGTAGGCCCACTGGTCCCAGGGACATTTACCACTCAAGGCTGGATTTATTTTGCTTACTGCCAGGTTCAATGAGCTAGAACATGCAGATAACGGAAATGCTAATTCATATGCCAGAAGCGAAGAAAAATTCCCCCAAAGTAGCCTTGACCTGGAGATGGATCGCGAGTATCGCTGATTATTTCTGCCAGGACAGCGTTGTCTACTAGTGGAATTTCTGACCACCGGCTTCCCGCAATTACGCAGTGCTAACCTCACATCTGGAACATCATGGAACCAGAACATTCAGAGGCATGAGAAGTAGCATGAATCCAGCACAAATTATGATGTTTCTTTTTATTCCATATAAATTCCATGCAAATTACATGTTTCTCTTAATTTCCATGGTTTCTCATAAACAAGGAATAAATGTACCAATGAACAAAAGAACAAACAAAACAACAAACGAACAAACAAATGAATGGACTTTGGCCCCACTGAAAATTTGAATTCTGATTTCAGACTCAAAGCAAGGAATGAATGAAGAATAAGTTTAGTGCTATTTGTCTCAACTAAAATTTCTGGAATGCATGTTGTTAATGGACTCCAGAGGCATGTTTTTGAAAACAAGACCCTTTTTCCTCTAAACTAAAAGTGTAAAATTCATTCATTAATTCATTTATTTAATTACTTGTTTATTATACTACATTCAGATACTGGTCCTTAAAAAACAATCTTCCAATACACAATGGCACTAGCATCACCCACTTGTTCCAGTATACATGGTAGCATTTACAGCAGGTGATAGTCTGTAATTTCTTGATCTATATAAGCAAATCTTCAGGGCAACAGACAATATTAAATCTGGTTGTAGGGTGTTCTTGCCATTTTTTTTCCTTGAAAACAGAAGGAGTCTTTAGCTCTAATAGCTACTCTAATAAGCAAATGGCAGTATGGAATTTAAATTCTTAGAAATGTTTTTGTTATTCTAGTTATGTGTACATGTGCATATCCATACCTATATGGAGGTGACAATGGTTTTCTGACAACATACAACCTAGAAGCCATTTCATTATTTTTCCAAGCCAACCCCAAATTTGATTATAGAGAGCATTTCTAATGCCATATTGCATTCTAGGATTGCGCTACTATTGCACTGGGTAACCTGGTCACAAAAATTGTGTGTACTCTGAATTCAGTAATATAAAATAATATCACATATTTTAAGCATTCCTCTGCTCTTGCATGCACAGCTGGTTTCCAGCTGAAGTTATCAAACATGGCTGTTATTATAGATGTAGGATAATTTTTATGTGGGGGCATTCATTCAGGGTACAGAAACCCTCGCCTTGTTCTTTGTATGTGACATCATCATGTATCATGCGTCTGGGTCTGCACTGGATAATCTCCCTTCGGGGAACGACACGCACCGCACTGTGATATGTCCACTGATGTCAAATACGCCCGATTGAACTTCGGCAATACCGCATCGTATTTCAGCTGGCCAGCAGCGCCGCATTCAGGATAGGGGTTAGCATGGAGACTGCTGGAGGTCGTCAAGTGCAGTTTCTTACCCTGTCATCATCCGAGAATGGCAGGGAGGAATTCAATAAATTAGTGCAGGCCACGCAGGCTGAAGAATATCTCGGTGCAGTGAAGCAATGGTGTCTGCTGGACCAAAGGAACATTGGAGACATTGACGTCTATGTATAGAACTTCCACAGAATCCACTTATGGATCATATATATCGATAGATTCAGTTCGACCAGGCAATAAATAATATCCAGCTCTTATTGTGGTTTTGAGGACAATGAGGTTCCCCCGAGGACCAGACAGTGATTATACCAGGCATTCCATGAGATAAAAGTTTCTCATGACTGGTGATCTGAATTATCAGAATCATCGGAAACATCATAATCTTTATGATGGAGGCCCATGAAGAATAGTCAAAAACAATTTCACCTAGAAGTATCGCCCAAGCTCATTAAAAGGTGGAGAAACTGACACAGCCTAAGAAGAATAAATGTCGGGTAAAATAAGGATGCAATTAATCAAGCAATATGTTGCGATAAACTTATAGATCTAAGGAACAGCTCTGACAGTACACATAGTTCAAAACTGATCACAAAATTATCATGTGTGGCCTTTAATTATTAATAAAATATTTTTAACATATTCAGACTGTTTTTCTCCCAAATTGTTTATTTTGCCCTTTGCATAAAAATAATCAAAAAATGCTTCTTATTAATTGTAGCTAAAACATGCAAATTTGGCACACACAGAATAAAGTTTGGATTCAGCCGAAGTTTCTATCAATATAAAAAGATTATATAAGTAGATAATTTTTAATTATTCTGGTGATTCTAGGCCAGAATTAGCCTAGTCTTTCTCTACCATATTTCTATGTCGTTTACTATTGTACAACACTGTACAGAAAACACAGATCCATGTAACATCCAGAATGTTCCGGCACCTGGGAGATGTAACCTGCATGTGTGGTTTGCACGCAATCATCCATTTCCAGAATATGAACCCTGTAGCTGTAGCTAGTAGACACACACAGAAATGCTTGACCCAAGTTTTGAAATATTCACCATGGGGGCCATACATGACCCTTGTTGCCACACTTCCATTCCACGAGATCGCTTAAAGAATGCTTCGCTGCGTAATACTGTTTAGGGTATGGCTAGCGGGGCAATAACACAATTTATCCTCCTTGAGCCGGCGACCCCTCCAAACCTTTAGCCCATGTATCTTCGCAGCACTAAGGCATTTGTAGGTAATTTATGTGCAATGACATAGGCCTTAAATCACCTGTTTAAGGAGAAGCCACAATACCATTGTCATCATAAATATTCCATGCAGGAAACCTGCAAATCAATATGGACCATGAAGTCTTAGATGGGGTAGGGGTGTCAATACCTCGGCTATAGCACCGGGCACGGGAAGTCATCAACAAGGCTTCCTGTGGTTCCAAGGAGATTTCACCTCCCAACTGCCAAATACGGGCCCCAGTTCTTCCATGCGGTGGGTGCGTCCTGCCTTCCAATGCAAATCACTGCAGTAGAGTATGTGTGTAAAGATAGATTGGCTAAGACCATCTCAAATGCCTCGCACTCTCCCTTCCATTTCTTTTTATAGTCTTTTCATTGTTCTATCGGCCTAAGTGCTATCACCTGATGCCAAAGTGTAAGAACTTCTTTGGGTTAGTTTGAGTAACACTATAAATTACCTCCTAATCAGTCTTCTATATCAGCATGGGACATTCAAGCCCAAATACCGGTAGCAGTCAACTCCAGTGACACGAACTGGCACTAATCCCCAACTCATCTTAATGGGAAGGGTGTTTTTTATGTACTGTATAGGTAATGGTAATACATATCATTATGCAAATGCCACTTTCATGTACACACATGCTTGTGTAGAGATTTAACATAGATACCCATATACACTAAATATGTAAGAAATTGGTCTGCTGAATGGGTAATTCTATATTGTGATTTTGTATATTTTGTACTTTCATTATTATTAATTTTAGGACATGATTGTAATATACCAACATATGGGGTTTTCTCATGATTGTGTTTCTCTTGTTTTATTGTACTTTTTAGGGTTTCCATCGCCTATCCATAATTATCAAACATACCCAATGTATTACTCAGTAGATAGGTTACAGCCTTGCCTAAGATGGTTTTCCTTTCAGATTGAACACTCACATATTTAATTGTAATACATTATGCTATTGTACAATTTGAAGAAATAAATACTACTACTACTACTACTAAGATGTGAGTCAAGACTTAAATGCGGAAGGTCCTAAGAAACAATGGCAGAGGCGGCAGATCTACTGGTACTATATCAGGAGATACAATTGGGGCAAACTAAAATTACACTTAAATATCTACATGCATAGATGTTGCTTTTGGCCTTAGTCATGTTAAATAACATCACCACCCATGAAGGTGGCTGGTGATGGCCGAAAACTCGGGAAGAGCTCCAATATCCAGCCCCTCCCTGCTACGGTAAAACTTCATGTTACTTTAAATATCCTTTTAAGTTTGCATAAAAATAACAAGTTTAGGAGTATATAAACCAGAAGTTTATACTGCGGCTCTCCTACGATGGAAATGAAGCCTTTGACAACAGAATGGAAGTTTTCCATCGTAGAGTGTAAATCTCAGTCACAGTCTTCCATATTGGTTCTGTTCATCTGTGTTTCAGATTTTAAAAATTTCATCACCAGATAGAATTATTACTAAACATGCTAGCAATTATTGCAAAATAAGAGTGGTAATTTGTGCAGTATACCCGGTGCATATATATTTTCTCCTGATATTTTATTACATGTACAACAAAATTTGACAGGCATTTCATGTGCTAGAAATATTGAACATAGGAAAGGCCAACTGGTAATGTCAATATACACGTACATCAATGGATTCGGATGCTGTCAGTTATACATTATGTTTTCATTCTCTGATTCTTAGAGTGTCTTAAATTGCTTTACCTGTCTCAGAAGATCAACGGTTCATGGTGCTATTGATGCAACTACCCGGATCATTCTTTGCAGATACAGCATCCGCACTTACAGTCATTACCCTGAATGACAGCGCATCGGAACAAATCGAATGTAACAGACTTTGGACACAAAGCTTTGAAATGCATGACCATTATAAAGACTTTATACTATGTACAGGCCTGACCAAAGTTGTGTAATGTTTAGCTTTGAGTGTCAAGTTGTGGATATATCCTGCATTTTTACTTACTCTCAGGCATTATTATACAGTTTGCATTTTGTTTCACTCCATTATTAAAATGACTTGTATTCACAGCCAATATTTTTGGTTTCTTATGCGGCCCAGTATTCTGTAGCTAAAAGTCTTTGGGATGTGGCTAAACAAATTTGCTACCTTTAGCCACAGTGGCTAAACCAAGAAAAATCCTAGGGCTATATAGCCCATATAGCCATAATTTTCATGTAGGGTGGCCACATACATTTACAACCACATCACTGATAAAGGTTTCCTATGTATAAACTCCAGTATGAGTAGGGGTAGTAAAACTGAAAGACTTGCAGGACTTGGCTGATGGATCTTTTTCGGAAGCTTTTCATATGAAACATTGATAGATCTGTATGCATCATCTCCATCAATCCAGAAATGGCATATTAATTTAATGCATCAGTCCGGTACAGGAGTGCATTTTATATTGTGGCAATGACCCGAGGAATTGTCTGTTTATGACAAAGTTGAAGCAATTGTTCCATATAGGATGAAGAACTCAGCGACTGCGTGGTGGCCCGAGGCTGGGGCCCTGGGTTGTGTTTTGGGGGAAGGTAAACTTGTTATAATTGCCAGCTAGTCTCTGGAGAAAACACCTGCTGTAGCTGGGACCTGATCGGGCAGGATGTAATTGTGCGGAAATCGCGCCAGAGTGACGGCTATGCTAGCTCCATCGGGGCCAAATTTTATCGCAGCAAACTGGATGGAAAGTGCTGCAAGATGAACAACAGCACAATTTAATGGAGGCAGCAATCTAGCGAAGGGAATGGAATGGATCATTATTTACTGGAAATCAGCTCTGCGGCCATAGTTTCTCTCATCAGAGAGAGAGAGTATGGTTCGTAAAGGCACACTGATGCTGAAGAAGCCCTGCGTAATACAATTTGTCCCGTCATGTTGTAATACGGACATAAAAGGCAGAGACGATCCCCTTAGTGGCCGCAGTTTCGGATAACGGAGAAAGACACGGCCACTGACATGACCAATGAGGCAAATTCTGGTGCATGATTTCCCCCTCCAGAATGCTGGTAATTGGATTCTGTAATAAGATTTATATTTTGTTCTAGGATATATCCTGCCTCCATTAGGTGTGCAGGAAGACAGGCCATGGGATTGTGGCTATCTAGGGAATATCAGGCCCACCGGGGAATGAGCAAGTTTTGCCTTGTCGAAAGTAAAGAATTAACAGGAACAGAGAGACAAAAGGGTCGGCAATCAAGGTCACAGTTGTAATGGGCAAGCACGCATTGTCCTCATCCTCAGCCTAGAAGAGACTTCCCATGTATGGGACGTAAAATACCTGCCAGTGGGCAAAACACTTTATAAGAGACGATGGCAACAATGAAGGGACAAGGGAAACTCGCAGACCTGGAGCAAACCTTAATTCCCATGTTGCATGGAATATGTGCCAAACTCCCTTGACAGATAAAACGACATGCAACGAATGATGAAAAAGACACTCTCATGTGAATGGTGCATTTGATGACATGATAGACCGATAGAAGGACAAAAGGCCCTGAATCGATCCCTCCCGGCTGGGTTGTCACAGAGCCAGGCAGCGTGAATGACTGAGTGAGATATCAGGGAGGCAAGGATTTCCAGCCGCTGGAGCCGGTGGATTACGAAAAACCAATTCTGGGGGTCAAACATTAATGAGACGCAGCTTAACAGAAACGACCGTCTTATATATGACAAATAGGCAGTATATTCTTCAAGAGACACATATATAGTGCCATATTCCGATAAAAATACACCTACATATATACATCGAATATACATATATACACATTTATGCGTCTGGGCCAGGTTTCTGCTCAATGACCACATGGCTATACATCCTGATGACGGTGACAGATGGTGAAAGCGAGCCAGATATACAGTCACCCCACTTTAGCCGCGGAATGATCCCCACGGCAACCAGGGACAGTTTTAATGAATCCATCCAACCCTACGGGTCAAAGCTCCAAATCACCCGGCTCCATTCCCCTCCACAATGGGGCATAAAATGCATCATATCTTGGGGCACATGACCATTTTATGAAGAGGGCTTGGAAGAAAATATCACCAGGGACTAACCACCCCCAGGAGAGAGTTGGCGACTGTGCTACAGCATCTGTTTGCCACACAAGGCAGATATAGAGGGGCTGCCAATGTGGGGATGGGGTGAAAAGGGGTCAGTCCAGGGGGAGGCACCAGCAGGGATCACTCTGGTGCTAAGGTATTAACTGTCAGCCATATTAGGTCCCATTTGATTACGTGTAATAATATTTCCCCTGATGGTGTTATGCTAATACTCGATACGGTCAAAGTTTTATGTGGCATTTGATCTTTCCTCGCTCGGCGAGCTCCGACAGCATGTTAAACTGAGAGAACTCGCTGGAATGTATGCATGTCCATCAAACACAGGTTCCACGTAAAATAAACCGAGGCCGGTGCTGGTCGATTCAGAGAATCTCCAGTCTTTATGTTAGTTGGGTTGGTGCTTGATTTGGAGAATCCAATAAAGCTAATGAATGTGCTTAGAAAACTTTAGGATTCCGCAGTTCATTTTAGAAAGGGTTTGGCCCATTTAGAGATAATAAGAAAAAACAAAGACAACTGTCTCTTAAGACATCGCATTGTATTTTTACACTGTAGAATCTTGAAGAAAAGTAAAAGAATGCATGAACGAATGACAGCAATTTTTATTCTTTTGAAAACATACGTATGGAATTCTATTTTTAAATGAACTCTGTAAGTTACAAAATAACCTGTCATGATGATATAATGAAGTTGTGATTGTGATAAGTATTCCTAAGTATGTTCATTTTCATGATATGCATTTACTAGGAGCTATAGTAATACGTTATATACAGCAAGCCTTTGGGTGGATATAATTACCGGGTGTTAGTTTCATTTAATCCAATAGCAAATTCCAAGTTTCCCTCAGATGTAAATATGGCAATGGCTGGTCCCCATGAGTCCCCATGAGTAGGGGTATACATGCATGAGATGAGTTAAAATCGAATAGACCAAATCACGTGAACTGGCCGTTTTGGCAAATTGATCTAATGAACTGACCACACTCTTATCTTGCGATTCACGATCTGCACACCTGACTAAAAAGCGATTAGCGATTTGGTCCCCTTGTTAACTGCCGATTTGCGAGCCAGCCCACCTATGAAACTACGATCTGATGGGCCAGTCCCTGGCTAAAATAATGATCTGAAGCTTGCAGTTGCTGTAAAATTCCAATCTCCAAGCCCATGGGTGTTAAAGATTGATCTGTGACTAGACCATTTCTGTTAAAGAGTGATCTGCAACTCGCCATCATGGCTGTTAAATATTGATATACGATTCAGATAGGGGTCTTAAATAATGATCTGCAATTCGCAATTCTCTGTTAAAAAATAAAACTCGAATTGGGCGATATTTTTAGACCCATGTATACCCCTATGAGTATCGGTAATGTATATGTAAATATCTACATGTACATATATTATTTTATGATAAAACATTGTATCAACAGTTCACAAAGTATTAATTACTACAGAGAAGTCTTAATGGTCACCAAATCAATTGTAGTGACAAATGTCTTAGCCATGATTATTATTGAAAGTAATTGGTAGATATTAACCCTTAACGCGGTCGTGGTAGCGACGCCACTAGACACTGCTAGTCACAACTATAGTCGCCAGCACCATTTATCACTGGAAATGTGGATAAATCTGTGCAAATAAATCGCCACTGAAGCGAGTTTGTTGTTTATCCACACTGTATCCTATAAGAAAAT
>JAAUYG010247675.1_pt1 | contig 10643 bp, 13 predicted proteins | sample 7278091 | NCBI WGS metagenome assembly JAAUYG01 (sample SAMN14350201, study PRJNA611818) | marine sediment metagenome | isolation source: surface marine sediment (0.6m) | place: French Polynesia: Moorea | collected 2018-08
GAGAGATGGAGGTATGTGTGCCCTGGTTAAGGTGCTCAATCAGGGCAGGTGGCCAAGATTCTCTGTTTACTGGCAGGAAGATCTGTCTATACTATACAGAGCTCCCAGCAAAAAAAAAAAAAAAAAAATTAGGAGAAAGCAAATATTTTGCTTCTCCAAAAGAAGTCTTGTTTATTTCGGATGGTATTTCGGGTTAGGTAAGAAGACTCAGAGAAAAAAAAGATTGACTGAAGAAAAAGGGTGGCATTGAGCCAAAGTGAAACACGCAAAGTTTGGGATGCTTTTCAAGGAGTCACATTTAGGAATGTCTTTTACTTTTTTTCTAGGTAATATTCTTTTCTTGTGTGTGTCAGTGGTCCGGATTTGGGCTTCCTCTGTCATCATCAAATCTCAGTTTGAAGTGTGTTGGACTGGGGCGAAGGCTTTAAAAGATATTCTCATCCTGGTCATTAACCGAGTTCTGTCTTTAGTCAGCTCATCTTCACCATGCATAGCCCCGCCCCCTCCCTGGCTTTGTGAAGGGTTATCAAATGTCACCTGTCTGTGTGTGTATGTCTGCTAGCTGCCAGAGATTATCTGTCTGGAATCTGGTCTGGAGTGATCCATGAAGGGGCTCATTCTCTGTTGCTCTCTCTTTATATTGTGCCATTCCTGTCATAAAAAAATGTATTATCCAGGTTTAGTGGAATTTATTAGCAACATAAGATTCTCTAAGATAGCACTGAGCTGAGGCATTTGATATTGTAGTAAATAGGATTACTTATGGCTAATACCCGGGAGGCATATTATGAAAGTTTTATCAACAACACAGCAATAAACATAGGAAGTTTTAGGAATTTTATACTTCAGAACAGAATGTAAGAAAAATAACACATTATTTTAAGAATGTGAAAAATTGATGATTTAGCAATATCACTATGCCAAGTTATAGATTTGCATAAGTTCCATTACAGTTATGTAAGTATATTCTACGTACAATTTCATAGTTCTTCCAGTCAGTACTTTACTCTATTGGCAAGATTACTGGCAGAATAATCTTGGCAATAACAACTCTAAAGCTCTAGCTGTACCCTTATCTACTCATGTATAATGAACACTTTTGTATAAAACCCATGATATGGCCAACCAGGCTTCCAATCCATAGGAAATATTAAAATAATGCATTTAGTTTCCATTTTCCGAACATTGTATCTTTAGTGGGTTATTACATGTAGCTATATGTGTAGAAATTTTGCCTCTCATATACTATGCGCGTCAAGATATTAATCCCGTGCTATGACTTGTGTAATCCTCCAGGAACTGAACAAGGACACGATGATCAAGGCGAGCAACGGGAAACTCATGTCCGCACTCACCGTCTTCTCCCATTCGTTACGTTTCTTCCGAGACCAGGCTCTGCAGGAGCTGAGTGACCAATCAGCAACCAAGATTTTGAACGAGGACGTGCGATGGGTGATCACTGTACCGGCCATCTGGAAAGCTCCGGCCAAACAGTTCATGAGACAGGCAGCATATAGTGTATGTTATCCCCTTACAATAATCCCTTCTGTGATAATGCTACCCTATTTGCCAAAAAAATTGTGAACACATTTAAGAGAGGTGGCCTTTGGCAAGAGCAAGAAATAAACATATTCATGACTAGCAAAGACTCAAGATATTTGGTAAGATTACGGAGGGCGGACGACCTCTGGTGGCCACAAAGTGAGGGACCACTGTATATGTATCAAAAGAAACCTTGGCTATTAGAATTTACAGTTCTGGAATGTATGTATTATTGATCCAGGGTTATGGGTGTTAAAGGATTCATATGTTTCCAGTTACTTTTGGATACTAAGTTTCTAGAAAGTACAGAACTTGCAAATAGTGCTGGAGTTATCGAAAATACTTAAGTCTAAGTTTGGACCAATCATAACCTTGACCAATCATTAATTGCTCCAGTTTGTGACTTAATTCAAAACTTAAGACTCAAATTTTTTCGACAGCTCCAGCCATGGAATTTAAAGGAGTAGAATATGATTGTAAAACTGACACATCCCAAATAATGGTAACTATGTAAATTGTCTGTCCAGGCTGGAATTGCCGCACCCGAGTACCCGGACCAGTTGCTAATCGCACTGGAACCGGAGGCTGCCTCAATCTACGTACGTAGACTGCGACTTCACCAACTCGTGCCGGAGCGACCCATCGTCAAACCCATCACCATATCACCGAAACGCCAGAGCACGCCAGAGCCTATGAACATGGACCGTGTATCGGATGACTTCAGACAAGGTAGGCGTGACAGTCTAGGAACTGCATGTTGCATATATGTGTGTTTAGTTTTTGTGCTTGTGACAAACAACTATAGTAACACATACAAAATTTTTTCTTATATCGACTGTTTTCAAAATGCAGTCGCGAGGAGACATACGTTCGCCGAGCACTGCAATATTGAATTATACATGTATAATATTGTGTGCTCCACGAAAGGGGGGGTGGGGGTATAATATCAACAGAGAATTAAAAAATTTATACAGCAATACATACATGTATCCTTTCGTCTTTGAAAAGTATCAAGTGTATATCAATACTAGGTATGTATAGACATGTTGATGTACGTTGCACGCCGCTGCATGTAGCTACATATACATTCACGTCTGCTGTTATGCGAGCATTATAGACTGGTGTACTGCGTCACAGTTGTCATTTATACAGGAAGATAAATACATGTAGCATGAAACCTGTTTCGGCATGTTAGCTGCACTTGTGTGTCACATGCTATAGGTGTAGCAGGAGTTTTAATATGAGTAGCAGAAACTAAAGCCACCGCGAGAGACTAATGTACTTTTTGCACAAGGCTGTAAATCTATCAATAATTGTAAAGTCATCTGTCCGAAGAAAAAATACAAGTGAACTAAAATGGCTACTTTCACAAAAGTAATTAAATATTGAAGATAGCCAGTGTACTTGTTAGGGAAACATATAGAGAGCATGGTCTAAAGTTTGTATTTCTTGTGTTGGTTGGCATGCCTTAATGTGCTAATAATGTACAGTGGTCCCACTATTGTTTGCTTAGCAAATATACTACAATCTACAAATTAGTAATGTAATATTACACCACTCATTGGCTGTGCTTTCTTGCCCATGGGCGGTCTTAAAATAGAGGGACTACTGTACATGTTGTATGCAGTGCATATCCCCCCCCCTCCCCAGTTTGTGCTTGGTGTGATGTGCCTACCCCCCCCCCCCTCCCCCTTCCTCAATAGCCTGTGTGTGTACTGCATGTCACCATGTTGTCTGTCTCCTAGCAACGAGCTCTCACGCTCTGCAGCCCCTGGACAATGGGGTGTTCCTGGTAGGTGACATGTCACCCCTACCCCCTCAGTCACCCCTGACCCCCCAGACCCCAGTCTTCGGCTCCCCGCCTGGCTCTCCTAACATGTTCCCTCTCAACCCAAACGAGATGGTGTCCGTCGACCTGGATACACCAGGTTGGTAACCATGGAGACGACGTCTGGATCATTGTGACATCATCACTTAGCTGAGTAGTACCATAGCAACTACAGACATGTAGCAACTACCATATCATTATGTATGAAGTTTTAAATGGAAAACTAAAAGATATGATGGGATTGAAATTTTTTTCCCGTGGAATGATTTTCACCAAAACATATAAATATATATAAAAATTGATATTTTTTCCAAAAAAAAAGTAAATAAAAATTCAAAACAAAAAATGACTTTTCACTTCAGAAAGTTTCGACCAAATTCAAATTACATGCCTAACGAACAACCAGCAAAAATTTGCAAAGAAAAAAAAAATCATTTTGTGACAGTAAGCTGGAAAGTCCTAAATCGGCTTTGTATAGGTGCTAATATTGTAGCTGCAAATGTTTTAAACATTTAGTGTTTAATAATCCCCTTTTACTGCTTCGAATGCCTAGATAATTTTTTGTGAACCTGCTAAATAGTCAGCAAAGGACACAAAATAGCATGGGCAGTGTATATTTAGCAAAGGTATAGCATTTCATACATATATTAGATATCGTGTATCATACACAGTGTAATATTGTTGTACCTGGCACCGGATAGTCAACTGGTTCTGTAATTGTGTAATAATAATATACATTGGGCTAGAATGGCCTTATTTATTTTGTGTTGGTAGTGCATGTAATCTTTGTTGTTTTTGCATGTAAAGTGTTGGGTTGCATGCAGCATATGTTTACTAGACAATGCTAGAGGTGTACTATCTTGTAGCTTGTGTAATCTAAAGTTTTATTATGACAGACTTGGACTTTTTTCTCAGTACAGTATTAACTTTGTTGCTTCAATTTCAAACTAATTAGTCTGATACTGTTCCTCTTTCAGTAAATAATTTTACATGATATAATAAAAGAAAGTTTGCAAACACAAGTGAAATAACGCTATTAGATTGTTGCAGTAACGGTACCCTGCAAAGTGCCTGAATTTTACTATTAAAGCGTTATTTTGTATCACCCGCAGGAACCCGTTACATGGTTGTTGACTGTGGTGGTGGTACTGTGGATATTACCGTACATGAGATGGAATCCAGACAAGGAAACTTGATTGAACTTTACAAGGCATCTGGGGGACCGTATGGATCCATAGGTAAAGCATAAATAGATAGACATAGGTAAGACATAACTAGATAATCATACATAGGTGATAGTCCAGGTGAGAAAGTTCATGGGAATTGCTTTAACAGGAATACCATGAGATTTAGAATTATATTGAAATGTCGCATGTATCTGACAAAAGTTTGACATTGCAAACCCCTGGCAAATTACTGGTATGTAGCCGTAGGATGTACTTGATTAAGATAGGGTAAGATAAAATTTTACTTATTAAACATTGGTCAACACAGTAAAAAAATCAATATTAGTGGCCACCATTATTGACAAAAGATACAATGTCTGAAGATGAACAAATGATGCATTATACAATCAATTATGAGATGCATACATGAAATCAAAGGGATGACGTAAAATACAATCACATTCTCTCCAAAATACAAACACGACATGTACAGTTGCACTATATGCCCTTACAGGGTACCTACTTCTGGTTATATTGATCAGAAACAAAAAATCTTAAGTACATACAGTAGTCCCTCTCTTAGTAGCCACTCTCAACAGAGGGCAACCTCTCTAATATGGCCATAAATCTTTGCCGCTACTATAATCAATTACATTCACTGCTCCCTCTCACCAAAGGCCACCTCTCCAATATGGCCACAATTTCCTGGCAAATAGGGTGGTTTTATTAGAGGGACAACTGTAGTGGATTTTATATAAGAAAAAACACACGAACTGGACACTGAGAGCAAACTTTTTGAAGTTTTAATAATGAGGAATATGGAGCTAAAAAAGCAACAAATTGAGAATTAGCATAACACTCCTAAAGTGATTGTGTGCCTTAAGCGACAGTGAGATCTACATATACGATAGGTAGTCATTCTCTGTTATCAAGGACACTTCTTCTGGAAAACAATTCTGTCCTGATTAGACAGATACCATTTAAGAGAGGGACCACTGTATATGTCGCTCGTGCCCCCAATAGTGCCTGTTGTATCTATCTCCTTGTTAAATCTCATCACTATAGGTGTCGACATCGAGTTTGAACGACTCCTTGGGGAGATCTTTGGGACCGATTTCATGGAGGCTTTCAAGTACAAGCGTCCCGCGGGCTGGGTGGACCTGATGATAGGCTTCGAATCTCGCAAACGTTCCACCACGCCGTACAAGACCAACCCGCTGAACGTCCCTCTTCCTTTCTCCTTGATAGATTACTACAAGAAATTCAGGGCAAGTAGCAAACAGGCTACCTCCATGATCCCAGCAGATGCGATAGACAAACTCCAATCGTTGCAAATATAATGCAGACTGCATGTATACTGTATGAATGCTTGATTAAGAAAAGGATCAAAAAGGTCAAGTCTATTGTAATAAAGTTGGTGGAATTAATATCTGCTTATGCGTAGGCATAGGGTCTTCAGTATTAGATTTATTGCTCGACTGTGTGAAGCTTTAGGTTCAGCAGTGAAGGAATTGCAACTTTGTTATGGAGTTAAAAGTAACATTGGTAATTAGTAAGCTCATATAGCTTGCGAATACAGTTTGCGTACAAAGTGCTTATCTGTACCATTTCTGGTTGCCAGGGACAACAAGTGGAACACGCCATCAAGAAGTACGGGGACCGCGAGATCCGGTGGTCTCACCAGGGAATGCTGAGACTTTCCCCAGATGCCATGAAACGACTATTCGAGACAACACTGGAGAGGATTAAGATCGCAGTCGGCGATGTGCTCAACAGTCCTGCAGTCAGAGGTCAGAAAGTGCACTCACACTCAGAACTAAACTGCTAACATGCCGATACATGTACTTTTAAATGATGCTATAGATAAGTCCCTCTCTTAGTGGCCGCTCTCTCCAGAGGCCACCTCTTCTAATGGGACCAAAACATTTTGCATTTAGTTCCCCGGCTGCAAAAGGCCACCTCTCTAATTTGGCCGCAATTCTCTGGTAATAAGGATGGCCTTATGAAAGAGGGACTTACCGGGTAGTAATGAAAGTTACTACCCGGTCACTTGTGTGGTGTATAAAGATATCACAGCTGGCTTGATAACTGGTGTATATCTTTATTGCATTAAAATTTTTGTTGTTGACCGGTTTGATGAAATAGTCTTTAAAGCAATATTCATAGCTCGGTCACAGAGGTATTTTAATATTTTGTTCCTGAAAAAGAGTTCTCAATTTTTGCGTCACTTAGTATTTATTTGAAAAATTGTTATTTCCACATATTTTGGTATGAGCCAATTTATGAAAACTGATGTTGGAATGCTGTCTGTGTCCGGTAGATATCCGCTACATGTTCCTTGTCGGTGGCTTCTCTGAGTCCGGACTGCTGCAGTACGAAATGAGGAAGGAATTTGGACATCTGCTGAAGATCCTGATACCGCAGGATGTACCGCTCACAGTACTCAAAGGTCAGTGACCCTTGCTGGATAGGAGCTAGCCTAACAGCTCAGTGGTGATAGCCTGGGCAGGTAATTTGAAGAGGCGGAGGTTGTATGGCATTCTGACTGCGACTCCTTGATTGTATTCAAGTTGTGAAACACTGCAGATCGACAATTTATTAGGGCTTGAAATTATACAAGTCTATTAAGTTTGTCCTGTCTAGTCCAGGCCACTGAGCAGTGCAAGAATAGACCCCCTAAATATATACAGACTGTTCAATTTCTCCATGCCTGCTAAACCCAACTTATTTTCAGTTATTGCTTGTAGATATTATGTAGAGTAGAATGTGGCAATTAGAGATACCCAAGTAGCTGAGAGTAGTTTTGTCCTTGTTCCTCAGGTAGTTCACTGTATTGTTTCTCATGTGTAAGATCCGTTTGGCACCTAACATTGTTTGTGTATGCCGTTCAATATTATGTATTTCCTCTATCCCGCAGGTGCTGTATGTTTTGGCCTCGACCCAAAAGTGGTCAAGATTCGAAAGTCGCGCATGACCTGCGGCGTGGGTGTCCTCAACCGATTCGTCCCGAAAAAACACCCGAAAGACAAGCTAGTGAAGAAGGACGGCATCGAGTGGTGCACGGACATCTTTGACAAGTTTGTGTTGACAGACCAAGCCGTGGCGCTAGGGGACACAGTTCTACGCAGCTACACCCCCGCCAAGGCCGGACAGAAAACCAGCATCATAAACCTCTACGTGTCGGACAACAACGACGCCATATATATCACAGACCCAGGGGTAAGGAAGATCGGCCCGCTAATACTGGACCTGTCGGATGTTCAATACCAGCAGAACCTGCCGAAACGTCGCGAGATTCAGACACGGATGGTGTTTGGCGACACGGAGATCAAAGTTAGCGCGCTCGACGTCCAAACGGGGAAATGTGTGCGCGCTGCCATTGATTTCCTCAGCAAGTAATGGACACACTAACTACCAGATAGGGACGATGTTTAACATATATGTCACATGAAACACTGGTGTATATAGCTAACCTTGGCATTGTTGATGTTTCTATTTGACTAGGACCCTCCTTTTTCCCTGCCGATAGTGGCAGTTTACTGTGTATATGTACTGTATATCGACTCTATGGTGACCCCCCCTTACATGTACAGGATTGTAGCAATATATAATATACAATCATACATATATATAGCACACTGTAGCTACCGTATTACCACTGTTGTCTGTCTGCGTGTGCTAGACCTGCGTGTGGAAATTCACAGAACTTGGACTTTTAGACTGAGCTGTCGTGTGTACATAGAAAAAAAAGTCTTTATAACATAGTCAAATTACACAGGAGACGTTACAAATATTAACTTGGAGCTCAGAAAACTTCAGTTTTAGTTAATATCATCACTGGGATTGTACTAGGATTGTGTGATCAGGCATCAGGCATTTCATTGGTTGAATCATTTTCAAATTGGCGAATCCGCTGCTGACCCAGTGTTAGTATACAGAGGTCCCTCCCGACCGCCATGTTGTTCGATGTCACGGGTTACCAGCCTGTAGCCAGCCAATCAGAGTGAGAGCGGCTCTGATGTAGTAATTGTATGTGTTGTGTCGGTGTATTTTCCCAGATACTTCGTATATAATAATATGTAACATTACAGATTTTCCTTGAAGCGTTCACCTGCAATCTTTCGATCAAACTAATGTAAATTTTTTTTGCCTTGACAAATCATTGTAATTAAATTGAATTTAAAATCTGTTATAACTTATGCTGTACAGAATTTTTAACGTGATTTTGATACCCATTAAGTGCAATAGCAGTTTTACTGTAAAAGTTTTTATTGTAAAAAAAAAGAGAGCACTGATCAAAGCAATCAATTGTTATGTATTGGTAGTATTTAACTAGACATAAGCAATCAGGAGAGATTCTGTACAGACTAATAATGAATTTTAGAGGAGCTAGCTAAAGCCGTGCCAACCAATACCGTATTTGTAGTTTTATACCATAGTGTTAGAACTGGATGCATCTCTTACTGTTTAAGGGCCTCTGTTGCTGTTATTATTTAAGTTTAAATGCTATAATATTTTTTTACGATTTTTTTTTTTGGTGGGGATGGGGCAAATAATTCTTATCACATTTCACTACACTGCTGCTGCAGTAGCTTGGCATGTTTTCGTATGTTGGTGGTTACTTTGCTACCGGTTAAATTTTGTACCATATATATATATATTCAGTGGCCAACCTTTGGAGGTGGTGTACATGTGTATTACTTTTAAGTTTTTCAGCAAGTTCTTCCGCAACTTTTGCTGCCATGTTTTAGCTTTGGTTCACGGCAGTGTTCTACCTTGGAATAAAACTTAGAGGAGTGGACTCTCCTGGTTGCCATGGTAGCGAAATAGCAATGCATCGGTTGACGCTGTTTTCGAGATATCGTGTTACTTTTTTTATCAATAACTTAGTCTGCTTGTAATGCGGGTGAGTGCCCCCAAATATGCTGCTAGCTAATGTGACTGTAATATATTTTGTGGTATGAGGATTGGTGTGGTTAATGCCTTCAACGGGTGCAATAAAGTTTTTGACCAGAGTGGTCTTCCATATAATTGTTACTCTAATTAAAGTTAACAATAGCTTGCCATACATTACGAGGCTTGTGTATGTTGTGTAGACAGAATGTTTATACTGTTAATCGCTTCGTTTTTGTACGCGATATTGCTTTTCAGTTTCCTGCCAACTGCAGCAAATGTAGGAGTTTGTGTTTCTTTTTTTTTACCGCATCAATCAATAATCTGCATCGTTGTAAGTACTTCCTATTAAAGTAGCCATTGTACTGCTGTGAGCAAGTTTTGTATTCGAGGAGGTTTGGGGGCGAGACCTTGCTGTTGCTAATGTTACTGGGTCCTACGTAAAATTTTTTAAAAAAAGTCCTTCCAATGGTAAAGAAAACTTGAGCGTTCATCAAAGCATTGGTGCTTACAAGTTATATATCAAACTGATGCCTGGATACTAATGGTTGGTGCTATTTGAACTTAGTACAAGCCTGGTGGAACCGCAATATGGTGTCTTCCATATTTCTCCTGTAGCCTCAACTGTATAGCCGACTCTTAGCGTTTATACATTGTAGAATTGCATACACACACACTATGAAATAAAGTATTTTGTCTATCTAGGACTCCACATTGGGGTTTTGTCTTCATTTATAACCCATCAAAGTAGCTGACAATTTTGCTCCCTTTGCTTGCTTAAAGATTAAAAGACGGACACCGGACTATAAAAACAGCTCCAGCCCGAAGATAGGTGGTGGCCACATCTGCCCAGTAGATCTGTGCCCCTCCCCCATGTGCAGAGCTCCAGCCAAATGCTGACTGTTTGAGGCTAACTTTTCGAATTCTACTTCATGAAATCAGCTATAAATTGGCAATGAGAATTATAAGACCAATACCTACATCAGGAGCAATACATTTATTACGATTAACCTTTAGAAGTTAGCATAATTTTACATTAAAAACAAGAGGTCCAACGACCTTGGCGCTCTGCTTGACAGCTGCAGTTGGGATGACATTGGCAATTTTCTGCAGATTTCTGTCAAGTAGAGCGCCAAGGTCGTTGGACCTCTTGTTTTTAATGTAAAATTATGCTAACTTCTAAAGGTTAATCGTAATAAATGTATTGCTCCTGA
>JAAUYG010024211.1_pt1 | contig 10642 bp, 4 predicted proteins | sample 7278091 | NCBI WGS metagenome assembly JAAUYG01 (sample SAMN14350201, study PRJNA611818) | marine sediment metagenome | isolation source: surface marine sediment (0.6m) | place: French Polynesia: Moorea | collected 2018-08
AACATGCTTATGGACAGTCTACAGGGACAGTTAAAAAATGGTTTGGCTGAGGTCATTATTCATTGAGTTATTTGAGTAAAATTACTCAAAAAAGCACTCAGTAAGGCCTAACATAGTGATGAAAAGTCTTATTGATCTGACATTTTGCAGAAACATGCTTATGGACAGTATACACTGACAGTTAAAAAATGGTTTGGCTGAGGTAACGTTTCAATGAGTTGTTTGAGTAGGTGCCATGTTGGATTAATTATAGCTGCACCATTACATTTGACCTTGGCTGACCTTGAAGGATCAATTCAAAGGTTCTGATAAGGATGTAGTATCTTGTTGCCAACCGGGATGCCCCCCTCGCGTTGCACAGCAACCGACTGTCTAGTTTGGTAATGAATGTTACCATGGCAAAATCATGCATATGCATGCACTTGTGAGACACCTCAGACTAAGAAAATTTAGTCAATCACATTGAATCATGCGTATATAACCAGTAAATTGTCTCAAAAGGGAAATATGCTAAAAATGGAACGGTTAGTCCTGGCACCATGCAGGTAAAGATTTGTATCAATCAGTGGGAAATTGAACATGCTGTATTAGACAGGGCACAAGACTGAGGGAAGTGTTTCAAGACGAGAGTATCGACCACTGACGCCCAGGGTACAAATGTACGGGTAACCGTGTAGGGATCTCATTTACTATTTCTCCCTGGAGAGGTAATTGGGCAATTCAACTGAGGTACCGTACCAGTACATCACTTTGCGTGGTTAAAATTTCTTATCTATAGTTACTCCAGCTGAGAGCAGCCACCCTTCCCAAGAGTCCAACACTTGCGGTCTTGGACTCTTCCTAAACCTATATAGACGTCTATTGTGTGTATTCTGCCGCAAGTGTTAGGTATTACATAGTTTATCATGTTTATATTGCAGAAAAGATATAGTCTGCTAAAATCTCCAAATGGAGGCCACCAGTAGTTGCCCACTATTGACATTCAATGGTTATTTATAATTTTGCAGCAAAACAGATCACCTACTATAGAAGTAGTTCTACAAACATTTCCGATTAACTTTGGGTAATGGTCGACTGTGCCCGGGGCGCAATGCCTATATCAACATGTATATTGAAGAGTCCAAGACTGCAAGTGTACTAAGGACTCTGGGAACTGTGGACAGCAGCAATCTGCACATAAGACACAGCTTCAAATTGATGGGTTCAATTTGAAGCTTGCAAATTTGGCCTCTGTGGCAATTTCATCTATCACCACTTTGCCTACAACATGCTCCTTGGCGCAGCTTAGTCATGCAATTACTATAGTTGTGGGCGTCTGTTAAAAAGATCATTTTCTTTTCCATAAATTTGCTAATTTTGTTTTCAGGATGCTGAGTCTCTGAGATGTTGGTCCATGCTAGCTCAGGCGTGACAGAACAGTCAGCAGCAGGTTGCATACATGATCCATGTGATCACTGAACTGTGACCACAGTTCTGGATCCTAATATCCTTACAAAATGAAGCTGGAGCTGGACGTTGTGGCCTCGACCTCCATCCGGAGAAAGAAACCGTGGCCAGAGTTTGCCTTTCTGGGTCAGGTTAGTACATCAAAAGCTATCTTGAAACATAAGCTATTTGTCTGCGACCATTGAGCATGTTGAGCAGGGTACATGTATCATGTGTATGTGACTGCAACTTGAGTTGTGAATTTTAGAACTGCTTAGTATTGCATTTTGTGTTTTCCTGTCAATGATTCATCTAGGTATTATATGCAGGTCATACAGAAGTAAATATGCCTCTATTATGTGAAGTGTTACTTGCTGTTTGAGTGCTCGTGAAAACCAAGAAAAATGGCCGACAGCTACAGCTGTGTCAATGTTAGCTTTAACACTGCTTTTTTTTTGAAACAGTTGAATGGACTTATAGGGATATTTTGACTAGGTGGTTGAAAATATCACTGTCTGAATTTCTGTGATGGCTGAAAAATTCTACATGACCTGATAGGGTGGGGATGATCGGCACAGCCTGATGGAAGGTTCAAACCACTTAACCTTCAAAGAAATTGACAGATATCCATTGAAACTGCATTGATTAAAGTTAAATGCGCACACTGACTTCACAGCTTTCAAATGCCAGACATTGCTCGTGTTACTCACATACGTTAATGAAAAAGTCATCTCATATTCTGTTCTATCCACTTGCCTGCAGAGAATAAACTAACCTTCAGGGCTGGTGATAGAGTAACCTTCAGCTGTATGTTGGGGACTATGATGAACAAAAGGTGTTTAGTTGTAGTTTTGCTTATATTAACGTGCTAAAAATCATGAATCAATAAATATAGTTTTTCAGGACATATAAAAGTAATATGATCCAAACATCATGATTAACATACATGTATGTTAGATACATGTATATGTGTAAGGTTACAGATGGTAGAATTTTTTTCTGATTTTTACAATGTATAACCACAGTAAATGAATACTCCCCCAGGCTGTTTACTGATTATTTTGCCTAGCTCTTCAGTGTTTTGCTGACTATTTTGTCTGGCTCCCTTCAGCATGCATGTTCAGTGTTTTGCTGCATTATTTTGCCTTCTGTGTTTTGCTGATTATTCTGTCTGGCTCCCTTCAATGTGTTGCTGATTATTTTGTCTGGATCTCTGCTGTTGCATGTGTTGAGTGTTGACTGTTTGTTTTGTCTGATTCTTTGAGTGTTTTACTGCCTATTTGTCTAGCTCTCTTCCTTGAATTTATGCCAGTACTCATTATATTGTCTGGCTCTCTTCAGTGTATTACTCATTATTTTGTCTGGCTGCCTTCAGTGTACATTACTTATTATTTTGTCTGGCTCCCTTTAGAACTTAGCACATTCTGTGGTTTTTGTTTTCCAGAAACAAGAGAGTGTTTTTCTTATAGACAGGCACAGAACAAGCATTTTGTACCTGCCTTCAGGAAAGACAAAGCGAAAAATCCCCAAACTTCAGTCTCTTCTGCCAGATACAGTTGTACTAGCTCACTCCAATAATGGTAAGAGTAATAAATATAACAGCATATCATGCATTTTGAATATTTGCATTATCATCAATGTATTCAAATTTCAAGTTGTATAAAAGGTACATGTAGATTATCACACTTACACTTTATAAATTATAAAACAACTTTGAGAATGGAGTGCATGTACAGTATAAATGAACATCAGTACTTTGATGTTGTTTTGTAATTTATTTAATACACATCACAGGATATCAATAGTACAAATTTATTTATATGCATTCTTGATTTAATTTGAAAAGAAAATTACTTATAACTTATTTAATTTCTTGGTGATTCCCAGGACATTTCCTTGGAGGGGTTCTTCAGAGTGGGAACCTATTTCTTTGGCACAAGGATACAGATATGCTGCGATTTGTGCCTGGATTATCTGATTTCACCCCTGCAAAGTCAACTCGGAGAGCAGACCAAGGAATGACTATGCCAGGTATGTTATCAATGAACCTGAACCAGTTGGATGGCCGATGACACTATGGGTGCACTAATAAGTAAATTGATATTCATGTATGAATAGGTCTTTCTTCGTGGAGCTATACAATCTTTCAGAACAGTTGGTGCATCATGGCAGTGGATGTTCCAGAGAGACTTTTTCTGATTATTGTAATGTGGAAATAGTTGACCATAGATTGTGTGGATTGGCAGTTTCTTTTAATGAGCTAGCATTACATATAATGAGCTCTATATGAAATTATAACAGTAAATATTCAAATGATAAATATGACCATAATGATGCTAGTCATCTTATGAAAAAAAAATTGATAATAATGCTACTTTAACTGTTTCACTTCTGCATTTTCTTTGCTCATTTTTGTTAGTGGTTATAAAAAGTAACTATTTCGAGTATAATTACATTGTCCATTACACATTTACTTATCACTTATTATATTATGCACATTTTAAATCCAGCTCTGAGCTGTGGTTCAAACTATTTATTATGGACATATGTGGCAATTAAAACATAAAGTGTACAAAAAATTCATTGGAGATCATGCTTTACTGAGGGGTTAAATATTAACTCGGTGCATACCCAGGTGGTCCAGTGCAGGCGTGTAGGTTAAAATTGTACTTCGTATTATTGGTGATACAATTATACTGAATGGCAGGTTTTATGGGGTTGAACATCTGTGTCCCATAACCCCATAACCCACAATACAGGTCTAGTTATGTAATGTCAACCGTCAGTGTAGTGTATTGAATGCACTCGGTAACCATATACTAGTAAGTACACTGTAGTCAATGTTACACATGCAGTGGAGCTTGTAAGTCTAGAAAACCTGGCACTTAAAGAAGCTTAATTGCTTTTAGTTTCCTTCTTTAGAAAACAACAGAAACTTCAGAAATGAAACTGACTGAGCAGGAAGGCTGAAACAGATTTAGATTACTCACTCGACAGACAATTTTATGCCACAGAATGATATGAAGAAGGAAATACAAAGTTCTTTCAGAAGTTATTCTGCATTAAATTTTATATTGGGGAATTTTGCATTACAGTTCTTGCCTGCTAGGAAATCCAGTACATAATGTTCACTATTCTGGTTCTGAAATATTTTGTGTTTTATAATTTTACTACGTACCAATAGTATGTATAAGGAATAATTTGGTCTGCTTTCATGAAAAACCTTCAATCCAAAACTGATCTTGGACATTCGAAAAGAAGACCATGGTTGTCACAGTGATTACTGGTAGTGAACTTCAGGTCATTTCTAGATTTAAAAAAGTATTCCAGAATTTTAACTGCTCCTTCACTTGAATCAGGATATACATACATGTATATCATGTGTATATATATGTACAAACTGTGTGCCCAAATTATTCCTTTTTTTATTTTCATCAAATGTGTATGACACACTGCAAGTTAGATAGGGTAAAAGTCAATTTAAGTTAAAGTTAAGTTAAATTTTGGTATGATTAGACATTTACATGTAGCATGTTTAGTCAAGCGCTCTTAAAGCCTTAATCCATCACTTTGTTTTTCTCCAGATATCCCGCGTCTACAACTGTATATCGCGGATGCCGGCACCCACATCATTGCTATTGTGGACTCCGAGAGCATCTTTGTCTGGGAGCTGGATGTCAATCAGCATCTGTTTGACTCCACCCACAGTGTGTTGCAGGGGGCCTGGTCCCGGCCACAGCCCAGGGAAGGAGTTGTCCTGCCGAGCAAAGACTCCGTGGGAGCCAGTGTACATGCAGTCTTTACACGCAACGAGGCAGTACGTTCAAAACCAATGATTAAAAATCATAAAACAATAAACAATAAAGTCACTTTTAAGATCACTTCAGCTGTGACCGTTTACATCAGTTGAAGCTAAATTAGTACCTATGTACTAAGGTAATCGGGTGCACACAAAGAGAATATTTAGCATACATTGGCAGCATCTGCTATTTGAGGTTTAGGTTATGCAGAGTGAGTGGGCTTTTAGAGACCCTGTTATATAAAATCAGCTGTTGTAAAATACTTGTATGCAGAGTGCAAGTATGCATTGTAAATGTTTATATGTGGTTTATAAAGTAATCTATCTTTATTATGCTTAGGTAGTGGATATTCCTGTTTGGTACAAAATTATAAATCATGTGACTGGCGTAAACGATTCGCGATGCAATCCTTGGGTTTCAACTTTCAACTGATCTTGCAATTATAACGTTTTACATATTTAGCATCTTAAATTAAAAAGTCCATCTTATGTAAGAAGATGAGCCAAAGATGTAGATATTTTTTGTTCCACAAGTCTGGTCAGTCTGCATAAAACTTTTAAGGTTAAGACTTATATGCGAAATATGTGTTTGATTATGTGACTAAATTTATAATGTTTTTCGATTAAACTTAAATTTAATCATGTTAATTGTAATTTAGAGACATTCATATATTTGTGGCATGTATTTCATCTTAAATTAAAAAGTCGATTTTATGTGAGAAGATGAGTCGAAAAAGTAGATATTTATTGTTCCACAGGTTTGGTTAGTGTGCATAAAACTAGTGTGCATAACCTAGAGACATTCATATATTTGTCGCATGTGCTACCAATTCAGAGATGTTTTTTTTTTTTTGTGCTTTTCAGGTGGCTGGTCACTGTTGCGTCATCACCTATGCGTTCAACTACCAGAACAAATTGTGTGTGACGACATTAGTGCTACGCTGGTTTGAGGTTCAAAACGTTCTTGCCTTCCGGTTTGTATGAAGTATTTTACGATAGTTCTCGAAAAACAAAACGTTTTCATTAACTCAATTGACTTGATAATTTTTGTAACCATTTATTTCAGGTAGCTTATATCATAAATATATCGGTATATGGCATAGATATATGCATATAGAAATACTCTATCATCCAAAGTGTTTTGTATCCCACATATTAGTATACACATGTAATTTTATTGGTGGAACTACTGCCTAAAATTGTGCACTGTTATGCAAAATTATGAAAAGGGATGCCTAGAATTAACCTAGAAAACTTTAAAGTACTGTAATTGGAGAGTTAGTAATGCCTAACACTTCTGTAGAACGAAAGTCATATAATGAAATCTTACATACTTGCAGCAGTAATGATACTTGTACATTTCATGCATAGCAAGGCAGGAATATAATTACATAAAATGAAAATGTGCCTTTATTCTAGCATTCATTGCAGTTTTTATTCTAGTAAGCTTATTTACAATAAGTTTAATATTCAATTGGAGATGATATTTTTTTCTGCAGACAACCCACCTATACAGCTGAGTGGAAAATAGTACAGCACTCACTTCCCGACCTTTCACCTTCTGCTCGGCCAATCAGATGCTATGGTGCTTATGTCACTCAGATGTCACATGATGGGAATTTTATGGCCTTGGCTGTGAATCAGATGGACAGCCATAGGAACTGCATGGCATTTCTGCATACCTGGACAGAGACTATGGTTGTACACAATATGTTGGGTTCTGGTGCAAGAGAGCCCACTGCCAAAAATGCCAGGTGCATGTCTACAGTGTACAGATAACTTATTAGTGTGATCATGGTTCCAACTGCTTTAGACCACCTTAAAGTTAGCTACACATGTGATTTGGTTCCTTGTGGAATAGATATACTTGCATAAGACATCACAATAGAGACCACCCCAGAACCTAGGGAGTGTTTTTCTCAAGCTTTTTTCCTGTCCTTTTTTTGTAGCTTCTTTCCACCAAGTTGAATGTTTAAGTGCCAGTTTAACCTGTTGTCATAAAACTCCTTACTGATGCAACATGTAACATGTGCACTCAGTTTGTTAATCTTACTATCTTACTACCAGACTCGGTAGCTGAGCTACACATTTTCCAAAGAACATTACTCTTGGCTTTAATTTGTCACAGTTCAATGACTTTTAAATTCTTTGATTCATCAAATATAGTTTCTGGATAAATTGAAAGTTTAATAATTTCAGTCGGTGGTATTGTTCTTAGTTGTACTGGTACATTAATTTGTGCAGTCGATGTTATAGCAAGTGTATTGTGGTGCCCCTGCATCTATTAACCAGGTCCTACTGGGTGGTAGATATCAAGTGGACCCCAGACGACCTGTTTGTGGCCTGCGTGACAAGGCAGGGATCCTTCTGTATGCTGACACGACTTGGGGAGCCGTTATTACTTCAGACGTTTGGCTGCTCCATGGACATGGGGCCTAAGCTGTACCTTCCACTACACCCTCTTATCACAATCCAGTATGTTGGCTTACTTACTTAGAGATTATAAAATTAATTAGAAATTAGAAAGTAACGCTACAACCCAATGGTACCTTATATTGAATAATTTGTTTTGTTCGTGAGAGACACTTTATACATGTTAAGCTGGTAGGTCTTAGATTACCGACTTCTATTTCTAAAAGCCTTAGGATAACGCTTTATTGCGCATTTAATAGACTAATAACTGCTTCAGCTGCTGGATATATAACTGTGATCAAAATATTTAGGTAGGTTGTGTAGTTTGTGTGACGCATTTGACAAGAGGTTATTTTCATTTCTTTAAATTTTCTCTTCTCTAATCTGAATTGTTATACATGTATACAAGTCAAAAGTATTATTGGAGCTATGTGAAGTAGTATTTGAAGATTATAGAAACCGTTTCACAATGTTGCTGTAGCTTTCTCTTCTTTTGCGTATTGTACAATCAGAGCAGTAGAAGAGATCCAGGGGCCTCAGACTGAGCAGGAAGCATTCCAGAGCCATCTACTGGAGCAGCATGACCCCCTGCGACAGCAGTTCTCTGTGACAGTCCACCCGCGTCTGTCCCTTGTCCTTTGTTCAGACGGTTACATGGTCACCGCCCTGCAGCTCCACCGGGAGACATCGTGTTTGGCAATAACGAGGGAACTCGTTCTGGACTCAAATCGTCACCTGCGACGGGTTCGCGATCAACAAAAAGTCCAGATTACGTTATTCGACAGCCTTAAGCAACAGGGGCTCATAGGGCCTAAAATGAAGAAGGGAGGCAAAAGCGGATACCAAATAGGCCCGGTTAATCGAAGTCAGATGGAAGGGGGATTGCAGGCTCAGAATCGGATGCGCAGGTATGAGTTTGAGTCTGGGGATGATGATGGCGGGGAAGATGTCATGGATGTTTTAAACCAGACGGCAGACAGTGATATGGCAGATTATGTCTTGGCAAGAGATGTCAGCGGTGGGCAGATCATGTTTGGAGATGTCGATAACTTGAACAGTATGATGGATTTCAAGAAATTGTCGCAGGAGGAAGGCCTCAGCTCTGCCGAGCATATCGTCGACGCTCAGCGTAGTCTTTGTTTGGCATGGTCCCTCGCAGCCTCCCATGCTGGCATGTGGACGCTACATCATGAGGATATCCTCCACAACATCACCCATAACCTTGTACGGCTCTTCACAGTGCTACTTCACAGCTGCCCTGAAGTTCTGGAAGAGCTTGATAGACTCCAGCCGTTCATGAGCACGAAGACCTCGGCAAGCAACAGCGGTAACTTGGAAGGCTTGCAACGTGTATTACTCCTGCTGAAGACCATGATGAACCTACTTCAGCTAGACTCTGCTACTCGTCACCTCATGGTTGGCGTATTCGCCTTCGTGCATTCTAGTGTGGACTTCCTTCTCCGGAATAAAGATCTCCAGAAGCAGCAGGCTCGGATACAGACAACGTATGGTGCCTACCTCTTACTCAGGTATTGTGATGCCTCGTTAGCAAAAATCTACTCAATTTCTCCTCGTGAGAACCTCCTGCATTGTGGACTGGCTGTTGAATTTGCTGTCTCTCCTCCCACCGATCTGTACACCCCTTCCATTCTGGTCCCAATTGCTGGTCCTGGAGGGCAGAAGAACCGGCGCAGCGTGCAGTCAGATTCGGCATATGAGAGCGAAGACAGTCGACCAGTAGATGGCAGTTTGCCAAAGTTGAGGGGTCAAAGATCAGAGGTTCAACCTAGGCGAAGTTCTGATGTCGTAACTGTGACTGAATCAAGACTTGAACCTCAAGCCAGGTGTGTCTCATGCTACATAATAAATCTAAGTTTGAATTCAAAGAATTAAAGAATGCCCACATCTCTGTTTGAGATCAACTGGATCTTACTTCCACTGCCATCTGAATTAGATTTTATTAAAGCCATAGTTGATCATGATTATGTGGTTTTGATCTTTTGTAGCACAGGCATTAATGTTAATTTAGCAGTGTTACAATTTAACATCACATGCCACAATGTAACATCACAACAGGCATTAATGTTAATTTAGCAGTATTACAATTTAACATCACATGCCACAATGTAACATCACAACAGGCATTAATGTTAATTTATCAGTGTTGCAATTTAACATCACATGTTACAAGTTAACATCACTGCATGTACAATTTAATATCAAATGTTAAGTTTTCCATCACTACATGTTACAACTACAATTTAGCTTCACATTTTCAATTCAACAACGCTGAATGTCACAATTTAACATCCCATGGTGTTACAATTTGACTTTACTGTCATTCCATTTCCCAGACTGGCCAGTACCTGGAAGCTCCTGTACCGACATGTCCTCACCCAGTACAAACACCTGTTAAAGACCACCCGGGCCAGTGTACGTCCAGACACCAGCCTCACCACAGAGCTTACCCTGAGTCAGCAGCTGCTTACCTTGCTCCAGGGTAAGCTCACCAGTTTGGGGGCGAGTCTTACCAGCAGGGGCCGGAGGAAGATACAGCCAGGTATGAACCTGTTAACTTTATTACCAATAGGTACAATGTAAAGCTACCTTTAAGAGTGTAATTATTCTTCACTTACTATTTGTGTCACATGCCAATTCAGTCATAAAAAAAAATTCAGTGGAGCAGGTAATTGGGGCATCCCGTCCTCTGACGGGTTCCCCTTATGGGGTTGTCGACTTTTTTTTTTTTTTTTTCCGTTTTTTTCCGCTGCCTTTTCTGGTGTTTCAGTGGCCCACACAGAGGGAAGGAAATACCGGATTTAGGTGGTATTTTGCACAAACATGCTTATTGACACTCTTCACCTGCTGTTATAAAATATTTCACATGCGGTCATATTGCACTGAGTTACGGGTATATTTTGAGTAAAAAATACTTAAAAATATTTTCCGTAAGTCCTAACGCAGTGATGAAAAGTCCAATTGGGCTGATATTTTGCAAAAGCATGC
>JAAUYG010048601.1_pt1 | contig 10642 bp, 7 predicted proteins | sample 7278091 | NCBI WGS metagenome assembly JAAUYG01 (sample SAMN14350201, study PRJNA611818) | marine sediment metagenome | isolation source: surface marine sediment (0.6m) | place: French Polynesia: Moorea | collected 2018-08
AACAGAAATTTCTCCCCCCTCCCCCCCCCCCACCCCCACCCCCTGCTCCGGCTTCCACCCCCCTGTTACGTTGGCCGTGTAACAGGTGAGAGCGCCAGCGCGGGTGGGCCTCTTGATATTTCGAACAGACGGATTGCGGACAGTGGTAGGCAAGGTACTGTATCAAGCGTCCGTGATGGTAAAAGCCCCAGAGATTCCGTCCTCCGCAACTGCAATTACAGTAGATGTTATTTCGACCACACCTGTTGCCGCAGTTCGAATCAGATAGGATCTATTCATGCGTGATAATTGTGCTGATCCAAGTATGAACGGACAGTATATTCGCTTCATAGTGAAGCGTGTGTCATCGGTGGTCCCAACGTATACGTACTTAGCTGGGTATGTCTCACCACCACCCACTTACCGGGCATGTTTGATATTCCTCGGAAATGTCCATTGTTGGTTTAACCGTATTTTACAGTGCCTGACCTCTTCGCAGTACCCTTGCATCTACAAAAATACACTATATATCAGGAGGTATAGTCGAATACCTGTCCCAGTGAACCGCTTTACATATCCAGGAGTGACACTACCCTGGGCATGTTGTCAGGGTATTACCGTGTTTGCTGCATCTTCCTGAATCGGACGTTGCATTAAAGTCACCCACTACAAGCAACTTACATGTACATCTGATAGTGATATTTAGCTTTAGTTACACATCATCTCGTCACAGCAGGGTGCCAAAGATAAAATTAACTTCTTAAAATTGGTAACTCGCATCTTTCTTCCGTACAATATTAATTTCAAGCAATAGGACAAACGAGCACATAGTGGGTTTGTCCGAAATTAAGATATCATTAAGATATTATAGACAAATACAGGGTAAAAGACCTCTGTGGGGTCCTGTGCATTTTCTCACACGGTAGAATAACCGCTCTTTGTGGTTAATGCACATATGCACGAATGCATGATATAAAATCACCGAATGGTAGACGTGTTTAGTTGCTGTTCTTACATATAACGCTTCTGTACAATGTTTGACAGTCCTTGCATACCGCGTTTGCCAAAGGTAATTTAAATACAATGACTCGGCCAGTTAATAGGATGAAAGATTTCCTTGGCCTCCATCGCCTATGTACCTTGACGCTTATATCTTATTCAGACCATAGGCTGCAACTATTAGATAGAATCGCCATTAATTGTACCGCATGAAAATGTGTTATATCTGCTATATGTCTGTTACAATCCGGAAAATAAACAACAGCAACAACAACAACAACATCATCAACAACAACAAGGTGACTCCAGTCCAGCTAGGGTTCGAATTCGTGGCCCATCGATATTTATCCAAAGATACTCGGCCCTCTCCTCGCTGCGGAAATCGGAATTCTGGTGCAGTTCATCGGTTGCTCAAAGGGAGTCCATAGTTCATATCGAGTTAAACAAGCCGGCCTGTTACGTGCTACAGATATATTTTCCTGCTAACGGTCCCGGATATCGTTGTTTCATGTGGGTTTCTCTTTCATATCGGTATTGGACATGGCCGCAAGAAAGTTTTAAGTTGGCTGCTGCTATATAAGATTCTATTTCAATTTAGAAATTCCATCTGTTTTAACACCAGCCCTCAAATGCAATAATGTTTTGATATAATTTAATATAAATATAAATATCCAATTTTCAAGATTACCTGCATTAACAGCCATGGTTTGTTGTAGGTGAACTCGTGTTAGGGCATTAAGCGACTAATGGGTTGCATTGTGCTTACGTTTGCGAGATTGCTTCAGTTCCGCATACATTGGCTGCATAAACTGGGGGACAGAACAGTTCAGTTTTCATATTGTAGTTTTGTGCCCTTTTGCAAATGCATTTTTTCCAGCTACAGGATATTTGTATAATAATTATAATAAAAAACACTAAGAAATACCAGGGCCTGAGTTCTCGAAAATACTTAGTCCAAGTTTTGACTCAAGTCAAAATTCTTAGCCAATCACATTGCTCAAATTGGTGACTAAGTCAGCAATTAGACTTATTTTCGGGGATTCCGTCCAGCCCTCTGCCTCAGTCGTACCTTCGCCTATGTCCGGTGTTTTACCACAGCTGTCGGTCACACCAGGTACGCTTCCGTGGAAACCATAGTGACATATAGTGATATAGACTAAACAGAATTTAGGCCTGATCCATATACACGTAGATGGCCTTGATTAATCAATTAGTTTTGTAATATATATTTTTGTGTTAGCATAATATATTTACGTTCACATTCCTCGATGTATCAGTGTATATACAATGGTCACTCCAAGCTATTTGGTGGATGTAGGTAATGCTATCTAGGATTGCCCCAGTATCCTTCTTATTGAAGATACACACTTACACATACACGGCCACATTTATCATCATGTGTCTTCATATGCATTCAGGAGCAGGAGGAGAGCCGAAAGTTATGAAAATTTGTCAGACTGCTTGGTCGGAGTGTAAGCTCTCCCACGCTAAGTCATCTCTTGTCATGTCAAATGCTTTTTGACAGTCTACAGCAATCATGCTACCCTTCAATACAATTGCATCAAGTCTATGTTCATGTTTAGAGTAACTCAAAACAACAAAGACTACATGTAATTTGGGCCACTGGCCGTCTTCGCATCCGTAAATACTGTTGGCGTCTTTAACTGAATGATATACATCGAGAACCAAGAGAAACCCAAACGTCGTGATAATAATTCATTACATTGTGGAGTGCCGTTTTTCAGTTAATAGGCAGCATGCTAGCTCGGGATGTGTCAAATACTTTTCGGCAATCTATGCCAGGACTTACTACTCGTCTGAAATGCAGCTATGGAAAGCTACTCTGCTCTGCCATTAGCGTTTCGCTGATCCCTCATGTTTGCATTCTTCTCTAATGGTCTCACGTCTGCCATTTTTTTTCCATTTGCTGTCAATCTTATAACCAGTCATACTAATTTCCACGTGCACTTCTCAAAAAGAAAAAAAATCCACGGCCTTATCTTCTCTAGAGAGGCTTCAGATGAAGGGCGGATCCTCCCAGGGCAGGACATCGTTGCCTATCTGACGGCCAGCTGTAACTAGCTAATTGAGGACCCATCGCTGTGCAGACAAATGTTAATTCTCTCTGATAAACCTGCGCTGCTTATTTTCCGATGACAACGGAAAGCTGTAATCTTAACACCGTAACTTCTCCTTAAAATACGGCGAATTTAAGTGTCGCCTTAACGCCCCTACGCCCCCTTTTCCCTTCTGCCCTTTGTCTCCCCCCCACAGGCATGTGCTGACACCCGATTAATATTTCAACCTTTGCCGAAGTCAGGTAGTGACATTTATAGTTGGATTCAGCCTCGGGCTGCAGCACGGCGTAGTTTTGTCGTCTGCTGTAGTCGCGTGTGCCCCATCACGATCACCCCCATGTAGACAATACGGCCATATATTTCGATGTCATTCAGAAAAGCAAGTTTCACTTCTAATTTAGGCGGGTAGTTGTTGGCTAAGGAAAAAAAAATAAACGTAGCGCTTTTGTCACGGAAAATATAAAACATAACCTTACAACCAGGTATGGTTCGATTTTTTTTCTGTCAATTTAAGGCACAATCTGTGCTTGAGATACATGTACAAAGTTACAAAACGTAATATTTCGCCCTGATGGATACTGCAGAGAATGTTATATAAATAACATAAAATGTAAACTTTTTTTTTGTTTTGTGTATCTTGATAATTGTATTGTGTAGGTAACAGCTCACTTACAATGTTCTTGACTATGCAAATTAATCGCATTCACACTTTAGTTTATGCAGGTTACGCCGGTTACATTGACGAATGCCCCTTGACCCGTACGAGAATAAAGCTCTCTCTTAAATGCGCTATTCTGTAAATTTTATGTCATAAATTTCATATATTTGGAAATGAGTCGCTTTATTTTTATTATAGAAGTGCAGATGTATCCCATTTTTGGTGTTGAATGTATGTTTAGTGAGCTTACCTTGATCAAACTGTTTAACTTAATCTTTTCCTGCTTCGTTCCGGTTTTTGTGCTACTACTTTTGAACATTTTTATTTTTGATGAAATGACTTCCAAAGCCCTTTATGGCTGGGTTCATAATATTGCATATTGTAATTATGATCCTTTATCGATGGAGCAGAGTAAGTCACTATAATAAACTGATTTTTCTTCTTTTATGCACTGCTATTATAAACTGAGTTTTCATCTTTTTATGGGCATATATGAGTGACGTACGACCACTAGTTTCAATGCAATGTACTTCTATATGTCTGTTTAACTCCTGGGCTGTCGAGTTTTATGAATGCAAAAACATATATGAGTGACGTACGACCACTAGTTTCAATTTAATGTACTTATATATGTATGTTTAACTCAAGGGCTGTCGAGTTTTATGAAAGCAAAAAGTGTTACGGTAATGTTTTCCAACCTAATGTAATGTTATCTGATCTTCTTGTGCAAGAAATACTTTGTGCAAGAACTTAGTTTCACGGTAGACCTGATGTTGACCTTGTTTGTACAGATGTCCTAATTTAAAGCTGGTCAATAAAGGACTTCCCCCGATAGTGTAGCCATTTAAAACATAGTGTATCCCGTTAAACTTTGTGCCTTTAGAAGTAATATTCTTCCGTCCCACAATATCACAAGCTATTATCAGCTGTTGTTGCGCCTATTGTTATATTCTATGCCATTTTCCTAATGTAATATCTATGACATTTATTCGTCATATATTCATCATTTTTGAAATTTTTTGGTCATTAAATCTGCAAAAGAGAAAAAGATGAAATAACAACGTTCTTTAATTGCGAAAAACAGACGTTATCACCTGCCATGGAGCGTACATGTACAGTGAAACTTGTGTATAAAGACCACCCTAGGGAACAACAAAACGTGGTCCCTATACACAGTTGGTCTTCACATGCAGGTTCAATAACACAGAAAGCATACGCCGGGCAATTTACAAACGTGTTCTTTATAAACAGATGGTCTTTTTATAGTCAGGTGGTCTTTACAGCACTGTATAAGCTAGCAGTGACTCAGAAGTTTTGTTCTGATTTCGAGAAGAAAGTTATTAAATTCAGATGAAAAGGTAATCCTCATGCGGGGTGGTCAGGTGGTCGTGATGACCATTACAATGACTAAGCTTAAGCACACACGTCAGAGTCAAAAGGTGTCATTCTCTTCATATGGATGTCAATTATAGACGCCTGCTTGTTTTTTCTGTGAAGCCCGGGAATTAAGGCAGCGCTCAAAATATATGCAAATGTCTTTTAAAAACAAACCACAAAAAAATCGATAATATCATTTTCCTTTGAGTCTCCGGTTCACCGTCCACATTTAATCTTTGCTCCCTACCCCACATGCCACAGGCGTCCGGAAACCATTCCCAGAGAACGACGGGAATGAACTTCGACAATCTCGTAACATATGACAAAATGTGTCATCTCATTAGCGAGGATTAAATCTAGTCTTATAAGGGATTAGAAAGTTCATTTCAATCTCCCAGAAACAATTTGGTGGTCATGTTGTACATGATAAATGACGTCATGAAGGGAGTTGTATTCTGTAATAATTTTATTAATTTATTTTTTTTCTCGTGGCTGTTGCAGCGACAGGAAATGCTGTCGTCGGAACGAGACTGAGGCCAAGGTCCTTCTTTGTGAACGTAGACCGACGCTATAGTGACTGCCGTGCAATGAGTGCAACGGATAACCAACGTAGGCCGACCCTCTAGTGACTGCCTTACAATGAGTGCAACGGATAACCAACGTAAACCGACGCTATAGTGACTGTCTTGCAATGAGTGCAACAGATAATTAAGTTAACGTAGACCAACGCTATAGGGACTCCCTTGCAACGAGTGCAACAGATAACTAACGTAGACCGTCTCTATAGGGACAGCCTAACAATGAGTGCAACGGATAACTGGAAGATTATTCAGTCTTTTTTTCTTGAAATGCACATCGATTTCGTCTCTTGTTGTTTGAAGTTATCTCAGGATCTCAGAACAGTTGGAGCTTGTCCAGGACTGTCGGCTGATTATGGCAGGTCCCCCACCCCCACCCCCACCCCCGAGACGGCATATATCATTCGCCGTGTGTCATCAGACTGTGTCCCAGTACTGACAGAACGGATCAACGCCGGTTCTTTGTCTAGCAGAGTAAATAAGACATAAATATTATCAACGCAACGTGCAGGTCGGAGACAGCAAGCGAAAACGTTATGTATTTTTACCTGTAAACTGAGGTAGTCTTTCACAAGTGAATCTAAGGGCCCATTCTCGACTGAGAACCACTCACTATGTTACTTGGTTGTTCGAGTCTCGTATCGATCGTATGCGCAGGAACCCTTGAGTAAATGAAATCAAGCCTTCAGAAGACATGTAGACGTATATCGCCAATCCATTTGCAACAGGTTGCGCCAAGGCGTTTGATGTCTACCAGAGTTCAAGCTCCTAAATCAAACCGTAGAGGAACAGCTGCTGCAAGTCCAACTAACTGGTCAACCGAGAAAATCGCTCACGAGAAGAAGACATTATCACTATTGAACCGTGACTTAATAAAATCTGCATTCAGAAAGAAAAGCAAATTTTGATTGGACCTTACTTGCCTGTAATACCCCCCCCCCCCCCTCCCACATGCACTCTCCACTGATGTCCACCCGACAGTCCATCCAGCATCATCGAATCATATCTTCTAAGAACCTGCCTGATCGAGAGCAGAGCCTGTAATGTCCCTGCATTGGTCACTTCAGGCATATCACGTTAACCTTTAATGGTGAGCGAGGTGTGAAGGGAGAAGTTGCTGACACAGGGTTTATTACAATTAGCCAATACAGGTCCGTGTCTCTCGGTGGCTTAGCGAGGCGTCATGGTCACCTGACCACAGGTCCCTTAACAATGGCTCGCACAATGGCGCGAGTGATTGAGTAGTTCCGCGATACGCCCTTTAATAATCCGCCCGGAATCGATGGCAATTATTGGTAATTCCGGTCCTCCTTCTCTATAGCACTCTCTACCCACCTTCAAAAGACATTCAATATGCCTCGCGACCTTTATTTTTGAGAATCTTCAGAGAAATTCAAATTGAGCGACCTTTCCCTTCACGCCGCGACAGTCATAGGCTGGAGATAAAAAAAAACGGCTGCGGCTGGTAGAGCTGGACAGGTAATAATTATCTGGGCGTAATCTATTACAGGTCAGTGTATCATAAAAAACCCCGACAAAGTGGTAATTGCTGGGATGGACAGCGTTTCTAATGTGTTTGGTAGAACGTATTTCCATATAAAACGCCATAATCCGTTCTGCGTCGCTGGAGAAGTGGCCATCACGGCCCCTGCAGAAGCACTGTGGATGATAGAGTAGAACAGGCAACTGCCAGAGAGGAGTTTTTTGCTATAGGATAGGGTATTCTGACAGCTTCTGACAGGACCATCTGAAAGACCGGAGATCAAATAGTCATTCAAGGGTCATGTGCGGTATAGCTGTCCCCACGAAAGCTTTAAGTGGTCCCCCTTTCTTGTGTAATAGTGTATTTTGGCGTTGTTTGTTTTTGTCATGTGGTTAGCCAGTATCTTACCAGGACAGCATGTGCAACGTTCAGGGTGAAGACCCCTACGTGTTTCAATGACAGACAGACGTTCCAAACAGACATAATGTATTAAGCATGAATGGATATGTATAACATGACAATGCTACAATCCGAAAAAAATGCCATATTGAGCACTTATCAATCTAGGAAGACATTGAAGGAGGTATTGGCAGCCTCTCTCAGTAATTAAATTCCAAATACATTATTGGCCAAAATGCTTGTCATATGCAATTATAGATGTACAATTTTAGGTGCACAATTTGGAACAGAAAGGTCTGTTGACAAAAGGACTCGCATTGTTATTAAATTTTGTGTCACTCAGATGAATTTTAACTGCTGGAGTTTTAAGAAAGTAACAATACCAAATTATGCATATGTGAGTGACAGAAATCTTAGCTTATGGTACAGATAGGAATTCTACAAATCCACTGTCATGTGCTGTATCGTTGGAACTAGTGCACCCCTCAATTTTATTAACTGAAATTTAGATATGGATTTTCTTCTTTATTGCAATCGATACCTCTTACATGTTTACGATAACTGCACTCTTTCCATAAACACTGACCACAATACAACGAGCTTAAATTTCTCTGTCCGCAGATGTTTTCCGCATTTTCGTAACTTAATCGGCTTCTGTGAACCCATGAATACATCTCCTATTGGCTAATAAATGCCACAATGTCATAGCTGTAAATGTGTTTTCCTCATTCTTTTCAGAAGATATTTGACTGCATTGTGCCTTGTGTCCAACACCTATACCCTTTAGTCGCCATGGAATCTAACAGTATGTTATCTCCCCACGCCGAGATAACAAAGCAGTATCAAAACTTGTCCAAATGCGAGAAAAATACTCTAGAATAAACTTGAATAAAAGAAAACGCCATACATGCAATGTGTATCACTTTGAAAAAAAAAGAAGAAATTTCGCTTTACGTTTAACACATTTGACGAAACGGCGCCGTTAAGTACGGTCTTAAGCTTGTTTTCCTATTAGCTAAAATAAAAAAATCTATTATCTTTATGCTTTAAATTTATTACATATTGCAGAACCAGCGAGGGGGGTTTTTGATTTTTATTTAATTTAAAAACTGTCTATAGCTTGGCATATTCAATGTTTGTAGGAATGTGTAATCGGCAAGCCAGAAAGAGGATCGCCTACTGTCACATCGTACTGAATTTGGTTTCTCGTTTTTTTATGTTTCGATGCACATCGAACACTAAATACTTCGAAAAATTGTCACACAGTTAACATTAATGAAAATTTATTTTGAATTTAAATCAAATCAGGTGTACGCCAATTGTGTCTCAGCTGAAGATTACCGGTCAGCTTTTAAAGACATTTGACGCAGCTGTTTTCAATTTCGTGCCCTTTGTGAATGTTTACAGTGTAAGAGAAAACTACCATGGTTTCGTCAGAAGCTAGACCGTTTACGTGCTATCGAACAAAGGAAAATGAGAAAATACACTAGATCAAATATATTGTCGCTCATGCTGAATAGAAACAGTGCACACCTCCGTTTAATCCGAGTTTGTTAAGGCAAAGTGTGATTATGAAAAGAAACTTTTTGCAGACAACACATTTAAACATCATGATACTGAATTTTATCTTAAGTTCCACACAACCTATGTTCGCCCCGTTTTAGAATATGCATCTCGGCTTTGGTCACCTACCTTGAAACTTAACATGATAATCGTGTGGAAAGTGTTCAAAGATATTTCACTGGACGTGTATTATACAGGGAAATCTTAGAGTATTGGAACAGAATGGAATATTTGGGTATTGACACGTTCGAACAGAGGCGAAGTAAGGCCGATCATGTTTTATATATTAAATTGGTAAGTGGTGACACAGAGATACATGTAAATGATATATTTTAGGTATGCTAACCCACGGAGGTCATAACAGTCAACTCTCGACTTTATATTGCCATACAAAAAACAGGAAACTATTTTGGTCAAATAGATTGGTAAGAAAATGGAATTGTTTAACACAGAATGTTGCAAGCAGTAGTACCACTAGTTTGTTCAAAAGAAAACTTCAACATGTGAATTTTAATGGTGGTGGTGGTGGTGGTGGTGGGGTGGGGGGGGGCATTGTTTTTATTAACCTTTCCTCCCCATTGTATGTTTATATGCTATGTTGTACTACAAACAAACAGTAAACAACAAATGTTGATACTGATAAAGTTTTTAGTCATTCTTGGTGGTTGTATACATGACAAAATCTGTAAGGCAAATAAGATAAAAGGAATGAAACAGCACGAAAGGTCTTTTCGAATCTCAGCCTTGTCTTTGTTTTTTTTTTTCCAGGAAAGAAAGTTATCGTTTGGACACGTCCACAGTATCTTGAGGGGACCATAATACCATGTTAAAACCCATATTGTCCCTTTGCTATCGAGTTGATATTTGATCCACGTAGAATGTCTCCCACAACACGATTTTAATTTAATATGTAAGAGAATCTCTCCATCGATGTGCACATGAGCCCAGCACACCTGCAGTTTGCATTGTTCCGGGGGTGGTCAGTGCTATACGGGCCAGAGGCGAAGTCCCGTTCTCCTCCCCTCTTCGTTAGCTTGCCTTGTCTGAACGGGATTGGCAGTGACAGGGCAAAACTGCCGAAATCCGGCCGCTTTCTCAGTGTTCCGTATCGAGATCGGACGGAGACCTTGCAGAGATCCGTCTGTCGTTATTTGAGGAGTCTCTGAACACACGCGTTCTTCGTGTCTGCAGTTTTTGGGGCTCGCTTTTGTAAGACTTCTGTTGCCATGTGACCCTCCTTTTGCCCCGTTTCCTTCGTTACGGTCAAAAACTTTGACGGCTTTTTCCCCCAAGTCGTGGCAGAGTGCCGTCGGCGTGGTCGTGCGTGTCTGGCTGCCGCTACAAAGACAGTGACAGCAGCACAGCGACGTCCATGCCCTGACGACACTGGGAGCCTAGGTGACAAGTCAGATGTCAGTGGCCGTGGGGGGGGGGGGGCGCGCCGGCGCCGGCGCGCCCCCCCGCCGCGCCCCCCCCCCAGCGCAACAAGCCCCACCCAAGCCCCCCACCACACCGCGCGCAACCGCCG
>JAAUYG010238506.1_pt1 | contig 10642 bp, 3 predicted proteins | sample 7278091 | NCBI WGS metagenome assembly JAAUYG01 (sample SAMN14350201, study PRJNA611818) | marine sediment metagenome | isolation source: surface marine sediment (0.6m) | place: French Polynesia: Moorea | collected 2018-08
AAAGTGTATATGAAAGGAATCATCTAAGGCTGTACTGTAGATAGGTTACAGACTTGGGCTAATATGGTTTTCATCGCCTATTATAAATGAAATTACTCCTTAATTTGTATTAATCACTATAGACACCCTAAGATTTCCAAAACACTACTTAAATGAATCACAGCAGAAATTTATTGAACTTTAATCATAAATCTTCTTAAAGGCATTCATAAAACTTTTTGGAAGTTCTGAAATTGTGAAAATTTAAATTTCAATTATTTTTTTCACTTTCGTTAACAATGGACACAATGGGAGTGAAAATTTCAAAACGTGACTCCTACAAATCACAGCCAAAATATTAGATTTCAAACTATTCCTGAATTTTCCCCCCAATTGTCCTCACAAAAATATGTTGGGGGGTTTTAATGATTTTTAAAGATTTTTTATAGAAAATTTCAAATTCACTATTGTACCTTATCCCCCCACCAAAAAAAGCAAACAAACAAAAATCTGGAAAATGAGTGATCGTGAAGCAAAACAGAGTGAAATTTGTGACTTGCAAACAGTAGCTAGATCAACATATATGGGGTGCTTTTGGCCTTGTAGCATTCAAGGTCATTCGGTGCACTTGCAATTTTTTTGATAAATACGATTTTTTTTTTTAAAATACCATTTTCAAAATTCTGCTTCTACAATTGAGATTCTTTTACAGCAAAAATTTTTTATAGCTGTTCCTTTTGACAGTCCATATAAAAATTTGCTTTTTTGAATTTTGAACTTTAAATTTAAAAAAAAAATGAAAAAAACAAAAATTTAACATTGTGGCAAATGCAAAAATTGCAAATATCTTGGAAATGGCTAATCGTAGACTAAGAGTGAAATGGAGTAAATTTGGGACTCGGGGGTACTAGTGGAACATATATGGGTTAAATTTGACCTTGTAATGTTCAAGGTCATTTTGGGGTGTGACTTTTCCCAAGAATATTATTTTTACATCATGTGATTTCTTTTTTTCTTGATTTTTTGTATGTCACTGCTTCTAAGCTTAGGATTTTTTTCAGCCAAACTGTTATGTCTGTTCCCTGTGACATTCAACACAAAAAATACTTTTTCTAATCTTGGAATTTAAAAAAAAATGATGAAATTTAACATTTTGGTCAATGTGTGAATGAAAACTTGAAAATTTGGGCTAATGGTAGAGCAAAGCGGAGTAAAATATGGGACTCGGGTACTAGTGGAACATGTATGGGGTATCTTTGACCTTGCAGTGTTCAAGAACATTAATTTGTGGACATTTTGTGCGCTTGCAATTTTCAAAAAATGTGATTCTTGAAATGCTGCTTCTTCACACTTATGATTCTTTTTTTTTCCAACCACACTTTTTATAAGTGCTCCCTATGACAAGTGATTTCTTGAATTTAGAAATTTAAATTTGAAAAAAAAGAAAAAAATTTAAAATTTGAAATTTGGAAATATCTCAGAAACAGCTAATCATAGAGTGAAAGGGAGTGAAACTGGGAGTCCTGGGGACTAGTAGAAGATATATGTGGTACCTTTGGCCTCATTATTGTGTTCAAGATCATTTCAAAGTTATTCAATGCACTTGTCTCAAAATGCCCTGTAACTCAACACCTGACTGTAGAGCGAAACAGATTAAAGTTTGGGACTTGTGGGGCTTATGTGGGCTACTTGTGGTACATATATCGGCTAGCATTTTGGGTTATCCAGTGCACCCACTTGGTATCAAGGAATATCTGTCCAAATTTACAAGTGTTGCTCACTGCTGGCATCAAGCAGAGCGCCAAGATCCTTGCACCTCTTGTTTTCTGATCCAATTGGCGGCCTTAAAATAGATTGATTACTGTATGTATAACTAAAACTGTTAGTTTCTTAGATTTCGATGGTACCAAGACAGCAACAATTGAGCAAATGCTATTTTCTTACTGGAAAGACACAAAGCACAACGTCTGGCAGCTATTACTGGGCCGAGGAAGCTTTATTAAGCCAGGTGATACATTGTATACCAGTTCCAGTGTTACAATAAAGGTGTTCTTGACTGCACTACAAATATCTGCACCTACATGCAACTGAATGAAGAATACACATACAAAACCTCAGACAGACAGAACGTTTACTTCATTGAACTTGTACAGGTTTATTTATACACACATTTATATATATGTTAGTATTACTATTCATAAAAACTTGGGTTTAATAAGGAAAAAAAAAGAGCTAGTGTGCCTGATGAAGTTTAATAAGGCTGGACTTCCCAGAGCTCACAGCAAACATATGTGCGAGTTAGTAGGAGGCAACAAATTAATGCAAATGGTATTCAAAAGAATTGGGGTGTCAAGTAACATTTGATATTTATAGAGCGATAGAATGACATTAGCATACAGTCAAGGAAATGCAACAAAATAACAAGTACAAAATTAGCCTCTAAATAGTGTGTGGTTATCCTTTCTTTCTACCAGAGTACTAGCAGAGTAAGTTTGCTGGAAGAAGGAAATCCACGTATTTATGTACAAAAAAAAACTGAGCCCAGGTCAGCAACAGAAACGTAATATTATAATTATTGTAACCCGGTCGGTAACTGTGTAAAATATAGATCTGTACCATGACATTACATGCAACATGATGCGACTACTTCTACTGACTGTACAGCATCTGGTTTAAAACACTAACCATACTACGTCAATACTACACCGATGAAGATATCTGGAGCCAGTGAATATAAGCAACAGAAGCTTTGACACCATTTCAAATGCGACAAAAAATACTCTATGCACCAAAGTTTTAATACCGGAGCAACGATACCTTCAACACCTTTAAATTTTGTTGTTGCTCAAGTCGCTTTATAGCAACCCTTTCATATCTCAATACCATCACAGACTGTTAGTTCCAGTTTCTTTCGATGAATCATATCTTTTTTTTTCTACTTTATGCACTCTTTTCTTCCTTTCCAAAGCAACAATTTTTATTCGCTATGATAAAAGTGGAAGAGAGTTTTAAGAAAGAACATGGATAAATTCAGTAACCATACAAGGGTACTATATAACGTATACATATATAGGAAATGCAGGTGTAAACTTGAAATACGTCAAGCCTTTTTCGTGATTTCAACATTGAACATTTGGATAAATACCCACCAATAATAACAATATAAACATGTCCTAGCAATGTAAACTGCTCAGAAATCTCGCTCTCTCCTGTTGCTAAATGCTGGCTAGTGCATCCTGCGGTGAATACCAGGTAATCATGTTGGGGACTCAAAATGCAGAAAGCAATAGCCGTCAACACAACAACAGGTTCATGGCAATTAATAAATCTACTTTGGACAAAAAATGCTTCCAAATATAGAACCATCACATAGAATCCACAGTGCATAGATTTACAAACATCTAAGAATCTTACGGTCTCTACGACTTTATAATTTCCATCCACCTGTGGTAAAAATATCTATTTTTATACCACATCTATGTCCAAGCTCAATACATTTGCCACACATCAAGGCTGGAGTTCTCAAAAATACTTATTAAGTCTAAGTTTTAACTTAAGTCAGATTCTTGGCCAATCACATTGCTGTAATTGTTGACTTAAGTCAAAACCTTATGACATGGGTATGTTCAAAAACTCCAAACCAGGTTTACCGCAGCTGAATGCACCGCTTCTCAGCTATGGCCAATCAGAACTGCCAATTTCCATAATAATTACCTTTGATTTCAAATCATAAATGCAGGTTATAAATAATTTTGTAGCCACGCATGCACATCTTTTTTGGTTTTAAATTGCAGCTACACATGCCTCGGTTCTTATAGCATTTCAAAGTGAACATCCCGTTCAAATTCCCACACCATTCAGAGCTTCGGCACAGCAGTCATGTGTGTTGTTTCTCAGATAATGCTAGCTGTTGTTGGAATGCAGAAGGTTAGCCAAGTATCATCCTAGCTCCCGTTTACACAGGGAAGACATGAACTGGCCAGAAAGCTCTCAATGGTCAGGGAATACGAGTGTGTGTAGAGTGTTCTTATTACAAATCTTTTACGGTCTATTACTTTTTTTTGTTATCAATCCAGCATATTTATGTTATTGATGTCGAACATTTACAATGTCCAGGACCCACCGTGACACCAGAAATCACATGGACAGTTTTTAACCAATCAGAAAAACACACACAAACTTAGTGTGTTTAGATAACCCTCTTTTCTATTTAAATTCCCCACAAATGCCTTTCATTACTGTGTGGATGAAATTTTATAAATTGCAGCATAATATCTAAATGGACGGGGGAAGAAGAAGATTGTAGCACATGGCTGCTGTATGTACAACACGGAGCCGCTAACACTGCGAAGCCTAATACTCCACGGCTGTATGTTAGCACATTTCAAAAGCTGCAATGCTATTCAAGCCTAAGCTGCTGACACACTGCATGCTGGGAGTTAATTTAAATATCTGGCTGGCTGGCTGGCATTACAAGTCACATCCTAAAGTATATATACCAGAAATGTAACCCCTGTCCACGTGATTTCTAGGCTAATAATCCCCATAAATGGCAAGTTGACAGTCGCTGTGCTCAGCAAAGGGACATCTGTGCCTGGCAGGCCTGACACAATGTTTGGTGACACAATGTTTGGTGACAAATGTCTCTCTCTATTATATATAGTCCTTTCTCAGTACACGGTCCTGTCCTTATTCCTGTTGTGAAGGCTGATCTCCCAGCTGTGTCTTCCCTTCCATGAACTGGTCGATCATCTGCTGCATGCTGTCCCGAAGTTCCTCCGGTCCCTCGTTGTCCTGTTCCACATGGGTATCCTCGGTCACGATCGTCTCTTCCTTCCCGTCGCGGATGATCGTCTTCTTGTGGACCTGCTTCCGCATCACCAGCCTGTAAAGATTTGAGCATCATTGTGGCATGTTGAATAGTCTAGCATTATAGTACTGATGACAATATTTGCAAATATTACAGTAACTGTCAGCTTAAGAATTGTTTATAATTTTCCATGTCACATTGCTAGTGGTATAATTAATATTTTATTCATAAAAACATCAGTATTGTGGCTGGATTCAGAATTTATTCCCCTTTCTCTGTCATTTCATTTCATGGATTCTATTACTCATTTGGTCAAATTTCATTAATTGCAGATTCCTTTTTATCCCAAGCAGGACCACTTTAGGGCTGTGTATCTATGCGTTCCATCCAGCTTTTTGAATTTGCAATGAATGGCAGTTTTCAAGGTAATTTTTTTTTCTTGACACCTATATATTATCTCATAAACAATATCACTACACATTAGAATTAAGACAACTCGGAGGACTATTACTAACTGGTCCTAATAGTGAGGTACGGTAATTGATTTACGAGACTACTATAGATAGTACACTTTTAATGTGCCACTGGGAAATGGTCGTAATACACCGAGTTGGTCGCAAAGCGATATTTCACTGTACAATTAACATGATTAATGGAACCACGGAATAGGGAATATTTCATACAGCAAAATCACAAGAGGAAGTCAGTTTCGTTCAGACACCAAACTGCACTTGGTCATCATCATTATGGCACCCTTAAGCCAATCACATAAAGCATCATGAAGATTCGTATCCGTGCCTTTTCTCTTCTTTTGGGTATCTCTGGGAAAATTTTCCCGCTAATTATAAGGAGTTTAAGATATACTCTCTATTAAGACCCTCTACAGGACTTCCCATTCTCAAATATGGTCTTAATCCCAAGGTGGACGTCTTATTTGTGAAACTTCTTAACACTGACAAATGCACTTTTGGTATTGTGGTGAAGTGGTCTTTATTCTGAGGTGGTCTTAATTCTGGGGTGGTCTCAAAGAAAGGTTTCAGTGTATATATGCAAACGCAATAGCCTACATGTACATAGTAAAAGCCCTGGTATTTTATATAGGTAGGGATACCCTGTATATAGTAAAGCAACAGGTGATATTTCACTGTTAAAATATATGCACTTACTTGGCAGTTCGCATTTCCTCTTCATCCTCCTCCTCCATTCCTTCCTCCTCGCCTGGTACTATCTGTTCATCCCCATCTGCCGAGGCACAAGAAGTAAACAATGCTGTGTGAGTTAATGAGGCTTACATGAGAAATCTATCCTTTTCTGGTAGTTTACAATGGATATATATACCATTGGGCATAAACGCGGAGGAAATCATATTTCACTATTTGATTGAAGTACAATTATATTGAATGGAAAGTGGACAGATTACAGATTCCACGGGTGTATATATTTACACACAATCAGGATCTCCCTGGAAGTACCATTGGCAGAACAAAAACTTGTGACAGGAGCTGACACTGATAATAGTGCATGTACCTTGATATACAAGTACATAATATACCTTGCAAATACAAACTGAAATTGACTTGAGAACAGGTAGACAAGAATATAAAAGCAAAAGCCTGAAATGGATTGACTTCTGGGTTGACACGTTTTGTCAGTTCGATTGATGATCACACCAATGGCACAAAAAGCAGCAGCATGCAAAATGTTAACATCCTATAATTTACTGTAAAAAAGAAAATGTATAATTTGCAGTCGCAACAAAAATACTGATAGAAACAAATCAAAGAAACAAAAGGAAAGCACAACAACAATAGATAAGAGATAACATCTCAAGTGTATACATTTGCAATTGTACTAAGATTATATAGATATGTAATTGTAGTCATAGTGGTATGAAGTGTATAATGTGGTCGATGGTTAAGTATATATAACTGTGGTTAAAGTGTATCACTGTGGCCAGCGGTAAGTGTATAATCAAAGGCATAAAACAGATGTCTACAGTGGGAATGTAATTTTTTTTTCAGTTTGGTTAGCTCACACTAATGGATGGAATTTTTTTTTCAGTTTGGTTAATCCACACTAATGGATGGTTTGACAGGAAGTACATGTACATGCAGCCTGCTTCCAAAATTATAAAAGAACGTCACCTGGGGAACTGCAGGTCATCAGGGTGAAAGATAGCATAATTTTCTCTGTTAATGTGCTTGTTACATTACTCAACAAAATTAGTACACTAGATTGTAGAACATAAATGATTTTGTAACGTACAGTATATATGTTACAAAAAGAGTTTAATAGACAAGTTTAACACCTTTACTACAGTGTCCAACTGTGATGAATATAATGATTCACACCAGACAACAAGTAGAAGTGCGTACCAATATATATGGACAAAACGGTCAAGAATATTTATCCCAGGAGTTAATCCAGAGGCCACAGAGAGAAGAGAAGCCTGTATGCTGTAGAGCATTGGCAGTGGTGACAGGTCAGACACACAGAGAGGTCACATATCAGATACACAGAGCCACCACAGCTACTGAGAGGTCAACACGTAGAAAATTCAGCGTCACAAAACTTGTAGCACTGATATACTGGCATATAGATGTTAAGATACCACACAAGAATGGCTATGAGAGGGACGAGAAGGCTATAGTTACGACTGCCGCAATTGCTGCACAAGCCACTGTACCAATTAAACTGCTGGGGCCCCGAGTTTTCAAAAATACTTAAGTCTAAGTCTTGACCTAAGTCAACACTCTGAGCAATGTGATTTAATTCTTGCATGGTGTTCGAAGAATCTGATTTAAGTTAAAACTTAAACTTCTGTATTTTTGAGAACTCACTGGGCCAGGACTCCACAAATACATTATTACAGGGAACTAAGCACACAAGTAGGTAATCCTATCGACTTGAATAAAAGTGGATCACCTTCGTCGTCCACAGCTTCCATATATATTGGATCAACGTAGCCAGGTCCGGGTTTCTGAGCTGAGGGCAAAATAAATGTTTGCCAGAGTCAAAGACAAATTGCCTCTGTGTGTGTGCTTTTTTAAAATATTAATAAGTAAAGTGATGTTTCAACACTGACAAAATATCCAAAACTGTGATGCCTTACTGACAGGGCAGTCAGATGTACAGTAAAAAGAAGAATTTGGTTTTGGTTATGATGGGGATTTAATTTGCTGAGTAATGGTCTTTTTCCATACACCATGTACACATGTATATCTTATCTGATTTGGTTTAAGACTGTCACATTTTTAGGTACTATAATGTTTGCTAAAGTTGTGTAGTCGGAAGTGGATACTGATAAATGATCCTAAGACCATAATGAAGTTGTGAATATATATGATCAATAAATATTCATGACTCATTAAATTTTCACAGTGTTCCAGCACTTTAGTGCCAAAATCAGGCTATTTCTTATTTCAATTTCTACACCATGATCGAGCCTCGGACCCTGATACTATTTCAATTATGTACCATATTGTTCAGGGATCCCGTGGCGAAGTGCCTCGTGGTGTTCTCCTATGTCAACCTCTCGCAGTTCGTCATCTTCCAGGGAAAGGACACGGAAACTTGACATGGCCTGACGGGTTTTACGTGGGATTGCACTGGGTGCAGTACCCGCTGTAGAGTAGGTCCCTGCAAATGTTCACCCCGATACTCTTGGACTTGAAGTTAAATCAGGTCGAAGCTTTAATAATATTAATCTACCTCAAAAGAAAGTCTGTTGGGTAAGCCTGTACTAAATATATTTAATGTATGTTCAGCTAATTAATCAGAGTAATTGGGCTCTGTTGGTGAAATAAAAATCCTTGTATGCTTAATTAATGTTCAATCAGATTGGTCTGTGTCACCAAGTGGATCTTGGCAAAGATGAGCTTTACAATCCGAATGCACTGGGCGAGTACTGGTACCGGTAACTGTATACAGATCTAAACTACTGGTATTCTTTGAGCAGTGTAATTAGCAATAACTGCAGCTTCTTTCAATGTCACAGAGGTGCTAGTAAAATCTATTATGCGCTACCGGATTTTCATTTAAAGCCCGGCATGTGCGTAAATTGGAGGTCAGGCATCAGTATGTGTCACACGTGCATGTTCTATTTTCTATGCCAATTGTGAATAAAGAAGCATTATCTTCCCTTGTTCAAGATTTTAGTGTCAGAAAGAAGCATGAATGATTAGATATGGTGTTGTGATCAAACTTGTCACCACAATAATTATTGTGATAAAGCTTGTCTATATGTAACAATAATTATTGTGATAATACTGGTAACACAATAATTATTGTCATAATACTGTAACTACAATAATTATTGTTATCATATTGCTGTCACCACAAAATACATGCATGTTGATATTCAAATGATATTATATCCTGTAAACATGCAAAAATTCTTGCATATTCGAACTCAAAAAAAGTTACATACAAGCAGATTTACTGATATGTTTTAGTTATTTATTTAAAGCCATTCAACATATTTCATATTTTATAAAAATTTATTCTTAATACAGAGGAATTTGTGTTTGAGAAATAAAACTGGATAATGATATGGCAGCATGCATGCACAAACCACATAGTTACTGAAGGTTTTAAGATCCTCCTGCAAAACATGAATTTTGCAGACTTTGAGAGAACAAAACAGAAGAAAATATCATTCAATGAGTAACCAAAATATAGCAAATACATTAGTGCAGACAGAAAAACAACTATATAAAAGCTCCACCTGTTGTTTCCATGGCGGTCCATTCTGCAGCAGTTGTGGCGGATTCCTGACCAACTGAAAATGCAGGGCAAGACAAAACAGTCAATTATCAGACAAGATTATTGAGATTGTGGTAATGTCTGCATCCAGCAGCTTATCCCAGCCCTACAGCTCGCACTAAAAACTGTACAAAGCAATACGAAACCAATAGCATCTCGGAACAGCAGCCTTTTCCCTAAAAGTGCAATTTATGTGAAGGAGATTTTATTGTTATTTTAAATTCCTTAACAGGCATTCCTTATCTACGGGCCGGGCCTACTTGCACAAGGCTGAAAGTTCAGGTATGCCATTACTGGTTACTGATATGAGATACATGTGCAGCAGTTGAATTATTTTAAAACGTTGAGCTTGATCTTTGCATGGATTTCAATTCTTTGCTGCCCATGATATAATTAACCCTGCCTTGGCTACACTTTATGTGAAGAAATAGCCTGAATCTGGCTCATCATAAATAATGGCACAATATATTATGCTAACAGTTAGTATTGCAAAACTGCTTGTAACCCTTTCCATTCTGCCAAACATGTATATATGTGCATAATAATTCCCCCAAAATGCTTAAATACCATGCAAATCAAATGACACTCTTTAAACAACGTACGTAACATAAAACGTAACAACATTCTAAAATTGATTGTGCACGATACAACACAACAGCCTAACATATTGTGTGACAACAATTCAGATTGTGCACTGTACACAATAAATAACAGTTCAGCTTGTGCACTGTACACAACAACATCATGGCCACAGAACTTCAAAACCAAAATGGTACAGAACAATGGAGCAAACTTTGATATGAGATTGTTAACATCTCAGAAGTGATGGCAACATATGAAACACTGCTAAGGACGAATAACATTTCTCACATGGCAAAAGTCTGACAACATTCAACTTTGGGTACAGAGATCTGGACATGGAGGGAGTCATGACTGAAACATGCTGTGAGAGATCTAGCAACAAAAAGGGAAATGTGGCATCCGAAAATGAAGTTCCAACTAAATGTGAATTCTGATGCAAGGGCAAGCAAAATGAGATGTTTCGTTAGCAAAATGAAATTGTTAGGTTTTCTGTGTTAAGCAATTAAC
>JAAUYG010271333.1_pt1 | contig 10642 bp, 9 predicted proteins | sample 7278091 | NCBI WGS metagenome assembly JAAUYG01 (sample SAMN14350201, study PRJNA611818) | marine sediment metagenome | isolation source: surface marine sediment (0.6m) | place: French Polynesia: Moorea | collected 2018-08
CTGCTGCAGAAGGTGCAGTGCCTTGCGAACTGCAGTCAGGGACAATGCTCCTTTTGGACGGCGCAATTGATTCCCCTGCAAATCACAATGTTTTTTGTTCAAACGTCCATTTCAACAAGAAAAGTCTCGGAAAAAAGTCTGTCATGTGATCAAAATCAGACTCTCTTGGTCGTTTTCAATAACTTTTTGACCTGAATTTTTTGTTCACAGTTTTTTTTTACCATCGAAAAATCGAAAGCTCGTTGTGGAAGATGTCAAAATCAAAACAGGCGCGTTGCCTTCAGAAGTTCAGAACACCCCGCACCCTGGACACAGATGAATTCGAGTGTCCAGATGAGAGTCAGTTATACAAAATGTCACACGCGAAGTTTCACCACCTTGTTGTTCCAATGGCCGAATATCTCGCTCAAGTTGGTGACAATGCTTATGGAAATTGTGTCCAGCCCTCCTCTTATGTTGAACATCGTGGGGTCAAACCACAGACCCCCTCCTTGTTTGATTTATGCCCCTCATATTTTTGAGCTGAACGGCTGTTATTTTCCTCTTCAGAGCCGCCCCCTTTTCTGTTGGGCGTTTCCGTCCAAGTCCAAGTCAACACCCACCCACACACAAGTGGCGTTGCTGCTCCCTTTAGGAAACTGTGTGTACCCAGCCAGAAACAAACAAAAGGGTAATTTTTGCCTGAGACAGGAAATGCTATGTTTTGCAGAAATTAAGCATTCTCCGTTTCTGGCATCTTTTCCCACAAGTTCAAAGTTTAAGAAACGCTTCCGCGCAAATGCCTGTCAAACAAAAAGGTTTTCGCATTTGGTCAAAAGAAACAATCTCAACTTCTCATAAAGTTTGCACAAGGACTGGCCACCCAAATTGGGAGTTGTTAAAATTTTACGAGCTGAGAAGCGAAGAAAAATTTGCGAATCCGGGACCCTAAATCCAGGACTCCCTCTCAAAAGCGTCACGGATTGTTCGTATCACGCCGCCGGTGTGGAAACTGTAATTCAGATCGCAGGGATTGCACCGCCAAGATTGAATAACAGTTGATCTCTCATCAAATATTTATTCATGACTCAAGGCTTTCAAGTTTGGAAATGGAGAGACACAGATAGATATCATCAACACTCCTCAAGTTTACATCTTTGCTTGGAATGGTGTTTTGGTGCTGGCGAAGGCACGACGACTCAATTGGCGTGTTTTTTGCTCCGCTTTCATTGGCTGACCATTTGTTGTCCACAACAGAACCAAATGGAACAAAATCATGTGTAGCAATTTTTTTAAGTTTATGACACACAAAAACAACCAGAATAGAAAGACAAGCAAAATTGCCCTGATCTGTTTTCGTTTTTTTTCCTTTGGTTGAGCTCTAGCATTTGGGAGAATTATGCATCGCAGGCACTTTGAGGTCAACATGCAAGCTGTGAATGTAACCTCAATGACCACTTATTTTCTTTGCAATCATGGAAAAATTAGATTTACAGATTTTCATAATCTCGTTCCATATTTATTCATCACAGAAGGAAGTTTGTCACTGATCAAGGGCTGTCCTTGAGGGAGCCCTGATCTCAAACAAAGAAGGGGCCACTAATGATCAGCAAGACATCCATGCATCATGTTGGACTGATTAATGGACAGACAAAACATCTTTGTGGTTCCAGAAAAAGTCACAGAGTTGCAAGGTCAATGGCCACACAGAAAATATTGCAGGATCAAAGAATGACATCGGATGTTTCCTGGCCAAGATTTCTTTGTCAGGTCTATGAGTGCAGATCATTTGGCATGTAATGCAAAGAACGTGCGGAAGGAATGCATATTGACATTCTAGTTTTCAGAATTGAAGTAAGAAAAAACCGTTTCCTCTTTTTTGCGATGTACAGGTAAATTTCTGGATTCAAAACCAGAGGTGTGGTTGCCCTGAGGTCACCATCAAGCTACAATGGGCAAAAATCTGGAAAACACCAATCACAAAAGAGTCACAGGCAAAAACATGGTGCGCTTAACTTTTGAGCTGTAACATGCATACCAGGCAATGATGAAAACCAAATGTGAAAATCTTCAAGTCTTATTGCAGAAAAATTTCCAGAAAACCTGCCATGTCACTCCGACAATTACACCTACAAAGCCGCATGTTCTGGCTGAGATAAAATAAAGCCCTTGGACCTACAATTGTAGGGCAGCCACTATATATTTAGGAACCGCACAAGCGCCACCGTCAGGTTTCAATCAATACGTGACAAGGAATAACCTGATCAATCATTTCAATTGATCACCTTTGTCAAGAATAAACAGGAATAGCCCCGCGGCACAAAGACGTGATCACCCCCATCACAACAACGCAATATTGACTGATGAAGACGGATGGAATGCCAACCTTGAAAACTGATACCCAGCAAAATTTTCACCTCATGTTTTTGGTCCTTGTTTGGGTAACAACAGAGCAATTTGTACCTTGTATTGGTGGAAAAAATAATCAAAGGCATTTTGCTTTTTTGAATTGGACTCAAAATAAATTTCGGAAAAAGAAACTGGAGTGCATGACTGGAAAATTTTTCCGTGTATGATGCTGCAAAGGTTGAAAGATAACTTTGCATGAATGGGCAAGAAAAATCAAATCTGGATTTGATCCAAACTGAAAAGGCAATCAGGTGATCAAAGCAAAAGGAAGCCTGGACCAGAAGCATTCTTGCTTGCAGAAAAGTCAAAAGAAACAAAAGAACAGAAAAAGCCATCCAGTTTCTGTCATCCAGTTTTCTGTCCTTGACGTCTCCAGTCGCCTATTCGGCTCCATTGCCAGAGGCAAGTGCAAAAACCAGTTCTACAAAGGAATCCCACACTGGGTGTCCAAATGGAATTACCACACAAGAACCTGTTATTGTCAAAAGTAAAATTTGAACTTTCTAATCCTTGAGTTTGAAGTTAATTAGATTTGGAGTCAGACGAAACATCTGAGGACCCATCAAATATTTATGGGTTTCTTCGGGAAGTTTGTCATTAATAAAACAGGAGCCCTGCAAGTCTCCGTCTTCGCATCAAACAAAGCGTTAGTCACGTAATAGGTATCAACGGCATCCATCATCTGAGATGCAGAAAGGCACAAGAAGTTCTTTCCGTCTGAGTGATATCCGAGAGTCAAAGAAGGACTTGATTTTTTGAGTACAGTGACATCACATCCAGGACAGGTAACTCTCAGTTGCTGAATGACATTTCACTTAGAAAATTGCCTTTTGTGGCTTTTCGTTGAGTTAGTCATCCCTGAGTTCAGAAATTTGGAGAAAACATCACATTTGAATTGTGAGTTTGAAGTGGTGAATCTGCCATTTCTGTGTCTGTGGTGTTCTACGTTCCCACCAACGAAACAGCAAACAAAGGAAACAAAGAAAAAATATTCTGGTTGAACAATCTGATTGAAAATGCAAAGAAGAAAAAAAACAAGGTTCTCCCATGTCAAATTGTGAATGCTGGACACGGGCTACATTGCCTGACATGTAGTAGGTATGGGCAGCTGAGATCTGCGGCTGTACAAAAGCTCCTCCATCAGTGGACATTACGATAACAATCAGTCTTGCCCCGCAGCAAGCTGGCATTATCATGCTAATTAAACAATGTTTTATTGATCAGAAAATGATAAATGAATTGTCAAATCTAATTCATGAAACATTAGTCCTACCTGGACTTGCATTCTTTGAAAATGAGTTTTTATGATCAAGTTCACTTTACCCGCAACGCCGCGCAAATGGACTCTAATAAATCTTGATAAGTAATGGACGTCATTTTTCTCGTTTGACACTGCAAATGGCCAGTAGACGCACCAGGATACGACAGAATATGGAATGAATTGTGTCACAAATGCGCAACAACAGATTGTGTGACAAAACATGGGCGAGATGAAATGATATGCACAGCTGCAAGTTTATTCAGAAGGCAAATCCCTTTGTGAAAATTACCTTCTTTTCTCAGCTGCACAAGAATGCAAATTGAAGAAAAGAAACAGCTTGGAAATTGAGAAAATCCTGCGTGTGTTGGGACCATTAGGGGAAAGCAAAATGAATCATTGTCTCAATTTTTACCTTTCAGAGCTGTCAGACTTTGACTGCCCATTGTCATGAGTTTGTCATTGTCAAACAAAAACATGAAGGAAATGACCGTTTTGCTGAGTCAGCCTCCCTGTAGGCGCAGGGGGCACCTTCTATCCTTCTTTCCATCTGACCCTGATTTGTTGTTCTGCTTATCTTTCAACACTGATGTCACTATATGGCTTCCACCCCATTTCTTCTCGGGGCTGATCAGCCACCGGGGTGTCCCAAGTGTCAAGGTCAAACTTCAAATTTAGGTCAACTTATTTGCATGTAAATTAAGAAGCAACACTTATGCAAAAAAGCAGCTTTCACCAAACTCAAAGAAAGAAAGAAACACATTTTTTGTGTCTTCTTCTTTGTATCAATGAGTCACTTGATAGAATTTTGCAACCAACGACAATTTTTGGCGAGTAATATTTTTGGGCAAATCAAGATTTGTCAGGAAAATCTTCAGAGCCTTTCACAGATCTTAATTTTGGCTCTGGTGACATGTCCACATCATTATCCACTATCCAGTGGACACGGGGTAATATTTCAATCTGACCGACGTATGATTGACAATGGGCACCAATACTTCATTGACTTCTGATCCCTTCTCTGACCATCAGGATATCAATGATTGAATTAAATGAGCTGTCCAGCTTTGTTCAGCCAATGTCCAACATGGCTTTGTCCTTTTGGTGGGTGTTTGATTCAGGGGGGATTTGCAAACCTTTTTACACATGTTGTGCTCTCCACCCCATGCAGACTTTTCTGACAACGTGACTGCAGAGTAATGTGATTTGAGGAACTTCTTTTACAGTTGTACGCAGGTTGATGAGATTGAAGAACTTTCCGGTCATGCATTCCAGGGCGAAAGGAAAATTTCATTGATTCAACTGTTTCATATTTTGTGTTCTTCCTGTGAACAAAGAAAAAAAAATCTCAAAATGGGAACCTTCACTTTTGCGAGAAGATGCATTGCTGTCCTTGTCAGAGATTTCAAGATTTCATGTCTCAAGCATTTCATTTCCATTTCTTCTTTCTCTCCTCAGGAAACTGACTTCGTGCGGAAAGCCAAGAGAGGAAGGAGTTAAGAACAGACCGTAATGACAGCTCCTGCTGCGGGGGCTGCCAATACTGTCTGCCACTCCTGCAGAGGTCATTCTGCATATTGCAGGCGGGATCAAGGCTGGCGACAGCAGATGGTCCCCATTTTCAAACACGCAAAGAACTAATTGCAAAGTAAATAATTACAAATCTCAAAAGAGCATCATTAACCTTTCAATTAGGTCAGTCACCTGCAATTTCTGAGGCTGAAAGAAAAGAGAAGAAAACATTGTGAAGTTTTGTGTCAGTCAGTCCGTTGTTCGTGCAGCATTTTGTATGAGACGCAAAAACATTCAATGCTTTCCATGTTGTCAATGTGTTTTAAGCTAGAGATTGAGCATTCTGGATGAGTTCTTGACCAGATCCGCAGCTCACGACTGGTCAAGATACAGCAAGAGTGAGTGTTCTTTTCCATGCAGGACACGCGGAAAAGACTTCGCATCAAAAAGACATTGTTCTTGAAAAAATTCCTGAATGTCCAATGGTTGCCTGGTTATTATTTCATTTCACGACTGAAGCGGCCTCGACCCGACAACATCCTTTCACACAAAAGAACATTTAGAGTTGTGACTGATTGTTTGACACAGATGTCTTGACATCTATGATCTTCGTGACTGGGGACTTGACACTTGTGACCTGACCCTTCGGTGAAGGTTCCATGCGTCAAACTGGACAGTCCAGCCAAAACTGACGCACTTAATCTCTTTGCTTTGAAAAAGCTAATTCCTGGGTCTTTTGATGCAAAGCAAGGGGTTTATCAGTGGTCAGTGATGACACGAGCCCTCGGGGGTAAAACTGACAATGGAGTTGTCCAGCCCGAAGCTGCAGCTCCACAAAACAGATGCTCAATCTGCCTGAAATGAGATCCCTCGGCTTCTCTTTATGCGCCCAGGGCCCCCGGGAAATTTGGTGACAATCTTTTGTTCAAAAGTTGCCTTGGGTGGCTAGAATAAGAAACTTGGCCAATTTAGTTTCAATCAAGTATCTCTTCCTTCAACAATGAAGCTGGAGTCAGACAAGAGTATCTTGGAAGCCAGAGGTGCCCGTCCCTTGAATAAAATTCAATTGAAACAGATAACCCGGCTGTGGGATCCTCAGCCTGAACGAAAACTTTGGTGTTGTTCTTTCCAGTCTTGTGTCAGAATGAAACAATGGCGGACCACTTTTCCTCTGCACGACTTCTTTTGCAGTTGTTCTCAACTCGTTGGGCAGTCATATATGGTATTGAGTGTCGCTAAAATTTCTGGCTGTTTTGAAACTTCTTCTTTGAAAAATAACTGGCCTCAAGCTGCTGGCCTCAACAACACCTCTGACACATTACATCATGAAAATTTCACTGTACAGTTGGATACAGCTGTATTCAGAAATCACAAAGAGCGAAGGTTATTCCCAAAACGAAGCAATTTTCCGAGGACAAGCCAATTAGTGCCCATATTGTTTCGTGAATGACCCACGGCTTGGTGCATCTGACGCACGATTGTTGCTGATAGTTGTCTGCAGGAAAACAATAGGATTTTCTTACTCGCAAATCGTTGCGCCTGCAGGAAAACAGTCACGATGCTTTCAGTCACAGAATCACTTTGGATATGGAAGATATGGGGTCAATGGTCTGTTGCTGATGTTGTGTTCAGGCTGCATGGTGTTGTCCAGAATGAGATACAAGCCTGTGGCACGCAAGTTTTTCTGACACAGATATTTCTTCAAATTAGGAAGGTGGAGCCATTGCAAGAACCAGGAACCTTTCTGCAATTGCAGTGTGCAGATGCATTTGGCCACAGGAAAAAATGAAATTGAACACCACCACCAGAATTTACACCTTGGACATCTGCGCCACAGTTTGTAGGTATGGGAGCAAGATTTGTGCTGAGAGGAAGTCATTTCATTTCCCCAAAAACAGATTGAAGCTTTCTTCAATGCAATAAACGACAGTCCACCTACTCATTTCAAACATGTCAAGGCGCATTGCGCTTCCTGTGTTGCTTTCATCAGTGCGTTTCTCAGCTTAATAATCATCCTCAGTTAATTATTAAACATCTGCTGGTCAGCTTCCTATTTAAGCAGCACTGTCCATTCCCGGTGATAAATGTCCCTCGTATAAATTACATTTCCCATCATGTGCGATTGGATCCTTTTGGAAGCGAGTTGCTTTTGGCAGCTTCTGCCTCAAGATGAATAATTGCAGTGCCCACACAAAGGCAATAAACTTGGGGAAACATCAGGATGTCTCAGCAGCTGGAGAACAGGACTTTTAGGAATCACTGAGAGGGGGTATCTACCCCACTGTTCATACAGACTTTTCAATCTCCGAGCAAAACCTGAAACCTAATGTTCAAAGCCCATTGTGGAGAAAAAGAAAGATTCCAAAATCTGATGAATACAAACTTTTAGTTTTGCAGACTTCAGCCTCTTTGGCCACAACAAATACCCACTTTTGCATGCTCACGATACTGTGTTGACCAGGCAACTAAGAAGCAGTCTGGATTTTGTTTTCGGACAAGTCCCAACCATTTCTAAGCTCATCACAGGCAGGCCTGGTTTACAACAAACAGAAAATACCATGTCACAAGTTTCCGTTTCTTGTTTCTCGACAACGAACTCGAGTTTTGAGTGGAGGTGCGGAGGCGTCCATTGTTGTCACAAGTTCATTGCCATTGTTCTCCCGTGTCGCTCGGGAGGCGAATCCCTCCCGCAGAGAGCCAGATCTCTTACCTTCCTCCCCCAGCAAGCCCCGGATCACATTACCACGTCCTAAACCCTTATCACGGGCCCCCATCTGACCCTGATTTGTTTCCCTTTAAGCTCAGGCCGCTGGTCGCGCTTGGTAATACGGGTGCCGTCCTGCTCGAATCCTTGTCCACTTGTCAGGGGTCGCGTGTCTGGGTGGACAACAGAACACGCACTCCTCGTGCACATCCTCTGTGCAGTGTCGGTGTTTGGCCAAATGACAAAAATTTAATTATTCTCTTCTGCATGCCACTTGTACACCCCTTTTGTCCTCTGAGCCTCATGTTTCTAATTCTGTCCTTTTGGTCAGAGCGACTTATATTTTCAATTTTTGACCAAAAACATTTTTTCACCCCAAAAAAATGGAGCTTTTAGTTTTTCCATTCTGGATATTTCATACCATTTTGATTCATTTTCAGACAGTTAGTCAAAACAAAATTTTGCCACACCCCCACAAAAACAATGCTACCAAGTGTGCAAGGCCAATGTACAGCTGTATCTCTCCCTGCTTCCTTCATTTTCCACACCTGACTGTGGGTGCAGCAAGGCATGACCCAATGTTGCCAAGCTTTCCAGATTCCATTCCTTTGTTTTTATTCATTTGAAACACTTGGACCAGAACCTTCTGTTCAACGTCAAATTGATAACAACAGAACACAAGAGCATGAAAAAGAAATTCTGAATGTCTGAGATTTTCAGGTCAATGAAGACAATACTCCCAAATGCGCGAGCACGGATCTTTGCTCCGGAGTGTCGTTAAGAAGTGACTCAAAACAATGTGAATAATTTAGGAAGGATCACCATCTATCATCCGAGCAGAATCCGGGTCTGAGACGGACGGTTATCCCTTCCTGTAATTAGGCAAGAATTGGATTAAGAGAGATCCTTGCATCTGAGCTCGCAGTAATTATTCATTTGTTTTGCCACTTCACATATTCTGCAGGCGAAGGAAGTCGGGTTGACAGTCGCGGGATGCAGACAGCGCAGATCAGCGCTTAGAGGTTTGTAAAGCCCCTTCCCTCTCCGGGGGTGTCACTGCAGTGTCTCTGCATTTCACTCGAAATTAAAGTCCCAGGAATGTGGTAATCACCATGAATATTTGTCTCGCAAATTCTAATTCCCCAGAAGGGCAACCCTAAGAAGACTAAGAATGCCCAGTTTTCCCTTCTCACCCTCATGCTGCCCATGCATGCAGGTACAGATCTGAGTTTTGGCAGAGAGGATGACTTCAACAAACAAATTGTGAGGGAGGGGAATTTCTTCATTTTCCTTTGTATCTCAATTGGAAGTTACAAGTCCTGGCACAGGATCCCTTGAGTTTTCCATGGATATGCAACCATGCATCCTGTTTCTTTGACAGAATCTTCAGGTCCTAAACGTCACGACCTCCTGCTTCGTTCACGTTTCGAAGCTGCCGATCAAATGGGAACGTGGACGTTCAGCAGCCAGCACTTTTAAGCTGACAATTAAGGTAACAATAAGGGTAGGCCTAAATGTATCCTGAGGCCAAAGTAAAGAAATTTTAAGAGGGCAGCAATTGTCCATCCATTTCCCCCACTTTCAGCCCCGACCCCTGCTTACATTAGTGCTGAATGGTCAGCAATTAAGTGACCATGGGTGACCAGGGCTTGACAATTAATCCAATTAAATCTCGGTGAATTTGATGGTCATCTGGTGTGAAGGGTCAGCCACTTCTCCCTGCAGCAGCTTCTGATAAATATTCCATCATCACTCTAATGAGGGTCACAAAGGTTCGGCAGTGGTCATCTCACATCTTTGTCTAACGTCCACAGGGCGTCCTGACTTCCATGGACAATCCACAGAGTGACAACAGCAGTGAAAGGTACACACATGTGCGTCTCAGGCATAGAACTGAAAATGGGGCCAAAGCAAGCATTCAGGCCCCCTTGGAAAAAGGTACCCCACAAAAACAGAATCCTCGTCAATCTACCCATTCTGTGTGATATGTACATTGTCTTTCTGGGAGGGTAAACCAGAAAGGTAAAGTCGGATGGATGTCACAAATGAGACAAATAGGTTCACCAAGATATAGGATTTATGCAACAACAACTTTGACCAGAAAGGAGCCATACAGGACATATCCTGAGCAGAACTCGGCCCAAAAAAGAAAGAAAATAATTGAGTGACAATCTTTCACAAGATGAAATCCTTCTTTCCCATTGGAGAAAAACTGTGGCTGAAACCACATTTCAACGAGAGCACCAAAAAAAACCCTTCTGAATGAAACCTGGCAGAAGCGTGGATGCAGCTTCACAAGAGTGAGCAACAATCAATTTGAAATCCACTTCAACCTTTGATTCAAAGTGACAACTGTCCCCGGGTGAAATAAATATTGATGAAGCTGTTGGACAATACATGCATGGAGCCACCACCAGCTCTGTGCGTATTGTCTGCATCTATCAATGACGCATATTTATTGCCGAGGCGACAGATAAATATGAGATGAAAGCTCTGGTGCCAAAGATTTCAATCGTTTAATGCAATTCTTACATAATTACGAATGAACGATCACTGGGAGTCGACCCACGGGTTTTACTCACAATTAATCCAGGTTCTGTGTTCATAGATTTTTTCGCAAACGGAACAAAACACGAATGAATGGAAGCGGTCAATGACAATTGTTGGGTGATGGATTTGCGTTTAACTCATTGGCGTCTTGGTGGCCTAGACAGATTTCATCAAAAAAATCCCCTGCACGTGGAAAATAACTGAACACATGCAGAAAACAAAAAAAAAAA
>JAAUYG010022791.1_pt1 | contig 10641 bp, 8 predicted proteins | sample 7278091 | NCBI WGS metagenome assembly JAAUYG01 (sample SAMN14350201, study PRJNA611818) | marine sediment metagenome | isolation source: surface marine sediment (0.6m) | place: French Polynesia: Moorea | collected 2018-08
CTTTAAACTTTTACTTTAAAAGGCTATTATAATAATGTTTACAAGTACATGTATCCTGATGCTCAACAACGGGATGCCTCCTCGCGTTGCAGGCAACCGACTGTCTAGTTCTGATTGCACTTCTTTCATGGGAATAATTCATTTGAGACATCCTGTCTGGAGGATGCGATGACACATTGAAATTACACAAGTTATGTTGTATTCCAACAAATAGGCTATATGGATCTATATATTGCCGTCCGTTTGATTTAAGAAAGTATGTAAGATGCATTCCTTGGTATGAGATGTGAAGTTTAATTTATGTAGTAAAATTTGTCTCTGCAGTACCATACCATCCATGGTGGCTAGGTCTTCTATAAAGTCGCAATTGAATGACTTCCTGTTTAGGATATCAATGGCTCAGAGATCCACGTGGAGCCAGTGAAGGACCGTGGCCCGAACAGAGAGTATGGGGGAGGGAGAGATTACGGAGACCGAGAAGGTTATCGTGGACGAGGACGTGGCAGCTTCAGTCGGGGTTTCCGAGGTGGTAGAGGGCGTGGTGGTTTCTCAAGCGATCGCGGAGGGTAAATGAAATCATTGGTCTTTCAGTCTAGTACCTAATGTATATAGGCTCTTATAGTTTATGGTGTGAAAGGTTCCTACTGAAGTTTCTAAATTTTTTGTCTGGATATACATTTTAGTTGCATAGAGCTGTAAAATGTACCTGTTAAATTGTAACTTGCATCTATTAGAATTTGGTACTGCATCCTTACCTAGAACTGGAAAGCCTTCATCAAACAAATAGTTTACTCTTCATCCCAGTGAACATGTGTAGATAATATATTTCACGTTAAATTCAAAGCCTTGATCCGTTTGTGTAACGTGTGGGCCATACCTGGTGTTAACACATGTAGATCTCCATTTGAATCTTTTTGCAAATAGCACTTTCTCCTAAAATTATGCTTAACCAGGTTCCGGGGACGTGGTCGTGGGAGCAGTGTTTCCCGAGGACGTGGGGGCTTTTCAAAGCGAGGCGGCCCCCGGGATGATTTTGGTGGTCCCCCACCCCGCAGTTTCCGTGACTATGACTCTAGGGACAGTGGACCTCCACCACGGGACTTTGCAAGGGACTCCCCTCCTCCCAGAGACTTTGGCAGGTATTAATGCACTTCACCTTTAAATGCATGGGTATCTTGTGTTAAAATCGGCATGCCCTGTGTGTACTGTAGGGCATCGTGATCTAACAAATTATTCCCAAATGGATTAATTTATTGGATTATGATTCAAGTTATATTGTATGCACTGCAACCCAATGTGAAATTGTTTTATTGTGAAAGACGTTCAATAATCAGTTTGTTTGCATGAATTTTGTTGCTTACATGTGCCTCTACTGCTCAAACCCTCTATGTGTAGTTTATTACTTGTCTCTGATGTGGATGTGCAGTTAACTTTAGCCCAGTAAAACTCGGACCATGTTTAAAAAGTTATAGTAATTGCGCCTTGCCCAAAACTTTTAGATAATAGTTGATAATTCTGCATTGTTTGAATGCTTGTAAGTTAATAAAAATAACAGTATGTCAGATTATGAAAAATAATATATTTGCAACATCCCAATCTGGATTATACACATGTTGACCTTGAAATTGTTATAAGAATATCTGCGTGGCCATTTGACCTTCCCACATGGTAAAGTTTGTCCGTATGTCCCTTTATAGTCGGACATTTGAAAAGCACCGCTTTCTGACCCCTTCCCCTCTCCCAACCCCAAATGGCTTAATACAGCAGGGGAAAATATCTCTGCAGACTTACTTTTGGATCAGACTTACTGACATCAAGATCTTAATCTTTGTCAAGGTCACGAGACTATCGGGGTCCACCAAGGGATCGATCCCCCATTGGGAGGGACAGAGGACCTTTTATGGGGGGACCTTCACGGGACCTAGGTCCAAGCAGGGATTATGATAGGTATGTATATTTACAGTGGAAATCGGAGGAAAATATGCTTAATTTCAAGCATGTCTTGACGAAATAGAATGCTGCATGCCTAGATGCTACTTCTCTCGCTGTACGGCATCCAGAGAGCCTTGTGATCTTTAAGGCAGATCAGCTGCAGGTGGATGCTTTAGTCGTGTGATAACTTAGGGCCAGCTTCTAGGAAAATCTGACCTGGAAAGGACCTTAATTTTACTAATCACCTTGGTTAACAAATTGTCTTTCCATGCTTGACTTAAGATTTCTGGAAGCTGGCCTTCTTCAAGAAACGTTAATGACAAGGTAGAAATTGCTTTTTGCATGAATCATTGATTTTGGAATTTTGTCTTTCCTTTGGAACCTAGTGTAGTGCTTCCCTATGTAGTATTTGTCTAAGGTTTCTGCCATGTTCTGGTATTATGATTTCCAGGTGTTTCTTCTCGGAGTTATTTTGCGTGGTGCCGTATTGTATTGCAGTGACTGAACAAATCAAACCAGATTAACTATAATGGTTGAATCATAATAGTTAGCATTTCTTAATATCCTGTCTTGAAACCTTTGCATAACTAAATTAAAAGATAATGACACAGAAATTGCTGATGTCAAAGACTCAATGTTTTTCCGCATTCCCAGGTACAGCTCTGGTCCAGATTACCGTCCACCTCCCAGCTCGCGGGACTATGGTCCCAGTCGGGACGGTCCCTCTCGTGGTGGCCGTGACTACAGCGGACCCAGCAGGGACTATGGGGGCGGCCGTGACTACGGAATGTCTGACAGGTAGATTACTTAGTGTGCACAGCCACTGGAAATTAGAACACATAAATACTGAATGTGTTATGTGTGCTCAGATATCAACATTAGAGGTAATATAAAACTTGCTGTATGATTGGGGCATCCTGGCCCTATGCCTGTATATTTCTATTTCTATAGTATTGCATCCATATATAACTATCAAAAGATAATTGCTTATTAACAAAATATTTTGATGTAAAGATTTCCGTGTATTCCCATTTGTAAAATGAAAATGGTGTCGAATCGTTTTAGGATGATGGATAGCGATCGGGACTTTGGAAGCCGTTATGACGGTCCACCATCTCGCAGTCGGGACTATGATGCTCCACCCAGTCGTTACAGCGGAGAGAAATTCAGTAGCTACAGTGACAGATACGGTAGGAAGATTGTAATAGAACGTTATAGTACCCGTCAGATATAAAATATCCAATTAATGTTACTTGTAGTACTTGGAAACTATAGACATCCAAATTTTCTCTCTTAAATTGGATTACAAATTGTCTACCTTAAGTTAGATTTTCAAACATTTATCATTTCCACTGTCCAGGTTTTTGGATTTCAGCTATTATTTGTGTACCAATGATGCATGTAATTTGCAGCTCGTAATTTGATATGATAGACATTAAAGTTTGATGTTGTTGATAATTGCAATATCATGGAAAGATAAGTTTGAGTCCCTGATAATAAATAGTCTGTGAAGAATAGCTCTTAGGGAGTTTGCGTAGGCAGCATAAGGAATAAATAAAATAAATGGCATAAGGAAGAGAACTTACAGTCCACTAAATCACCTTGGCAACCATTGTTTTTAACTTTGCTTAGATCATCTGTGCAGTTAAAATGTTTCTGGAAACCAACCCTTGTTAAGTATGGTTCATTAAGAGAGTTTTGTTTGGATTTGTAATGTTTGTAGATCCACCGCCACGAAGCAGCTATGATAGCTACAGTACATCAGGAATGGGCCGAGATTACGAGGGTAAGTTGCTCACATGACATCAATACAGACCTGAGGTCAGGCAATTTATGCAGGAATATCTCCAAAACCAACCTTCTAAATTTATAAATCCACTTCTTCTGCCGAGAGAAATGCAGGGACAGAAAAGTAATAACCAATGAGAATGGATGGTCTTGTGGCAAGAATGACCACTCTAAAGATATAAATATTTTAAGGAACCACATGAAATGTGATTTTAAAGTTCTGGCGCAAAGTACTAATCAAGAAACAGACCAATGCACAAAGTGGCAAAGGATGATGATCCATGAAAAGGCTTCCCTCCTCAGCCTGCTGGAAATTGTGCAAGAAAGTGGTCAGTTCTTGGAAGATACATCAAAGTCAGTCATTACATTTCACCAGACTGGTCGATACACGGAAGATTGGACACAGATTGTCCTGACCAGTGTAATGAATTTGAACAAACTGCTAAGTTTAATTCATGAAATTTTAGAAATTTGTAAAAGATTCTCAAGATCTGCATCATGGCTAGCTTTAGAGATAAGGGGAGATGTTGTTTTTGAGCAAGATTTGACATCCATATTACAGCTACCCTATACTATCATGCATTCATGTTTATACTAACGGCCAAAGAATTTTGATTTGTGAAAGCAGATAAGAACACCAGCTTGAAGAGCATGTCATATGGCTTTGGGAAGAGCATGGCGTGAAGGACACACTTGGGCCACAAGTCGTGCCAAGACTTCGGTCTAATGTGAAATAATGTGCATGCACTGTCAAGTGTCAACATGTTTCTCTCCCTGGATTGATAGCTCATGGTGCAGTATCTTTCTATGAAACCTCCAGAAGCCCATTGTCACCAGATCGCAGACTCGTACTTAAGACATTTTGACATTGATTCTACAGAGATTGTGTGATAGTCAATGTCATCGGACTTCAAGAATTTACAAAGACCCCAGAAAAAGAACTGGGAAATGTTAATGGACTGAAAGCTACCATTATTTTTTTCCACATTAAAGCAGATAATGGAATATATGGCGGGCGTTTGGATGTGATATCACCAATTCTGTATTCTAGCATCAACATTTATAGAAGCTTTCTATAGGGTGCCAACTAAAGCACACCTTGCACATAACTGCTAGTTGAAAGCTATAACTAACAATTGTAAAAATCACTCTTTTCCGTTCTGAGAGTAGATTTCACAAGCTTATTTCTGGAGGCAATGGACAAGACTATCTGTGGACCTAACGGACAACATGGTGCCGTGCTTGTTGCCAAAATCTTCCTCTGTAGAGCTTCAGTGCTTGTATTGTCTACCAGTTATCTTGTCATTCGTGGTGCTATGTTACTTTATTGTGGATACCTGATAATCGAATTGACAGCCGCATCAGCAAGATCTGTGAATCCACAACAATAGCTGCTCAAATTAGTGCTTTCATTGGTTTCCCTATGAGACAGGCATCTTAAATCATCTTGCACTTATACCAACAGGTGCCATTATCCATTTTTGTGGTCCAATGATACTGCAGTCTAAAAAAAGACGCATCTGTCTTTATGTAAATATACTTGTAGCTGTGATTCGGAACTAATAGATTTTGACATCTCTTTTGGCATTTATTGTTATACCAAAGAAAGGTTAACACTTTAAAAGAGCCTCCAGTTCTCTGTTGCAAGGGCTGTACAAAAAAGAAAAATCCAAAGTTTCTTGCTGAGGTTGTTGATCCATGAACAGATGTGTTCTATGTGCAAAAGAGGCTCTGTTGCATGTTCTATACTGGGCCAGCCTCTGTGCCTTTGGAGTGCTTACCTACCCTATGCAGTATATGTGAACTATCTGTGCACATCGATCACTTGTTGAAATTAACCTGTGAATACCCGAATCACAGAAAAAGATAACACCGGAGAACACCTGTGCTACCTTGGACTCACCGAAATAAGAAAGTAATTGTATTTCTTTTCGTTTAAGCAGATCTGTCAGAGCTTGCTGATCACAGTCGGAACAGGAAGGATGTCTTGCAGTGTTGAATCCACATGGATTGTGAAACACGAGACCTGTAGTGTATCAGTGGTGCAATGTTCCTTTCAAAATGCTGTTTTAGGTGGAAGGGGACCTTCAAGATCCATGGGCTTCTCAGATTCTCGCGGGCCCCCAAGGGGACCACCCGAGTCTCGGGGCCCTCCCCGCGGACCCCCAGACTCGAGAGGTCCACCCAGGGGACCGCCAAGGAGCTCAGGACCACGAGACGACCGAGATCGTGACAGTGGGTTCAGGAGACCGCCGGCAAGGGATGACGGTCCCCCCATTAAAAGGTTCAAGTCTGGTCCACCTTCACCCAGAGGCCCTCCACCTGGCCGGGGCAAGCCTAGAATGGCAAGAGGCATGGGTGGTCCTCCACGCCGTTGAGGCACCATATAGGAGTTGGTGACTCAGCAGGATCATTAAGAGCAAGAGTTAAATACTGAACAGTGCACTGCCGAAATCTCAAGGAAAGTTTGAGACTATACAGTATATATGTATGTATTCAACACACTTAAGATGTGTGGCATTTTGTGTGTACAAGAAGACTGGCAAAAGTGCTTGACATGCGACTGTGGGTTACGTGATGACATCATTACAGGTGCCAGGTTTGCACCGATACATATACGCCACAGTTGTGGAACTGGAAATAGCTGCTAGGATACCGATAAAATTGAAGAAACCAGTTTTTGTTGTGGCATTTTTACCCTGAGAGAGTAGTCTGTGCCTCAAGGCGCACTCGGCATTTTTAAAAACTTCATAATTTTAAAGAAAATACCTTCGCTATGGAATGAAAATTAAAGCTAAGAAAACAATTAAAATACATCTTGGAAACGCTTTTATACAATTTTATAAAATAAACAAACTTGGGGAAATGTTTGTGTAAATTTTAAAACGCATCATTCCTGTTTCCACTACTTGTATCTGTTAAATGCTTACTGTCAATAAATATTTGTGTATATAAACTTCTGGACTGGCGCATACTTTCTGATGACAGAAGATTTACATTGGATTGCTGTTTGTTACTTGGAAACCAACTGCAATAACCGAACCAAAAGAAATACTGCATACTAGGTTAAGCAGTCTGAGGAGAACATCTAAATGTTGTTTTGTGCACTACAGGCATGGGACGGAGATTGATGTTGCCATGGAGCTAATGAAACGTTGCTCAGCATTTATATGTTAAAAGCTCACAACCTGCCTGAATGAAAATGAGGAGGTTTCACCATCAATCTGGGATGCATTCTTCATCTGGTTGAAAGTCGTGCACTGACATGTAACCTGATAAATGGGATCAACAAATGGTTTATAAGTGATGCATTTGTGAGGAAAATCATGTTGGGAGAAATGTTTTGAAAAAACCTATGATTGCAGTAGAGTAGCAGACTGAGTAATATTTGTTGGCGTTAAGAGTTGTAGAATACTCCTATACATGCATTATTGTATTTAACCATGCAATAATCAGACTGATTTGAGCAACATGTAATGTTTTGTTTTGGCTAGTAGCATGGTATTTTGAAGTAATCAACTGAAAATTTGTGTTGAAGATGCAATAGTATATTCTGCAAACCAGTCTAAAATATTATAATATTATTTACAAGCATATTGGGTGAGCAGTATGAATGCTCTTGAGACTTTAGCAAATTGAGAATGATTTAAACCGGTGATAGCATAAAAATTTGAATAAAAACAAAGTGAACCTGAATGTTTGGCCAGGAAACAAAGAAAAGGCTGATTTTGAATCATTCCTGGACGAGAGAATTTACTGGGAGAATTGCTGCTAGAACAGAAGAAATAGGCTGCAAGAAGGGATGGATAAGTACTGGCAAAGAAATTTGTCCAATGGGAATCCATTGTCAATACTTGATGTGAAAGGCAAACAAAAGCTCTTGGCTACACACACTGTATAGCACCGTCCTTCAGTTGAAGTGTCACACGAGGCCATTGGAGGAACCTGTGATAGAAGAAACCACTGCGTATATCACGGCAAAATGGCAGCAGGGGGAAAAATGATCTGGCACCATAAAAAATGTGGAAGATAGAAGTAGTTCGCTTTCGGACTCATGACCTGACATTCAGATTGATTGCACAGTTTGCTGCATCGGTCTACAATGAAGAGAATCTCATGTCGATTGATACAGCAGCAAGAAATCTTCAGATTACGGTACAGATCTGCAGCCTATCCTTGGATGCATTAACCTTGAGGGTATGTGGTAAGAGTGCAAGAGAAAGGGATTCAATTACCGACCACATCAAGCCAGAGGGAGAAAGTGTTCGGTTTGTGTTTTAATGGCTACTTGGTTATTATATGTGGTTGATGTTGGAAGGCTCGACAAAATGCTATTCCCAGCAGGGCAGAGAAGTCCTTGAGCATAATCTATGCTACCCCCAACTGTAACTGATGCTGGACTCGCTTCAAGAGAAAGCCATTGTAAAAATTATAATCATCAAGATATTGAATTTGAAGTCTTGTAAACTTTAATGTCGACGCTATGGTCATTCAGCAAAACCTACACTGACTAAGCACAAGTTGCCGTGGCTATAATAAAAACCTTGTGTCAGCATTGTACCAATATGGCCTTTGCATCTTGTGAAAACCATGTCATGAATTCCAATGGACTGTGAAATAAGCATGTTGGCTAGTAAGTTTTGTGGTACAGAAATGTCCAGTATGCAGGAGAATAAGTTGTTAAATGGTGAATAAAATGGTCTTGACAGAACTACTTTTGAAGAGATGCTGCTTTAAAACCTGAGATACCCAAGGTTGGTGGAATTTGAGAGGATATGCAGGATGATGCTTGGATTTTGAACTGTATTAAAATTGAATATTACCTGGGTGAACGCGTGGAATAAAGAGCATATATCATGTATATGTGTAAGAAACCTGGACAGATGTTTCACTGAAAAGACAAAAAATGAAATTCAGTATTGGTCTTGTGCATTGTCTGCATAATGTCGCAGGTCTTTTTCCTAACAGAACACAGCCACACGGTGTACTAAATGCACTAGTCGTATTGCACCAAAAAACGATATGCCATCTTTGACCTGATATGGCTGTAGTCTACGTCACGAGGCCTGAAATATGAGGAGAACCATGACAAACTGAATCAACAATTTGCAGAGCCATGCAGTCTTGAATTTTTCATAATAGGACATCGCGGTAAGGCGAATAGTTAGACTAGCCAATCCAGGCAGGCAAGGACCACAGTGTGTTTATACCTGTTGGTTCACATATATACGAAGCAGGACATGCAAACCAGCAACTTTTGTAATGTTCTTAAAACTTCCAATAACAGACATGCTTTGGACAGCTGAGAACATTCAAAAAAAATAATTCCCATGAAAGTTAAATCCAGCTGAAGAAGCAGCTTTGAGACTAGCCTTGCCAATTTTTATCAGCAATTTTCAAATAGATTTGTTATCAGTACAAAAGCTTGAATAAACTCAAATGATAAAATCAACTACCTTCAAAATAGTAAATGTAAGTTCTATCCAAGTTGTAAGCTATCTGAATTATTATGGTAAGCTTTCCAAATTAAGATTATAAGCTTTCCAAATTAAGATTATAAGCCTTCCAAATTAAGACTTCTTATCATCCAAATTATAAACAAGAAAGTCAACTTTTCTAAAAGATTCCTTTTAGGCTGCAGTAACATTATGGTATCTACTGTAGATTACATTGCCACATCTCTTTCCAGGCGCCTGACTGTTCTCGTGGGCTTCCCCAGCATGTCCTATGTCCTTCCAGTGACGTGACTGGAGAGTCTTTGTATTGATGCATTGTGCCTTTAGGCTTGTAAGTGCTCTACCCCACACTAATCTGTGGACCATTTACATGGTCACCAAAGAGTCCAATATGTACTAGAATTTTCTGTTTAATTCTGCAGGGGGGGGGCGGGGTTACAGAAGATACAGCACACACTCACCGTGCTCACTGCGACAGAGTTGTAACTACATATACATCATAAGCCACAGTAGTATCCACCCACCCAATTTTTTTTAGCAGCCCTTCCTATGCCTGCTTTGGGGTTGAAACAAAAGTACTTTGGGGCTAATAACCCATTGTCAGACCCCCGCAGAATTCCATGTTCAGAAAAGGAAAATTTTGTACTCAGAAAATGGAACTTCTGTGCTTGGAAAATGCTAATTTTGCAGCCCTAAACTGCAACAGTGCTCTAAAAGGACCCCCAATACTCTACGTGCAGAAAAATGGAAATTGTGCACCCAAAATAATGGAAATTCTGCAGTCAGAAAATGGAAATTGTACCAGTATCATGGAAAGTCAGCTTTTCTGGGATTTGATGTACTGAATCTGGCCTTTCTGCACTGCTGCGTCCAGATCAAAGTGATTGGGGGCGAATGAATTCTTTCACTATTTCCATGTTTATACATATACATATTTTAGTAAATATCAGATGCGTCCACTTAATCACCATACTTGATTAAACGGAAAGAAATAAAAAATGTCCACCAAAAATTGTGCAGCTTGTAGTATTACCAGGAGTGAAATGACTTAATACTTCATACCATTGTACTTTGCAGGCAAGAGGGACAGAGAGATTTGGTGGCAGAAGAAGGAACATCGTTGTGAAACACATGTCACCTGTCAGCATCTATCGTGGTAAGAAATTCATAAAACTTTATGTTAAATAAACACTGCCAAGTGTAATTGAGAACATTGCATATATGTACAAGTGGGCTACCTTGGTCGTGGGAAAAAGTTTCTTCAGTTAGCATTGAACAAGTACTGCAACTAACACCTTTTGTTAGCTCTGCTTGACTCTGTCAGCAGAGGTCATGGTATGGGGTTTTTGTCCGTCGTCCGTCCGTGTCGCAATTATCTCTGAACTTAATGCACGGATTTCTTTCAAATTTTAGTTGTGGCTTCCCCTGGGCCATACGCTCGGACGTTTTTTGAATTTTTAAAAAA
>JAAUYG010091004.1_pt1 | contig 10641 bp, 12 predicted proteins | sample 7278091 | NCBI WGS metagenome assembly JAAUYG01 (sample SAMN14350201, study PRJNA611818) | marine sediment metagenome | isolation source: surface marine sediment (0.6m) | place: French Polynesia: Moorea | collected 2018-08
AAAAGGATCTTCAGGCTTAAGAATGTCTCTTTCTCATTCGGTTATTCTTGTTGCAACATTCTGTCTGGTTTCATAACCTTTTCCACGAACAAAAAATTAACCCACACTGGCACTGCACAAACTGGACAAAAACTCACCGATCCAAAACAACGCAATTCATTCCAAAATGCGACAGACAGAAGATGTCTACACGAACGATCAAATGGCTCTTCAAACTGCAAAATCTGATGTGTTAGATTGACATGTCACCTCTAGGCATGAGAGGCGCGACGTACCTGGGTGATACTTACTGGGCATGGGCATGGCGGGCGGGCCCCCGTTGTTGATTGTGACAGAGGTAGCAGTGGTGGTCGTGTGCTGGTGTCCGTGCAGACCGCCCCCTGGATCCTGCGATCTGAACAGAATAGAAGAAACACAGAAATTCAGAGGCAAACAACAACGACCCTTGTGCTTTCAATTCCAGCTTTGGCATGAGGCTGGGTGCACGAAGTCAAGATCTTGACTGATGACCCAATTTGGTGGCTCTTGACATCAAATGCGATTTAGGAGATTTGTTCTGTTCTTTTGAAGAGAGTATCAACCGCCAAATGGAAAATGGTTGTGCGCTCTGCAGCAGAACAAAACGCATGCTGAAAAGGCGTTTTACCTTTTGCGCCAACACCGGCAGCAGCAACAGACGATACAGACGGTGCACACGACGAAGATAACGACGCTCCCGACCGCGATGGAGATGGCCGCCGTCACACCCAGTGACAAGAACTTGCTGATGATGCTTTCCTCTGAAAGCAGAATAGGAATGGTTAACTGCCTGTGTCACACCAAGGGCACCTCACCAAGGACACAACAAGACACCTTCTGAGGTGGAAGAAAACGACCACGCCAAACAAAGGGATAAGTGCATTTTGAGCCATTTGCAACTTCCTGTGAAGTGGATCACGTGTGCTGCCAGTGACTTGATCCTCACTGGGAATTAAACCTCAGCAAAAGTGGTCCGCGGTCCAAGCAACACCGTGGTGTTCCAGGGAGACCCGAAATAATCACTGCAGCGCTTTGCCAGGTTTGCATTTTCTTTGCTCTTTTATGTATGCTGCAGGGCAAAATCTCTTTGAAGGAAAATCCTGCACACAGTGACCACCGCAGGGAATCAAGTCAAATGACCTTCTCTCATGAGACGCCTTAAAAGTTTTCTCTGCCATAGAAAAGGCACCTTCAGCACATTATCTTCAAGTTGCAGACGCAAATGTACCAGAATCTATTCTCAGATTGAGCTTTTGGTTTCAGAGTCAGGATGTTTTGTTGTGCAAGTGTACTTTCTCTCCAATAAAAGGTTAAATGCAGTATGTTTGCAATTGAGAATTTCCTGGCAGAGCAGTCCAAAATGATGACGGTGCAAACTGCTCAACGCAACACTTTTCTGCATCACCTTAGAACACCTTTGAAGGTTGATCTCAACCGCAACGCACTTGCCTACGTACTGGAGAACGGAAAAGGTACATTGACAAAGAAGAGCAACAACTCCAGTCTTGTTCCAAGGCAACATATCTGCTGTGGAGACGTGCCTTTGAGGCATGGAAGTACCTTTGTACTGCTCGGCATAGATACCAAGACGGCGGCGCAATAAAGGGACCTTTACAGGCAATATTGCCTGGGCTGACTGTAAGGCCGTTCAGAGAATAGCACATCCATTTAGACCAACGAATCACCTGGTATTTAATAATGTAAAGCAGCAGTAGAAGCTTTATTCTCTGCAGGGCTCATGAGAGATTGTAACATCAAGTCACCACACGTCAAGCCGGCCCTCACAATGAAGCCATGATCATTCAAGTCACTGCAACAAGCAAGGGAAGACGGGTGGAGGGAGGGGGGTCCAGCAAGGCATTTGTCAAGTTTAAGCTCATGAGGGGTGTCTATGTCCGCAAATTATCAAACCTGCATCTTTTGTGTTGATTCTAGGAGTCTTGGGGTGGGGGGAAGGAATCAGACCCACAGATCTTTCACCGGACCCGCTTCTTCATAAATAAGGGCACAAGGAACAACAGACAAGCAGAACTTCCTCTTTTGATCGAGTGCACAACAGAAGGAACCTCGAAGACAAAGGGCTCCACAATCAATAGTGCAGATAAATTTAGACTCGGAAACAACACCGCCGACTTTGTTCCTGACGCGTTTGGTAAATGTTTCATCCAAGGACAACGTGTAATGTATCTGCACATTTCAAGCGCTTCTTTTATCCATTCTGCTTCGTATGGCATTCGTTCCGCTATCCATTGATCACGCAGACTCCAGCACTTGTACACAGAAGAGCGTAAACTTGAGTCTCCACCCGGGGAAACGAACGCGAAGCGTGCTAGCTTTCTACATTTCCACTGCGTCAATGATTTTCGCTGATTGTTTTATACATCAGCGAGGCTGCAGTAATTCCCCTCTCCTATCTGAATGTCCTTGTGCCCGATGACACAATCTGCCACAGTTGCGTGATCAGAATTACGAAAAATTAAACCCAGAAAGAGAAAGAGAAATACATGAGAGAGAGAGAGAGAGAGAGAGAGAGAGAGCGAGCAAGCAAGCAAGCAATTTTGCAAGATTCTCAATCGCTGAGCAGTGGACACCTATTGCTTGTGACAGGCTTGCTGATCCGGGACACGTATCGGTGTGATGGGACATGAAATCTGGAGCAAAAACATCTCATTCCTTGACAGGAGTCTGGCCAGGAGCCGCCAATATGTCATCTCGAATCAGGACCGCTAAGTAACATCATGAATGCAGTTCATGCTGTGTAGGCGATGGTAGCACAACCACATTTTATCGCAAGGTTACTACAACACGGAATTCTTGTCAACGCTTTCTGCTCATTTTTCAGGTTGGCCCCAAAGATGACACTGGAACCGACATGAACGTTTTTGGCCTTGACTTGTCAACTAAAGACTCAATTTGGTACCAAGATCTGCACTAGCAAACGAGAAGGTAAAACACGTGCAGACCGAAAGTCCAAATCAGTCATTTGCCTTCAATTTGTTCTTTTTTTTGGAACAAAAAAAGTCTTGACAAAACAAAAGATAGTTTCTGTTGTGCAAAGTCGTTTTATCCATGGAGGTCGTGTTCTTGTCCAGGTCTGTTGTTCCTGGGAAAAGCAACAGCCTGTTGAAGTGTTATGCTTCCTGCACCAAATCTCGTCGGAGCAGCTTCTCAGAAAAGAAATCTCTTGACAAGCAGCTTGTACTTAGCTGATGTCCTGTGAGCCGACATGATCTACTCTGTCTAGAATTTAGATTCCTGTTTCCTGCGCGAAATGGCTTCATCAATACGACTGTCTAGCAGTTTAAGTATTCTTATCGAATCCAACATCAAAACACCCACTGGTGAGGCTCAATTGATCTCTGCCTGTGAGCGGCTTTGGAATAACCTCTCGGTCCCTGTCGACAGAGAAGCATCGTCTCCCACCCAATCTGGCATCGGGAATACCAACGAGTCGCCAATAAAACACATCCAGCCAGGCAAAGCACAGATTCTACCAAAAGTCCGTGTAGACAGACATTCTGAAACGTTTACAACCTGTTTCAACTGGACTGCACACTCGTCTGCTGAAGAGCAGGACCACACAGGACCATTTTCTGTGGGTGATGATTGTCTGATGTCTTCGCGCTTGTTGTTGTTATTTCAGTCTTTGTTTTCATACTTTTGTCAGTGATATGTCACTGTCAGAGCCACTTGTTCCACCATTCAGGACAATGCTTGCATTGAGAAACAATCCCAACCACGTTCAGTCACTAGGACGTCTGGAGACTCCTGGTTCCAGATGACAAAAAACACCACACAAAGGAATCGCTTGGAACGCCACAAAGTCAGCTATTTAGAATTTGGAAAGATTTCACGACAACTTGACCTAACAGTCCTGCAGAAGACAAAAGCAAAGACCGAAATGCCTCTCAAGTCTGACAAAAGCTAGCAGCGCAAACTCAGACACTCGGGGCGTTTTTCTGGATGACTGAGATTAAACTTGACGCTCCTGAATCCCGACCAGGCTCTGGTAATTGACATATTGGCTCATTCGCCTCGTAATGCTGAATCTGCGGGCTCGACTCAGTCCTAACACAGTCCACATAGATCATCATTAAAAGTGACAGTCTATTTGATCCTGGCCGTGCCCCTCGTCTCAAATGGGACGGCAAAATATCGGCAACAGGAAAATACACCAATAACGAGTAATGGGCCAGAAATGCCAATAGGTAAAATTGACTGGCTGAACTCAAGCAAGAGATCTTCTTCCAGTCTTTTTCTTCCAACCCTGAGAGCTGCTCAGTTCTTTTCGTTGACAACAAGACAGTTGAGGAAACAGAATCTCAAAGCTGAAACAGGATCGGACCTTCGCGATGTTTTAATCCAATATGATTTTTACCACACTTGCCCAGGTTGAAAAAGCAAAATCTTTGCACTGAAAGCCCAAATGCTTATCACCACGAAAGTAAGGGCACGAAGAACGATCGTGATATTGCAGCTTTGAACCAACTCCCATTTGCTAGGGAAACTGAGTACGGAGCTTGTAGGCTTCCCAATACTATTCAAGCAGACTTTCCCCAGGGAAATCTACAGAACAAGGCCTGTATTTACACATTCTGGCATTTGTCAATAAGACGTCTTCATGTCAATTTGGAGGCTTCTTCGGGATCAAGATCTCTTGTCTGAAGAGCCTTGTTGCTGAAGAATAACTCAAAGTTGAGTGGAAAGACTCCACCTGCACCATCAGAAGGTTTCTTTTCAGAACGCAAATACCACGCGATGCACTGAAACCAGCCTTCAACAATTGAGAAAGAAGTACTCTGCCTTCCAAACCATCCTGAAGATTTCGCGAACAGAATGACTGATAACCTTTAGCCATCGCCTTCAATGAATGCAACAGTCATCATCAGGGAATGAGTCCTGCAGGTTTGTTTCGTCGGTAATGACTTTGACGTGTTCACTCACCGCAGGACGGCTGTTCAGATGCAACTGACAGGATGCAGCCTGAAGTACATTCAGACACGAGTCCATTTTCAGATTGGCTCACAGGTGGTAATGTTTCTGAGGCAGATGTTTTGAGATGTACAAGAGGCCTCATGCGGAAAGGAAATGAAGGGAATCATTCGGTGCGGATGCAGAACATTGGTCGGGGTGGCCAACCAAGGATTCTTCTTGACCCATGACAATCATGAACATTGACCAAAAGCACAATCATCCGCCAAATTTGGCAAATAGAAGCACGAAAGAGATTCGAGATTCGACAACATTAGTTGAGACCACATACATGCACGTAACCAAGACAAGCACCAATCACCACCACTTTCAAGAAACACCCAACCTTGCTTCAGAGAGGACAAAATGCATCTGTGTTGTACAGAACTGTCTTCAGTGAATGAATCCAGCCGTTTGCATTTTCTTCATGTGATATTCTCGCTGTTGCTAAATTCCCGAACCTGAACAGGTGATGGACGAGCAGCGCAGCGGGGATGCCAATTATGCTATCTGCACAACAAATGTCAGTCCCTTCTGTTTACGGCTCATTTTTCCACAGCTAATTATTTCGAAGATTAGCGCTGGTGGTCTGTCGAGGTGGTGCACATTCAAATTAAACGGTAGCACTGGCTTTCTTGCACATATACACACACACATACATCATGTGTACTTCACACAATATTCTCAACATGAAGTGTAATCCACAAACGAAGTCAGAAGCAAGAAACAAAGAAAGGAACCTACACCCGTGCGGCTACAAAACAAAGAACTTCTGTGTGTCAAAAGAAAAGTTTTCACAATTCCCCTGGGGAGGAAACAGACATCAAGCAAGTGAAACAAGTAGATTTAGGCCCCAGTCCATGTACTGTTGTTCAAACACACTTCATTGTTTTTCCTCCGAGGCAGTATCCTTGTCTGAAGTTCGTCTCAAGATCTTGTGGGCCTCCTACCTTGCAAAACGGAAACAAATGGGAAACAACCAAAGTTGTCTGAACCCACCACCTTCCAAATGAACCAATTCTGATCACCAGACACCAAAAAAAAAAAAAAAAAAAATAGATCGACTAACCTTTTGTGCGATTGAACCCTGGGCCTACATCTATTAAAGCAAAACAGAACAGGATTAAAAGTGCAAACAACAAGAAATGTTTGTGATAAAAGGGAAAAACTCTTCAATAAAGCAACAACAACAAAACAGCACATCACATTGCGTCAACTGTGGTGCAAGGGACAATAAAAGTTATTTCATCCACATCTAACCGCTTTCATATCATGGATCAGGCAAAGGGACTCTTTGAAAAAGAAACAATGTAGATGGCGAAAACGTTCTCCAATTCATGAAAGGAGAATCAAAGTGAAAAGCAAAGAAAGTGAAGGAAACAGAACAGAACTGCAGGGCAGAGGTTCTGACCTGCAAAACATACCCTTCGGCGGCCACTTGTGCCTCTGAGTACATTTATTACCTTGATGGTACGTCGCATAATGCTGTAAATGTGAGCTGCCTTGCTTTCAGAGAATGGCTATATTTAGTGTTGCAAGCAGGTAAGGCTCATTGCGATGTTGCTTCAGCTCTGAGACTCGTGTTCGGTGTTTTACGCAGCTGGTGAACGAGACGGGGGGACGTGGCCACCACACCAAAACTTTTCACTGCAGATCAGATTTAACCTGTAGATTTATGACATCCTGCTAAATTTCCGTTAATATTTCAAGCCAGTGTTGCAACGCAGACTCGGGCCTAATAAATTTCACTTCACGGAAACATGAAATGAAACCACTGCACAAAGATTTGTGTTGCTGTCAAAGTCGTCAGCTTTCCCAAAGGAACTACAACGCAGCGTATTTATTGCTTACCGTTAAAAACTGCAGTGGCAGGACTCGTCCCAGCCCTTTGATCCCAGCAATACAAACGATCAGCTACTTTGTGTTTTCAACAACGGTGATGCATAATGGTAGGAGAAAATGAGGTCCGGAGTAGACATTGATTGGATAGAAAGACCCGCAGAATTTGACACGAAAACAAATGCCGAAAACAAAAACTTAAGATTGCCAGAAACAACGTGGAACTGGTGGGACAATTTCAATTTGTTGACCAGGAACAATGTGGACCTGTTGCTTGCAGGCCGTACTGGATCACATTCCCTGCATTGCTGACGGATAGGTGGCCATTGTGTTTGTCCACATCATGTCATCATCATCTTCAAAGCAAATGACGCTGGGCACAGGAAGTATATACAATCAGACCAAGCCAGCTCCCTGTTTGTCAAGGACCATGTTTGCCACTGATACTTTTGTCCGCTAGCTTTTCGATGTCCAGGTGGAGCGATGGGGCAACTCTCTGGGGTCTAGAATGTCTTGGGTCGGGTCACCCATACCCCAGTGGGCAGGATTCCTGTTGAAGGTTCAGTTGTCGTCTCAACCAAGGGGAGCTGGTCTGACTGGCCGAAGAGATCAAACAGCCATTTGCCATTTGAAATAAAGAAGAACCCCAAATGATACTTCTCCCATTGGGAATCCAACAGGACAGAAGGGGTGAGAGGGGCGAAGATCGTACTGACCCAGCAGCGTCCCGCAGCGCGGCCCATGGTGCGTCGCCTCGTCGCTGTAGTCGCCGCAGTGGTCGACCGCGTCGCACGTGAGGCCCGCATCGATGCACTTGTTGTTGTCGCACTTGAAGTGCGTCCCGCAGCTGTCGTAGTTGACGTAATCTGAAAGCAGAGAGACAACTGAACGTCAGCCCACTGTAGGCCTACATCACGACCCCGCTCTGCGCAAGGAAGTTCACCCCACGTATGCAGGACATTTCCGTGAGAGATGAGAGACAACGCCCTCCTCCATCCAATTACCCTTGCCGTCCAGACGCAAAAGCAGTTGTGTTCACTCGTGCAAGGGACAACTTCTTGTTTTATCCACGCCTGACCTGACATCATGGATCAGGCAAAAGGACTCAATGAAAAAGAAACAGTGAAGATGGCGGAAAAACGAACTCCTGTTCAAGAAAGGAGAATCAAAGCGAAAAGCAAAGAAAGGGGTTTTTTTTTTGGCAAAAACTTGTTAACATCCATAGCGATATTTGGTCAATTCAGCGTACAACCCTGAAAATCAAGGGAGTCAAATAATGAGGATCCTGGTTTTTATTAACTCAATCGCTGCTGTGATTAAGTTTGCGAGTGACACGGCTGCCTCGGGCAGAAGGCTCGTGCAGTCTGCTGCTGCAGGCGACTGATAGACGTGTCCCCCGGTTGACCCGCACTCTGCAACTGTCACCTGCAGTGGATAAGTCAGCGCGCAGGTAACGACATCAGTAATGAGAATCAAGCGCGATATCGTCCTGTTCAGTCTCTGGGATGAAATGCCAAGGTCTGATGGTGACAGGGCAGCGGGCAGAGCAGAAACAATCCGTAATGGAAGCGTCAGTCAGTTGAGCTCTGCACTGCTCTGCTGCGCCTGCTTGTCACAGGCAATTCCAGCACCAGGCTTTGCATTCTTTTTGTGCCAAGCTTCATGCACCACACGGTCAACTGAAATAGATCTCCAGGACTAGGGTCCCAAGTTGTACTGCCATAGTTGTCCCACAGGCAATCATAGACCACCAACCACGCAAAAGAACACATTGTTCAATCTGACGCAAAGAAGAGATCCCTTGTCAGGCCAAAACCAGAAAAGGCAATGCATGACAAACCGCAGGTTGGAGAAAAAAGGCATTTCCGCAGGATTCAGGCCGCAATTAGGAGGAGAAAGGCGGGTCAATACCTACATGGCTGGTGCCTGAATACCACATCCAGAATCGTTTCACATCAGCAAAGCGCTGATCAGGCCGTAAATCAGTTTTATCACCCGGAACATCGTTTGGTCTGCGCGACCCGTGGCAGCCGAACCTGTGATGCTGATGAATATCTAACACGGGATTAGTCTACATCAGACGGGCCTTTTATGGTACCACAACCATCAAAGGGTGTGCAATTCATTGTCTCTAAATGTGTTGACCTGATTCACAACCAACAGAAACGAAATTGACACAGTTCGATGGTGATTTTTCATGAGAGAAAGCCACATGTATGTTTACGTTGGAAACACAGCGAAATCAACTGCAGTGGAGCTGTATTGCGTCCATGTCCATGCTTGCACTAGGCTTCCAGCTACCCTGGGGAACGTCAGTGAATCCTGCCCAACAGCGGCGACTCTACCTCACCACAAAATTTTGGACTGCGTTCTGTTCAATGTGCGCGGTTCGAGGATGTTGGTCCCATTGGTTGATTTCCCTCAAATTTACTTCAGTCCATCTGGATTCACTTTTTGGACTCATTTTTGTCTCTTGTATGTGGTCACTCCTGGGCTGACAAAAAACACAAAAACTTCATCTCTGCTTGTGTGTTTACCTGCGCAACCAATGCCACAAAACAACATTCTTTTCTGTTTCCTGTTTTTTGAACCTGTGCGTGATGAATCTGCTTCAGTCTGACCCAGTTGCAGATTGGGTGTGAAGGCGGAAGCAATTCGCCCGACCTGTCAAGTTGTTATCTCCGGGGGTCACGTCGAGGCTGTCGCAACAATGAAAGATGATGCACGGAGAGCTAATTACCACTAATGGCCTGGTTACCTGTAAGATTTCGCTCCTTGTCTGGTCATCCATCTCGTGGCCGACGTTTTCCAGCTGAAGGGATGCATCGCCGAACAAAAAAGAACACCCCTTTTAGCAACAGAGAAGACCTGCGCTTCTGCAAACCACAAGAAGCAGACGAATGTACAAACTTCATTCGGACGCCATTAGCAAAACGACAATCAAGCAGGAACTTGAAGACTGGTTTCCATTCCAGAAATCTGGCACGAAAGCTGACAACAGAGAAAGATCCTTCATTTACTGGGTGGCTATTTTCTTTCAACACAAAGGACCTCAATCTTTTGGGCATCCCTTTTGTTAAGCTGCAATGTGAGAACGTGTAATGGGAGGCAATTTATCAGCAATAAGGATTGAAGTAGCAAGGTGCTCCCTGGTATTGACCCACTTATTCTCGGAAGCATCTGTTGCGCCAAGACAAATGTTCGGTGTCATCTGCCCCCAACAACTCATAACTTCGCGTCAGTCCATCTCTCGTTGCATTTCCACATCGGCCGGAGTTCCAGACAACAGATCTGCTGTTTTCATTGCTTGGACCGTTGCTATATCCCATTTGTTTGTTCCTGTTCACTGTCAAACAGTCGTGTGAAGAGCTGTTTTGAAAAGGCAGAGAACAAGGACCTTGTCCACTTCGTATCTGCCGTGTTTCCTTTGCAAAATGATGTGAGACAAAGTCCCTCGTGTCTATCAGCAGAACAATGTTTGGTGCGGGTGGCACTATTTCCTTCACTTCTTTTTTCCGGCTGCAATAAAAATTCATCCCACCAGAATTCATATGCTGATGTTCGCATCAAAGCCGCCTCAACACGAGAAAGCAAAAGCTTTTCCGCTCACTGCGGTGTTTTGTTTGAACATCGCATAGAGCCATTGAAAAAAGGCAGTTCCCAAAATATCTTAATTGAGGGAGATGACAGGCTTTATTCTGGGGAGAATCTTATCAGATTTTGCCTGAAGTGCTGCGACGTGAGCTTCACTGAAAATTGATTTTAATTAACGGCATCAAGTTCCACTCTCCTTTTCAAACAGTTGCGCTTTTC
>JAAUYG010125800.1_pt1 | contig 10641 bp, 8 predicted proteins | sample 7278091 | NCBI WGS metagenome assembly JAAUYG01 (sample SAMN14350201, study PRJNA611818) | marine sediment metagenome | isolation source: surface marine sediment (0.6m) | place: French Polynesia: Moorea | collected 2018-08
CTGGATATTACCGGTAGTTAAGTTTGCTTAAAATGAAAATAGAGAATAAAAATTCGAGAACTACAGCCCCAGCTTATTTTATTCCATGTATTGCACCCAGTAAAAAGTAGTTAACCTTTCTAGTATTACCAGTGACTATTCATTGACACTGATATGCTAATACAATGTTGTAATCAAGGATTAATCTGAAAAATTACGATTACGATTAAATTATGATTACGATTAAATTATGATTACAAGGGTTACGATTACGATTACATTTTACAATGTAATGATTATAGTCGATTACGATTACAAATTACGATTACCCCAAGTCTGGTATCACATGCCTAAAATTTCTTAGTATTAAAGTGGTAATATGTTACATTGTCTATTAGAATTGATGGAGAAAGGGGAGATACTGTAGTAGGGAGTATTTTAAACCCCTTGGCGGGAAAATTTTCTGAAGATACCCAAAAGAAGGGTAAAGGCGTGAAAACCGGGGCATCTCACAATTGGCGAACCTTTTATTTGTCGCAATATGATTGGCTAAAGAGTAGTCATATGACCAAGGTAGTTTGACTTCCGAATGAAACCGATTGTTCATACTGCGAATTTGTGGCGCCAAATACTCCCTATTGTCATGATTGTTCCCTTCAGTGCACCGTGCCCCTTTAGAAAATCTTACCGGGTAAATGCTTTGCTAGCTGCGCCAACTGGTGTTTTGACCATAATGGTACAAATAAAAGATGCAAACCTTTGAAAATGTGATTCTAAAATTACCGATATGGTTTCCAAGAGCTTGCCCTGATGTCAGAAGACAGACAGCACCCCTTGCGAAAGTCCACAGAAGCTAACTAAGAGTCCCTCGAAGTGAATGTTCCCTGCATTTTGACCCTGTTTACTCAGGGATGAGACATGGCTGAAAGACCCGTAGGAATCATACTATGTGCTATTATTAGAGCATGGGCAGTTAATAGAATGAATACGGCATATGTGCGGTACTTTTAGACTTCTGTAGAACTGACCACAAAAAGTTCCTGAATGTGGGCAAGACAGAATTCATTCTCTTTGCTGTTCAACAATGTTTTCACAATTGCAATTGTAGCACCCCAGTGCAACAGTTAATTTCTTCCATTTTAATTCTATGAATATAGATGGCTTACAAGTTTTTCAAGATACTGTCAACATTTTAATATTATAGACCTATGGTTTTGTAAATGTGTAATTTGGACCATTATATATTTGTTGCATGTGGCTGTAAATTTTCACCTTGTCTAGTTCTCTGATTGCTATTTGTTTGCATCTGTAAGCTTCCCTATAACAGCTTCATGATTGAAAGGGTTTACGGTTTACAGTTTGGTGTAATGCCTGTGCTTGCATTGAGCTGTGAATGATGTGTTCTCTTAAAAATATCCATATTTTTTTATGGCCAGCATGTTGATTTAATCTTCAGGTCGACACTATGGTGTTGTGAGCTGCGAAGGCTGCAAGGGTTTCTTCAAGCGGAGCATTCGCAAGCAGCTGGGGTATGCCTGCCGCGGCAGCAAGGATTGTCCAATCACTAAGCATTACCGGAACCGCTGCCAGTACTGCAGGTTACAGAAGTGTCTAGCTGTCGGGATGAAGTCCGAATGTAAGGCTTCTGCAGTTACATGTATCTCCAGTCTGCATAGACTGGCTGAAATGCCTCGGTGCAACAATGAAGTACTATAGGGCTCCACATGGGTAACAAAACGAAGTGCGACATGGCCACTTAAAAAGTTGTAAAATCCGATGTGAGCCTTGATAAAAACTGTAGAAAGTGACGTCAAAATCTTATGAAACTTGTAGAATCGATGTTGAAATTTTATAGAAGATGAAGATCGACATAAAGGCCTTATAAAATGTAATAATTAACATATAAATACATATATAAAAATATTATAAAAAGTGACGTGACGGAGTAAAATTCTTATAAAAAGTGGCATGGGACACAGAAAAAAGCAATAAAAAGTGACGTGTGGCGCAGCATATATTGTTTGGACCCATGTCCCATGTAGAGCCCTTAATATGGTGTCACTAAAGCTTTCTCTTAACTTATTTTAAAGCACTCCATTGTTATTGTACAAGATATTAAGTGTTTTCGTATATACTATATGTGAAATGTCAAATTTTGCAAGCTTTGATATTTTGCGAGCCTCAATCATTTCGCCTCTCTAGATGCTTAATGTTACTTTGGCATAACTAGATTCGTCCGTCATTCCTGTTTCAATAGTTGTAAAAAAAGAGTTTTAGGCTCCACAATCCTTACTGTGGGCCAGGCTTGTTCTTGCCCTCAACAGAACAGTAATTTTCGCAAGTTTTGTATAGCCCCATTTATACAAATGGAGGTTGGCCGTGGAATAGAGAACTTAAGGATAGATGTACCATGAGCACTATTGAGGAATGGCACAGTAGAAAATCTAATGATTGATTGATAGATACTACTGGTGTTAGCATTCTATTGCTTGATTCTGCAGTTGACTCTGCACTAACTTTAATGCATGATCAGGTACATTTCAGTTTGCACTAATGTCAGTGCAATTTTATGTACAATTCAGTTGTCACTTACTAACATTGCCAGTAATACAACTTTTCAGTGGCTGATAATGTATGTAGAAAATTTTGAGAACGACAATGAGCCAGTTTATCGTAATATTTGATCAGCAGCGTATTATAAACATAAATGTACTAGGTAGCAGTATATGATTTGTATAAAGCCTCCCGCTTTATTTCCACCCTCAGCTGTCCAGCAGGAACGCAAACCGCCAGAGCACAAGGATCGCTCTCCGCAGCCCATAGCCACGTCCATGCAGAGAATCTACATCCGGAACAATGCCGGGAGTCCCACGGGTTCTGGATCTTTCTTTGCACTGGGCTCGCCACCCGCAGATCCGGTAACATCCCCGGGGTTGCTCTCCAACCTGCAGGAGCGCATTGTGATGACGGACGGTGGCGCGGTTGTTCTGGATTCCTCGAATCCCGGTCGAACTGGGCTACACAACACAGGTAGGGTGATCCAGGCGATCCTGACACTCTCACAAATTGACAGGTGTGCTCATGGCATTAGAACATGTATTTTAGTAGGGAGTATTTTAAACCTCTTGGCGGGAAAAAATTTTTGGAAGGTACCCCAAAAGAAGTGAAAAGGTGCGAAAACGATGACTTCTGATAAATTGGCCGAGCTGTCACATGACACCTTGGGATTGGCTAAGGGGTGGTTGTATGACCAAGGGTGGTTTCGCTTTTGAATGAAACAGGCTATTCATGTTGCGAGTTTGTGGCACCAAATACTCCCTGCTGACTGCAAGATTCATGCAAGGTCTGGAAAACGGGGAAAGTTAATTAGTTCAGGGAATAGTCAGTGAATTGGTAGTGTAAGAACCTCATCTGACACTTTCTTTGTCAATCGGAAGCATAGTGGCCTGTGCGCTGAAGCCTTTTGGAAGGCTATACCAGGTGCAATTTTCTCGAATTGCATTTCACACGATTTATTCAAATTAAGATAATGATTCACGCGCAGAATGGGGGAAAATGTATTGCATTAATGATTTCTTGATGAACAGCCAAATTCAGTTAGTTTTGCAGTAACCCAATGCAGGTGTGATCCTACTGTTGCACTTTCAGTCGCATGGCTTGGACACATTTTCACACCCTTCTGCCAAAGTTGGATCATCTGCAATGAAAGTGTTGATATTCGAAATTCAAGAAATTATACATGGTTAAGAAATTAGACACTTTTTAGGGGTGGCATTTAGTATGGCAATAAAAACTTTTTAGGAGTCACAATTTTGCAGGTTATCTTTGAGAATTACAGTATGTTGGGTTGTATTCTGCTGTGAGGTCCTGATAGGAAGTATTTGGTCTATCAAGGTAGTGATCTTGTGGCAAATGTCTTTTATGCGAAGTTTTACTATATACATATTATAAACAATTTTTCGTAACCTTATAACACTCCCAAAGCAAAGCGACGGATTCTTCTTGGATCCTAGACATGTACTGTAATAGTTAAATAAATTTGTAGCACCAGTGGATGGTTATTTTATTGGGTTTGGTATTCTTTCAACTGCCGCTGGACAAAAACATCTCACTGTACACCTGCTTGGCTTCCTTTGCAGATCTGAGCACGTTAGCCAACGTGGTAACGACACTGGCTGCCATGAACAACCCGAAGGCCGAGGATGACCCAGGTAACCCCCCCACCCCGCAGCCCCCACCCCCTGTTGCGGTGATACCGTCAGACGGACAGCTGTCTAACGGGGAAGTGTCCGTCGGCAGTAACTCCGGAGCGTCCACCTCCGCAGCCAAGGCTTTCAACACCATGGCAAAGATGATCCAGTCCCATGGGGAATCCGGCAAGGTGAAGGCAAACAAAGGGGACATTTAAAAAAAATCTTAGCTCTAGAAATAGACTTAAGTTCACTTGTAATTAACATAACAACCATTGTGATTCATCACCTAATTTGGTGTCAAACCGTAACTCTATGCCGTGGCTCCTGGCCACGGACCCCCAGCGAACAGAGTTATGGTTTGACACCTCACGGCAAGAATATATAAATTCGTGCAAATTTATGAATTTTCCACACTTTAAGATCAGTACAGACTGAAAATCGTGAAAAAAACCCACACCTTTAATCGTTTGTTATTTGATGGTTTTTCTCTGGCTGAACTAGAAGAGTTTCATTGATTGGGCTGAATTTGGGTTATATTATTAAGTGTTAAGTGCAGGTATTCGTACTCTGTTCAAGCACAAGTACTGTAGACCAGGCCATGACTTTGCATAGTGTCAATAGCAAGTAGATCCACCTTTTCATATTTGGGCGTGTCTTGTCACTCAACTTGACTGAAAGAACATGTAACAGATTGTATATACAGTGGTCCCTGCAGTTTAAGACCATGTATTGAGCCACAAAAATATGGTCTTAAATTGAAATTTAGTCTTAAAAAAGAGGGATATTTCTGGTGAAAGTATAAGAGAGGGGTCACTGGTGGATGGCCTTAAAATGGAGAGATTTGTTAAATGGAGGGATCTTAAATTGCAGGGACCACTGTAGAGGAAACTTGTGTTCAGATTTGTGTGTCTTGAACTGAACGCTGATAGTTCCTGATGTTTTGTGTTTCCAGGGTGACTGCCCTGACGATTGCGATGACCTGGGAGATAATAAAAAATTAATATATATAGAACTTTCCGGTAAGTGGCTGCTGCATCAGTGGTAGAGCTGCCTGCTGCTACTTGCGGCCAATTTGAGTGTGTAAATTCAGGAACTTAGATGGATACATTATGATCATTGAATTTCTCAGTTGGCTTTGGGTTGACTTTGCTGTTTCTGCAGTCTCCGTATTATGTACAAATACTACTCTATCCTGTCTAAGTTGCTATAACAGTAGAAATGTTCGTGGGAATTAACATTCCCATTTTAAGTTAACGATTTTTTGCTTAACCTGTCAAATTAGCGGCATAAACTCCACGTGAACATTTCTAGTTGTACAGTATATACTACTCAACACAGCCGAAATATATGGCCCATTCATAAACAGGAGCATCTTTCTTGTTGGGTTTAGTGGATTAATTATTATATGTAACGGTGATGAGCACATATGTTTGTATGATATCTTATAAAAGTGACACCATCTGTTTCTTCTTCCTTAGGGCCTTTGTTGACGGAGTCCAACTTTCAGTTCACGCTTTCCACCCCGAGTCCCATGCCGACCTATTTAAATGTTCACTATATCTGCGAGAGCGCCTCACGTCTACTTTTCCTTTCCATGCACTGGGCGCGGGCGGTACAGGCATTCCAAAAACTCAGGTAGGGATTAGCACATGATCAGGTCGCTTCTTGCTTTTAGATAGTCACAAGGGCCAAACAGATCTAAAAATAGGACAAAAAACCTAACGGTTGTGCTAGTTATACCTCTGCCAAATTTAGCCCACTTGGCCTCTAATGATGGTGGTCCTGATCTAAGGATTTCCCTTGTACAGTAATTTACGTAACCTTGCAAGTGGTATTGTAAAGTCTTAGAATTTTACGAAAAAAAAATCTGCAGCAGAGGTCCGCAGATTCTCTTGGAATCTGCCGCCTTCAGGTTGCTGAACTTATAGCCACACACACTGCTGTCCACACGTTGTCCAAAATACTTAAGCCAAAGTTTTGACTTAAGACGCCAGTCTGAGCAATATGATAGCAATAAGAATTTTACTTCAGTCAAAACTTAAGACTTACATATTTCCGAGAGCTCCAGGGCAGCCCATGTTCTTTGTTTCAGTCCGGAGCTTCAGTCTTTAAGGTTTGATTTCGTTAATTTTGAAATTTGTTAATTCGGTATTTCAACTTAAATCTAAAATTAGACTTAAGTATTTTTCAAGAACTCAAGCTGATGTTGTTTTTTTTTTGTTTTTTTTTTTCAGTTCAGAGCTGCAGATTGAGTTGGTTCGGTCTAGCTGGAGCGAGTTGTTCTGTCTGGGGCTGGCTCAATGTGCCGACACCATGAACCTTTCCACGATACTGGCAGCCATAGTCAATCATCTACAGTCAAACGTCCAACAAGGTACGCATCTTTCTCTTGACAGTATCGTCCTGTCGACTTTGTGTGGAAACTAATGACGGTGCAGTATGACATGTAATCTGGTTGTTATTCAAGAGTGGTTGGTGTCTTCTGTCTAATAAATTTGAGGCTTTTCTAGAAAGAAATGCAGCCCAATTTATAATAATCATGATGTTGATGGGAAATATTGAAGCTTTAACTGTTTGTGGGCTTTTAAGTAAAATTTGTATTCAGCACAGATCAGCCCAATCCATGCGGCTAAAAGTTGCATCACCACTCTGAGAGTACATCAGTTCTACATGAATGAATGGCATTTGCATATTAAAAAATATTCAATAAAACATTTAAATATAGGATGGACAATCTTTTTCCCCCTTTAATATGAAAAAATATATATAAGAGTTCATCTCATTTTCAAAGCTCTCTCTGGCAGTCTCTGCCAGTCCCAGACTATAGTTCATACCATCCCAAAAGTTGGAAAGTTCTGTCCCAAATTGGTATAACACAGAATGGGTTGTTTTTTGGTAGCCTTTGCACAGTCCCAATTATGTTCCAGCAAAAAATTTAGCCAGCCTGAGATCCGAGTTAAATTTTTACCGTCACTGGGGCAATGATGATTTCAAGCCCTGGATAAGAGAACAACATCCGTATATCTTTTTCCTCAATCGAGTCTTTTTCCTCTCCCCAGGGAAGCTGTCGAGCGAGCGTGTGAAGGTCGTGACCGGCACGATAATGAAGCTAGAGGAATTCGTACTCGGGATGCGGCGGTTGGGAGCCACAGCGGCGGAGTACGCCTTCCTCAAGGCGCTGGTGCTCTTCAGTCCAGGTAGACAGGGCTATTCCTGGCCTTGACAGAACGATCTCTTGCCTACATTATCTGAACATTTTGCAGAAAGCTACTATTAAATATAATTGAGAAAAACACTTGGTGTTATGTTTGTAATTAGATGGATGCTAAACTGAAGCAAGTTGGTTGCAAACACAAAAGATTATCGTTTTTCTGGTCATGCTTATACCCCGATACACTTATGTATCATCTTTATTTTCTCGAGTGAGTCGTCAGGGCAAGTTGTTTTCCCTTTTAACGTTAAACAGTGCGACCTAGATGTTTCTTTGTATTTGCCTCTCACATGATGTGTGTCGTGTTAAATTGACATTTGAATAATGCCCATCAGCCAAACTGAATTCTAAATATATTACTTGAGTAAAAAAAATGGATTTTAGTATTGAGGATTTACTACCCAGACATAAGAAGGATTTGTGATTAGCCGAAACCGGTATTCATTGCTGCTTGTTCCTTTTTTGCAGACCATGTGTCTGATCCCCATGTCACCCAGATAGACTGTCTGCAGCTGAAGGCGAGTAGCGATCTCTATGAACATCTTTGTGACAGTCAGCCCAACAGTAACCCAGCGACCTGCAGTAAACGTCTCAGTGCTCTCCTCCTGCGACTACCCACGCTGCGCTTGCTCAACCCCACCATAATGGAGGAACTGTTCTTCGCGGGTTTGATCGGTAGCGTTCAGATCGACAGCATCATACCGTACATACTCCGCATGGAAACCGCGGAATACAGCTCGCAAATGGGCTGCGGTGCCGGGTTAAGCATGGACGTGCATAACAATGCCGCAGGCGACATTATGAATGCGGAATCTGATGGTGACGATTTGGGAAGGGACGCGGGGTCGTATCAGCATGTTGAAGACAGTGGTCAGGACACGGGGGACACAGAAGGAGCAGATGACACAGACCTCCTCACCCCGATAGCACATCCTCAGCTTGTCATATCAGCTGAGCCACAGGAGTCGCGGTCCTCTCCGGAACCGGGAGAGGTGCCTGTGGTATGATGCAGGGATTTCATAGCGGATTAGAAAAGAGGTGATTGGCTGTCCCTGTATTTTGCTCCGTTTTCTGGAGCAGTCCGATTCCTGTATTTCCCCCCTGGTTGGGGCTGATAGATCCAGTTTTCTGCCGGTCCAGAAGTTAGGATTGATGCTGTTCTGGATGTGAAATCCAGAACGTGACAGGCCTGGAATTTTAGGCAGTTCTCTGAACCATCAGGAGCAAAACAAGTGGAGCGTTGCCCATATAGCATGCAATGTCAAAATTGTACTGCGATTGTACTGAAGCTACTTAATTTGTTTCTCACAGAGATGCACTGAGCATATATCTCAGAATGTGGCACTTCATACATCATAATCAAGTCTTTTATCTGTTTTTTTTTTTTTTTTTTTTTGTTCTTTCGTTTTCCTTTTATGAAATGGACAGTTTGTCCTTAAATCAGAATTATAGCGGAGCCATACGATGGCTTTGCCGTAGACAGATCCCGCCACCCGGACCGCACAAAAATTGTTATCACTCTGTCCCCCCTTCCTGAGGAGGGGTGGTGAACGGAGAGAAATGCTTGCTCTATTGCCTTGTGTATATAACTACTGATGATTATGTGGGTCAGCTGCCCTTGACGGGAGATTTAATGTGCTGACTGACTGTACATATCCTTGTTCAGTAGCGGCCTTGCAAAAACCAGTTTATTATTACTAAGTATCTGTTGTCTGTGGTTCCCGTTTTTACAGTGATGTGTGTATATCGATACGAGGTGGCATCAAGGCAGCAGTTAATGCCCAGTTTTCTACGTGATTGTCTCAACGGAGGTAAAAAAAAAATTAGTCCCGATTGAATGACTGTTGAGTATTATTGTATTACTAGATGGGTGAGATAATGTCTGTTGTTTATTAGTACCTGATTTTATCTTTAATAACGACGATGCGATCTGTAGAATCGAGAGATAATTTATTTTGTATGTGTTGTGGTTGGTCGGGCGATGGTGTGTAAATCGGCGTCTTGTTCTGTGATTATTTTTTTTTCTCTGTCTACATGTGTCTGGTATTGGACTGATTGTTTTGGGTTAATCAAGAGTTACTTAAAAGTAGTCAAGTCAAGGAGGGGGGAGTAGATATATCATACGTAGCAATATGCGTGGGTTGCTTAGTCAAACAAATCTAATTTCAGAACCCCTAGGACTATTTAAGGGAGCAGGTTTATCAGCAGTATGGGGATCTGGGTACTTGACACAGTAAAGGTACCTACATCTTATCTGTCATCTAAGAAAATCCAAAAATAACCTTGTGCTGGCCTACATTTAGAAATTCTTGGAGTTATATATTTTGTTTTGTTAAGCCTAAAGTCATGGTGCACTGTTGTAGCGATTGTTGAAAAAATGGCATTGTGGTCTCTCCGTTTGATCATTCCTGTACGCACATAAACTAACCGAGCTCATTATTGTGGCCTAAAGCAAGCCTTTATCTGTTGAGAAAATAAGCTTGTTATTTAAGGACTTTTTTGCTAGATAAGTAACAAGTTTAACAAGTTTAACCTTTTTTAAGAGCAGCTAGGTTAAGGGTTAATGTGACTTTGACATGTTCCAGATCTGGTGACTCGGCTCCTCAAAATAGAAACTCAAAAGTCCTTTCCGTATTTACCAATAACGGTCAAGACAGCTTTTATTCAGTCATTGTATTTAGGGTTATCAGTAGCCTACGGATACCCAGGAACAGCGGATTAACATCTGAGGGCATTAATTTCAGAACTTCACGTTACAACAATAAACGCAAATTTCGAGGTCCCCCATTCTCTTGTGTTCTTTTTACTCATGTGCCAGTAAAGTTAGAAGTGTCGTGGCACCTTTGAATCAAGACCAGCCACAGAACTTCTCAAAACTGGTCTTAATTGTGAGGTGGTCTTATTTCTGAGGCGGTCTTAATTCTGAGGTGGTCACAGAGTGACATTTCACTGTATGTAAAATTTGAGGACTGCTCGTGTCTTCATGTAACTAGGTTGTATAAAGCGGTATACACTTTTTCACTCATTTCAGATGGCATAATTGATACTAGGCAATCAGTACTGGCATTTCATCTATTTAACTTGAATGCAGGCATAACAAAACATTAAAAATATGGATAAAGAAATTTGAATCTATTGTAGATATATTTGATACCAGTGAAGATATTTCGGCGTATTGCAAAGAAGTTTGCTAGTTGTAAGATATTGGAGATACAAATTGCAGGATATGTATATATTATAAACTCCATTTGCAAGGAA
>JAAUYG010026653.1_pt1 | contig 10640 bp, 3 predicted proteins | sample 7278091 | NCBI WGS metagenome assembly JAAUYG01 (sample SAMN14350201, study PRJNA611818) | marine sediment metagenome | isolation source: surface marine sediment (0.6m) | place: French Polynesia: Moorea | collected 2018-08
ACTACTACTACTACTATTATTATTATTATTATTATTATTATTATTATTATTATTATTATTATTATTATTATTATTATTATTACTACTACTACTACTACTGCTGCTGCTGCTGCTGCTGCTGCTTTGTGTGTCAATGTTTTAAACAATAAACATGCTGATTACATGAATGAGGCAATTTTAGATGCCAATGTAACCTATATAGGCTATAGAGTACTCCCTTGGACCATTGCGCCCAGCAGTCCCCCATTCGTTCTTTACGCATACAGCATTTTATATAGCATCTCTCATTTTTTGGCCATATATGAAACAGAAAAAATAGTATGCCCTGTTTTACGTTGACACAAAGTACAACTTAGTAGAGATTACCTCAATAGTGTTCTGTGCAACACGTAAGATCCGGAAGACCAGTCACTGCAACTTTTCTTACACTAACACAGACTGTCCCTCCTGTTCACACAATATCCTTACTGAGATCTGTAGGGTAAAGATTGTTGTCTGCAGGCCTTGTTGGAGACTTACAATGATTGCTGATCCGTTCTCGCATTTTCTTCAAGTTTAAATGCATGGAAGAATAATAAACGTGTTGCATAAAATGTAACATTATATATCTGAAAAGGTATTGCTAAAACTAAACGTAGTTTCTTCTAGGCAGATGTTGTTTCCTCTAGGTAGATGTTTGTTTCGATTGCCTTTCACAAAAAATGCTAAGTGCATTCTTCGGGAGAAAAAAATGCATGTCCTCCTGATGTTATTGTCCATTTTACCAGTAGTCTGTCCTCCCATCTGCCGTTGACAAGACACTCTGATGGCTTTCCCAATTCAGAACAAAAAATACCTCGATTACCCGATTATCGCTAGCCCTGCAACGCAGTAATTCGATAAAGGAGTAGCTTGTGGTATCCGCATGGAGAATTCTGAGAGCATTCCAGAGACAATTGCTTGGGAAGATGACTCCCGCTATATTTATCAGAACACGCTGGTGCTGCAAATGGTTCCACGCTTTTGCCCCCGTTTTCTCCCAATTTGTTTGACTTGCCTATTTTTTTGTCCCTCCCTCCAGGTGTACGTGACCTTGCTGGCTTTCCTCTTGTTCTTCATCCCTGCTGTCGTCATCGCAATCTGCTACACGGTCATCGTCAAGGTCATCTGGAGCAAGGGCACGCTTGCAGGAGATTCCCAGTCACGGCGGACGCAGAGGAACTTAAGTCGCACTAACGGTAAGGTAACGGTAAGCCCAAACAGAGGTGTTGGAAAGCCAACCTCTATTCTTTAAATGCCAGTCTCTGCTGGTGAGGTCATTTCATCTAAAATGTCCCTTTGCCCTCTGGAGGAATTCCCCAGAGTGTCTCATTCGATTCGATGAGAACGGGAAAGCGCCGGACTACTTTGTATTAAAGTCCCGACCCAGGTTTTATAGCCTGCCCCAGTTTTCCTGGGCGGTATTTATTGTGATGCCCCTACGTGTCTGTCACAGCAGGACAAACCTAGTAGGCTATAAAATATCTCAAATGTATTGTAACCATTAGCTCCCTTTTCAGTGAGAGCATTCCCTCTGACCTATTAGGAAGAGATGATTTGATTTTGAAAGAAAAAAAGCCTCAGGGTGAAAGTGGGGTCAAATATTCTGGCCCAATGATGAGAGCCGAAAAAAATGCTTAAGTGGCTATAATCGCGAAACGGCGAGAGAGAGAGAGAGAGAGAGAGAGAGAGAGAGAGAGAGAGGAAGAGAGGGAGAGACGCGTGGTCAGTATTAGAGAGAGAGAGACATGTGGTCAGTATTAGACACTGTTAAGGAGTCATATATGAGCTCAACTGCAAATCAAATCAATCAAAGTGATAGTACTTCATCTTATTTTATTTATCGTGTTATCCAGTCTACTCTTCTCCATCAGGCACCGTGTCGTTTGCCAGCAGTCGTAGAGGATACAGCGGCCAACGCACAGAGTGCCAGGCCAGTTCCAGCGGGGTCATCCCTAAGGCCAGGATCAAAACCATCAAAATGACCCTTGTCATCGTCATAGGTACGTCCCGTATATTATGTCACTATAGAATCTGGTCATTATCATGGAAAAGGTTAAATCAGGAGAAGAGGTGACTCAATCTACATGTATGTCAAGAGACGATATGCATTGTCACAAGAATGCTTACGTCGCTAAAATGTCAGTATCGTCATCTGAGTTATATGGTTATGTCATTAACAATGGCACATTTTTCATCCACTGAGTGAAAAATACAGCGGTTTTGAGAGTGTAGTTTAGTATAATCATATATCATATTCAATGTATAAAGTAAATAAATGCCCTATGCATTGATAACACAATAAGATTTATGGTGGCAATCACAAGATCACATTTCCACCCACACTCAAAACAAGCAATGCGTTCACAAACCTCACGGCTCATTGGCACAACGGCATATTGTAAAATAACTGGGCGTAGTGTAAAACTCATTGGATAAAAGAGTTCCCGAACCTATTTTTACGGACCTTTTTACCACCGGATTATAGGGGTAGCCAGTCATAGCTCTTAGACTGTATAGCACGTGACTGATGTTGGGGAGAGAGCCGGTGCATGCAGTCTGTGACCGTCAGTTCCACTTTGTTGAAATAACCTCTACAAAGCTGTTCTGTCTCGTCTCCTAAGGTCGGCAACTTGGTCTTCTGCGAAGTCTCCTACTAATTACAATTTGGGACAAAAAAATGGCATTTCACGTTTCTGAACCATTTATGTTATCAGATACGATAAGTACTGTGCCACGATGATGTTAATTTCCATATCATTTTCGTACAGACCGATCGGTAACAATAGTTGCAGACTGGAAGTTTGCTGAAGAATACTCTCAGTAATATATGCTTGTGTACATATTTCAAATACGGTACAATCATCCACGCATTTCAACATTGGGCACGGGGTTTGAAGATCATTAATATATATCACAAAGCCCTTGGGCCCGGATAGAGTACCTTGCGATACGCCGGCTTTAGGAGAACATTTGTCACTGTTATGCGAATTTGGAAATGTCCAGGTTTAAATCAAGACATGTTGCCGTTTGTTATCAAGGGGGTATAGAATAAGTGAACAGATGATAGGTTTTTGCTAGGTTATTGCCATGGTACATGTATATTAAACTTATGTCATCAGATGATAACTGGGTTCTATTGGGGGGCCATGGCAGGTCGTTTTTGCAGAATTTGATGATGATGGTCATGTGTAGACGTATTGATTTTTTTAGGACACTGCATTGTTTACTGGTGAAAGATACATTGACACCGTGTCTAACGGGCCTGTAACAACTCATTGATCTATCTACAATCATACATAGGTTTATAACCATTAAACACACTTAACATTCATTCAATGTTGGTACTGATGTGGTACTACGGTAATCACCCTTTTGAAGTAGTATACAACAGGTATCGCCATGACTGTTACTACTTTGAATGATATTTAAATACCAGAATGCTTGTTATTCGCTTCTTCAGATTTTAAAATTCAAATTGAAAAAAAAAAATGTCTTGCACGGCTCTACAAAAGTGTTCATTCAGATAACAGTTTATGCTGCGGATTTGGAACCTAGTTGCCCTTTGCGTCAGCAACGATGTACAGGTTATCGCCCAGGGATTACCGTATCTATCACATTACCGTATTAGTTTCTGAGTATCTGGAGTGTTGGGGATGAGAAACCAATCAAAGTGGACCATTCTTGACAGTCAATACATGGGATAATGCATACAAGTACTTTGGCTCATTTTCAGGCTGATCAAGTGCATCAGTATAATTAGCATATAACAAGGGGAACCTGTCAGGGGGTATAGATTAATAGAACTCATTAATGCAGGGTCATTAGTGATAACTGGGTAGGGAGTTTCGTACAACGAAGCTCTGAATGTAGAACCGGAGATGGAATATTAGCAAAGGCAGGAGATAACAACCTACGATGGGTGTAACGACTCAATTCTAGCGATGTTTGCCTGTTGGACAATGCAAAAGGGTGTCACCGAGCACTATCTGGAACACACTGTAGCATGTTCGGAGTTGTAATACGTCAACTGATAACATTGAGAGAGCACCTGAACTGAAAACTGACATTATTCCCTAGACTGAATACAGGGCGTTCCCCCTTTAAGCTGCCCCTTTCTACACTGATATATGCCGGTTGAAACAACATGCGGGTATTTAATCATTTAAAACACGTAGATTAAATTCAGTAGAATTATATACGCGTATTTACTGTGCAATCAGGAAGCAGGTTTTACATCCGCATATTTACATAAATACGCGTACATTCAAACTTGCTGTAAAAACCACCTGTATAAAAAGACCACCTGCTTATAAAGACCACATTTTACAAGTCCCCAGATATATACGTTCAATGTTATTGAGCCTGCATATAAACACTATCTGTGTATAAGGACTATATTTTATTGGTCCCTAAGGTGGTCTTTATACAAAAGTTTCACTGTATTTAAATTATGTAACAAATTACATGATTATTTAAATATGGATTTGATACCATATCTACCTCCATACTATTCAACATAACGGCTGTGAAACCATTGCGTTGGGTAGAGAGCTATAACTCGATAACTGTTGCCTTCTTATCTGTTTGCCTACAGTGTTTGTGGTGTGTTGGAGTCCGTACTTCGTGTTCGACCTGCTGGACGTATACGGCTACCTACCGCACAGCCAGCGGAAGATTGCCATCGCGATATTCATCAACAGCCTGTCTGCCCTCAACAGTGCGGCCAACCCCCTCATCTACTGTCTCTTCAGCACCAGCCTCTGCAGCAGCTGCAGGTAGCCAGGGGGATAGGGAGCTAATCGTACAGGCATTATGGGCACGCTGCCTAAGCATGCTTACACAGACATGCAATGGTCCTCAGATCTTATACAAATTGAAGGAAAGTTTTATATTACCAATATAATTGGTAACCAATACATTGACCTACGTTAAATTATTCATTAATATCTCTTTCTCCTTCCATCTCTGATCTCTCTCTCTCTCTCTCTCTCTCTCTCTCTCTCTCTCTCTCTCTCTCTCTCTCTCTCTTTCTCTCTCTCTGAATATCTCTATCTCTGAATATCTCCTTTTTATGATTTTTGTATTATAATTATAATTTTTTTTTTAATTATTATTTTTATTACTTTTTATGTTATTTTTTTTTACCTTTTCCTATGGGCAAGTCAGTGCTAGCTACCAAGTCTCAGGTAGCAGACTTTATGCGATACTGTATCACATTCCAGGAAGTGTCCAAAACTGACAACCAACACTTACAGGCTGTCTGGAATCTGAGACAGTGTTCCTGGTGTAATATATTCCCAGTGTTCCTGTAATATGTGCCGCAAAAATAAAAACTGTTCTGGGCTTCATTTCTGGAAAATACTTAAGTCGAAGAATTGACTTGAGTCAGCAATCTAAGCACTTGGACTGGCTAAGATTTTGACTTAAGTCAAAACTTAGACGTAAGTATTTTCATGAACTCCAGCCCTGGTCTGTTGGACAGTTTTCCATTGGTCGTGTAATGACTTGAGAATCACTATTACTGGTTTTACATTTTAGATTTCTGTTGAAATCTGAAACCGGCTTCTAACATGCTGTGGAGGTTGGGGATTTAATGCGATTAAAATAAAACAATATATTTCCTAATGTGTCCTAATGTTGCTTAAATGTTTCCTATTCCTCTAAATGGTTGTCATTGCTCTCTACAAGAATTGTCTTAACTTCAAAGATTAATGATATGCGTTAGCAGTGTTTCACAAAAGACCAGAGTTTCAACAAAGCCGCAGTTATTTATTGATTCTGAGAAAGCAAATGCTTACTATTACTTGCAGGTGCACGTAATTGTACATTGCATGGTTGTATCATACAAAACATTTAAAGGGCACCAGGATCTTGTTATTAGCATAACGATATACCTATTGCAATAGCATCTAATACAAGATACAGCTCCAGTATTATCTTGACTATAGCAATACCAAACAAAAAGATATATTTCCAGTTGACTGCCGTTTCAAACAAAATTTACGTTAGGTAGCTATAAAACATCTGGAAATATCCCATTGAATTGGCTTAAAAATATTCAATGTATCACTGTACACCTGAACATTAGCTGTACACATACACATTACATGCGCAATACCCACAGGAAATAAGCATGACATGCTCAATGTTTACAGCATCAATACACCATAACCATGGATTGTATTCTCCAAGACACAAAGCGTAATAATATTTAATTACATCTACTTACTGCGACACTAGTACTGCTTGTATGTTTTGCCACTAATAGTGTAAAAATCGTGCACACATTGTTCATAACACTAAGGCTTTCAAACCGGAATTAGACTCTTTGGTGGAAGCTTTAGATACATGTGTTTACATTGTACCCCTACTCGACCCGAAGGTTGAGTAAAAGCACAAGTATAAGTTTGACGCCATTTACATAAAACAAAACCCAGAAGTATATATCGCACAGAGTTAAATTGCATCTCGTCACGAGGACACTATTCCTTCAGTGCTTGCGTGCTCTACACATACATAGTATAACATGCAGTTAATATGTGACACTTTGCGTGATACATGCAGACACCGGAAGTACAATCTTCGCTTACATAAACAGCCAATCGTAGTCTGTGTGGAATAATTTCGGGACCAAACAACAATACCCAAACTTTTAACTCTGCTGTGTATCGTTTGAGCTATTAATAACACTATTTACTGTGGTATTCTTAGCCAGAGACAGAAGAAGAACGGGAATTTGACTTAAGACAAAACTTAGAGTTCTTTCGAGAACTATGGCCCAGGGAATGTTTGGGGTCATTTGGAAAAATTTGGAACATCACCCTTCCAAAAGGTAGGGAAAAATATATCGGTAAAAACAAGAATCAAATGTCTCCTCAAGCTCAACCTCATAATCACTTGTCTATAAGACATATCAATATACAGAAATTGTAGCCTTTACCATTATGCAAAATGTATGTGTTATTTTTTATATTTTGCTCAGTAAAAGAGCGACCCACAGTCGCAGGACCAAACTATTTGCAAGTTTGCCCATTGTCTATAACATATAGGTTAAGTACATATATTGTAGATCATGCATAACCTGCTGAGATGCCCTGATCTGCAAAGATTGACTTAAAGCCAAGATAATGCATTGAATGAATATTCACATAACATGTTTAAATATAGGATTCGAGACTGTGCTGTATCGACTTCACGCTAGTTAACATTGAAACGTCTCTCAGCGTGTATATAGTTATTCTAGGCTGAAAGTTACCCCTTCCAAGGTCCTGTATCTGTTTTTAGGTCGATAGTGTCTTTTCTATCAAAGTCTTCACTTCTAGGTTACATAAGACTTTAATGCATCATTTTGTAGATAACTGATCTTGTGAAGCAGTCTCCTCAGCCCGACAGCAGGTTCACGCCCACACTTACTTGCGATTTCGTCCACTCCTGGCTGTAATAGTGAGATGACTTTTCCCAGATCCTTCTGAACAGTTTTCACATTATAAACGGACTTGTCAAGCCACATTGGATTATGTGAAGCTTGCGATACAAAGGGCCAAGCTGTCCTACGGCTTGCCTCCATGTAGTGCCAGATCAACATATCCTGCCAGTGACACCCAATGTTGTCCATCAGATTCTGTATTTTACAGCCTTCAATAAGGAGAGTGGCATACAGTGCCAACCCTCGTACCCTGGATCCACATGTTTCCTGCAGCAGCTTCCAGCATTCTATAAAGTGAGTCACCCTGGTACACGAAGACCCATGATTGTCAAATAATGGTATTATCTGATGTGAGAACTGCAAAATGTTGAACCTACTCCTGGCAGATGTGTCTTCTGATGATAATAAGCATACATAGAATGATGCAAATAGTGATGTTTCATCATAACAAATTTTGTCACCAATCCTCTCAAGATATCCTACTACTGGTCTACCCCAGACAGAGTCCAAAGCTGATCCAGGTGTTCCCTCCTTCGCCAGCCTGAGCAGCTGTGTGTAGGGGGAGGATGCCGGCTGTATGTGTGACGGCCTAGCATACTGTGAGGACATATAGGTATCAGCTCCTGTACTATCCACGTCGTGGTGACAGATATCCGGATCCAGTCTCGCAGATTCCAGAGCTCGTGCTGCCCAGCCCTGTAGGTACAGTATGTAATCCTGTACCAGTACAGCAGCCATGTTCCCGCACTGGTTCTCTACCCTCACACAGGTGGAAATAACGTCCTTGGGAAGACACAACATAGGCATTATATCGGGCATGGGGATTACTGGCGAGACATTTATTCTGTACCAAAAGACATTTTTTCTCCCTCGTATGATACGATCCAGAATACCAATCCCGCATTGACTACCGATACGGAAGTACAGCATGGTGAGCAGACGGTTGTCATGGAGACACTGGAGGGAGTGGAGCAGATTCTCATTGCGGTACTGGGGCTGGCAGATAAAGGGGAAGGATGGTATCTCATCGGATGATAGCCATGCTTCCAGCATACAGTAATCCTGTATACCACTATGCCGTATACAAGCCTGTGCCCTGTCTGCAGTGTCACAGACATGGTTTAAGACATCTAAAGCATCTTTCACAGTGTTATTTAGACTCTGCTTCTTTCTTGAATCATTGTAAACCCCACTCCACGGATAACCTGCTTGAGTAAGATTGTAAAGACCGCCCTCACATTTCCAGATTATATCTCTTGTGTCTCCAGGACAGTCGATTGTGGCATTGTACGGTGGCTGAGATGTGCCATTAGTTCGAACACGTTCTCTATTAAACTTATGCCTTGATCTGCTGTGAATGGCATAGCTGTCCATGCCTTTGACAATCAGGAGCATTATCAACAAATATTTTATCTCCATCACGTTTACAGTTCCTAAATATCCTCACAGCACAAGCCAGTCCTTTAAACCAGACTTGCTGTATTCCTGCCCTGAAAGGGGTTATGTAGTAGTCCAGAGATCCAATGTGGTACATTGGCAACGTGTCTGGCGTTTGAAGATTATATACATGTATAGCTCGACTTAGGTTACGGTTCGGGCCAGTGATAATCTGATATCATCCTTCCTTATCAGAGTATTAGAACACGGAACATGGAATAAAGAGGGAATGAGTGTGTGCTATGTCACTGTATTACTATTTATTTACATTTTACCTAACTTAGATTGATCCTAGATATCAACCAGTCACACAGAATATATAGTCTTCCTGTTACATTGTGCACAGTCGATTTTGGCCTGGACATTGGCCACTCAGCATAGAACAGCAATGGAATACAGTTTGTCTTTTTTGTTTGTTTTATTTTATTAACTTTTTTTGTATTTTTTGTAAAGTGTGTGAGGAAACCTTTAATCGTATAGTTAAACCATGCAAAGGATCATAGTAAATACATTCTACCTAAACTATCTTTATGCAACAAATATCTTTGTGCAACAAAATACTGTAACAGGTAGCTATTAAAACCCTAGGAACTTTTGCGCAGAAGAGATATTTCCGTCCATGTTATTTTATGTCTATATTAGTGCACCAAGACCAGATGGAGTAATATCACCCAGGGCCTCCAGCGAAGGTTATACGTGCTCTATGTAGTTTTCACCGCTATACACTTGCTTGTTGTGATCAGCACTTGGTCAGGACAACACTAATATTGTGGGTAATTGGCCTTTTATTGAAAGACTGCCTGGTAGAATCTAAAAGTTAAGACCCTCATTCTAGTGTCCGGTGGACAGATGTGGTCACTAGTGACATGCCAAAGAAGGAATCTTTTATATATTGGTGGACTGGCTTTATATCGATTTTCTTGACAGGACAATGCTGTATTCTGACACTCGTCACTCTCCGACTAACAAGCGTATTAATTAGATGAATGGTGATGTATACACAAGCCTATATCTCAAGAATTAATAGTGCAAGCTATTATATAACATATATAATACACAGACCGTAATTATATGCATTTGTATACATACCACTACTCTTTACGTACCGCTCGCACTCTGGCTTGTATGCGTGCAAACTAGCTGGATCATGCTATCTGAAGCGTCTACCTTGTTCTTACACTGTCACAAATGAATACAGGAAGCTAACGTTTTGTCCTATAATCCTGGACGGACATGTGATGTAAATTAACTACACGGAACTACGGCACATATGCCCCGTGTAATTTTAATGCTTGGATTTGATTAAACATCATATGGAAAGGTCTGAAATATCCCAGTATGGTAACATTGATGAACACGATACATGTGCACGTTACCAATGTCCAGACAAGTAGACTCATGGATTTGCATGGATTTTGGCTCAACATCAAGTCCCAAATATATGTGTGATAGCACAATTTCTAGATAGTGTAAAATGCCCTGCAGAGGGGGGGGGGGGGGGGGGGGTTTTATAAAAAAAAACATGAAAAAAAAAAAATAACAAACAAAAAAAAAAAAAAAAAAAAAAAAAAAGTAAGAACACAACACAAAAAACCAATCACCCAAACACTTTCCCACCCCCCCCAACTACCCAACAAAAAAAAAAAAAAACAAAAAAAAACAAAAAAAAAACAAAACTTTTCATTTGGCGGCGTGAATAAAGAATCTTTTGTTGCGAAGCAATGTTTGTTCAACCAAACTGGTTTGAAGCTGGTTG
>JAAUYG010026676.1_pt1 | contig 10640 bp, 5 predicted proteins | sample 7278091 | NCBI WGS metagenome assembly JAAUYG01 (sample SAMN14350201, study PRJNA611818) | marine sediment metagenome | isolation source: surface marine sediment (0.6m) | place: French Polynesia: Moorea | collected 2018-08
GAGAGAGAGAGAGAGAGAGAGAGAGAGAGAGAGGAATTGGACCACTGAAGTAGATTCAGTTCCAAGAACACATGAAATGCAACTCAAACAAGCAAAAACCCTTCCGTTTTGCATGGAAGGCGAATATTACCACGTGGAAGTGCTTTGCATAAGCGCAAATTTGAATGTGAAGCACGTGTACCACTTAACTATAATATGCAAAATAAAGAATTCTGCACTTTGGTCGTCACAAACGGTGTCATCATTGCCGTAATAGTGATATCAATACATACGAATAGCAGTATCTTTAGATTAAGTAATACCCAAAGCCATGTGTGTCTGTGTATGTATGTGTGTGTGCGTGTGTTTGTTGGGCGAAAGGGGGGGGGGGGCATGGTCCACTGAGGAAGTTGGCGTGTTCTGTGGGCTTCTTGTTCAAGGCTCAGTCATTTTGGGCGTAACTGTTCCTATTTGACGTGATAACACATATTTGCTACACGTAAGCCTGGGTACTGCTGCACAATACGGAATACATGTACGTAATGTGTTAGTCTTTGAGTCAAAAGTGTGTAAACGATGTGTAATCTATTGAGATCGTATCTATTGAATTCATTAGATTACCAGTATTGAATATTTTTATATCTTCCTTTTAAATACACCGGCAGCAACCCAACGAGAAAATGCATTGATTCTCTGGATCATCTTAAAGACGAAATCACCGGATCACAATAGCACACGGCATCGTTAAACAATTGTTCTCTTCGTTTATAATCTATTCCTGAATTAATGTGGGGATTGTTGAAGTACTGAAAAAGCGCTTACTCCGCAACATCTCAAGTCTACTCCGAAACATATAACATATTTCGGTAATGCGCTTTCATGTGTAGGAGCAGAAGTAGCAGCAGCAGTGGTGGCTGCATCATCATCATCATCATCATCATCATCATCTAGTAGTAGTAGTAGTAGTAGTAGTAGTAGTAGTAGTAGTGGCAGGAGGAAGAGGAGTAGGATGACGAGGATGAGGAGGGGAGGAAAGGGAGGAGCAGCAGGAGCAGCAACGTTCAGTGTTGATTTAGATTCCATGTGTAGTTTTATATGTAACCTTTAAGCCACAAGGGTTAGTTTTTTTCTTGCCGGTTGGATTTTATAAAAATAACAAGCACAAAGTAAACGCTCTATTGTGAGTTCGGCTTGGACAGCAAGAACAGGTGGACAAGGTTTGTTACCATAAAATCATTTTTATAAGAAGATATCTTTTCAGACAGTTATGCCTGACCTGGCATACAAGGGCCCAGTTTCTGCAGAGAAATTCATGCCTTGGGTTGGGCCTATACACTCGTTGGTCAACAAGCTACTAAACAGTGGCCCCTGACTGGGGCTATTTTAGAACTGTCCCAGGATCCAGCAGAGATAGGGCTTTGTCACACGTCTACGTGACTGCGGAAAGCACATTGCTGACAGCCCGCATCTTAGATACCAATACGCTGTCATTACTGGCAGCAAAACGAGCCCTAGATGGCACCATATCAACAGATTTACGAGTGTTCGCAGAGGAAATACGAGCAATTGCCGGAGACGTGGATGGGACATCGAAAGGTGGCTTCTTCAATTATTCAGCGCGTCTCCAACGCCGTCAGCTTATGGAGGTTGTAGTGCGGGTTGGAAATAACAACTCTCGTGCCCCCACCCCCCTCTTCTCACCACCAGCAGCCACCTACAAATCAGCAGTGCATCTACGTACAGTAGATACAGGTTTAACATTTAAACCGAATCCATTCACAACCCACTTTTTTCAGTTGCTCCTCCCAACAAACAATCCACGTTTGTCTCACAGTGGAGCATTCCCATATTTGGAAACCTGTTTTCTTTGCGTAAAGTATCAGCATCAAGACGGAGCTGTGTAGGCATGCATAGTGTTATAATATATAGAATTAAGGCACATATACAACTAAGGTGCATAAAGGTTTTGTCCAACGGTGTTCTGCAATGTCATGGGTAAAATTGAAATACAAAGGTCGAGGTTTGCAAAAGTTGTCGCACATGGCTAAATATTGATATTACGAAATCAATTACTCAATACAATAGAGCTATTCTTTCAATAGTAGTAGTAGTAGTAGTAGTAGTAGTAGTAGTAGTAGTAGTAGTAGTAGTAGTAGTAGTAGTAGTAGCAGGAGCAGTAGTAGTAGGAGGAGGAGGAGGAAGAGGAGGAGCAGTAGTAGGAGGAGGAGGAGTAGCAGCAGCAGCAGCAGTAGTAGTAATAGTAGTAGAAGTCAGTAGTAGGAGCAGCAACAGCAGCAGCAGCAGCAGTAGTAATAGTGGTGGTGGTGGAGGTAGGAACTATAGCAGTTAATGTAGTAGCTGTGTCAAATCTGGGTATCAACACCTCTACTTGTATATGTATATATACATGTACATGTATATGCATATAGTGACAAGTCAGCCCAGTCAGATCTGCGATGGCCTTATTACCTGGTACAAATGTAAAGTGTTATCACAAACAATAGTGCAATTAATGTTAATTAGACAATACCTGATATAGTTTGATGTGGGATCAAGGTATGTTGTAAATAGTAAACTGAACCTTAAAATAATTCCGATAGCCGTGACCTTACCCTGCAACATGCTACGATCGGGTGAAGTTCTAAACGTGAAACGCGGGGAGCAGAGAGATTTGGGGAGGAGGCGTATATAACATCTATGATACCCCATATCTGCAATTTGGCTTTTCTTTTTTGCTTGATAGATATTGACATTGATGCACAGGTGTACACGTGTCGTCAGGCACTACATCTTAGATGGCACACATTTCTAAAGGGGGGTACATACATTTTCCGTGCATCGTTATGGGGCCCTGTAGAAATTGCGTGATTGGTGATTTGGTGATTGACTATATATCTAGTACGTCAAACGTTAATTCCCTACATGACGAGAGTGCAGCGTGAAAACGGCTGTCCACACTCTCGTAATACATTAATATTTTAGTGATAACACTATTCCTTGTATGGTGATTGGTGATTTGGGTTAGAGAACTCTGGTGATTTGGCCCTGTTGGGGCTATATACATGTACTCCCCCTTTCTAATTTATATCCCCAGTTCGAGTCGATGCTGCTGTCTTGGACGATCGTTGCGATTCCGATATCAATTGGGACATTCGTATTTGCATGTTTTTTATCTTTTTTTTATTTTGGTTTTTATTTTTTACAAGTTTCCCCAAGCGTCTGTTTCAAGGAAATGAAATATGTAGATAGAGAGGGTTTGACTGGGGTTAACCTGCCAAGCCCTGCCAACATGTATCAAGACACATCAACAACGAACATCTTAAATTGAAGAAATCATCGTTTTTACTGAAACAATAGACGTTGTATGATCTAAACAAAAATAACAGTATAAGCTATGGCATCGGAACGTCTTTGAAGAAATCAAATTACTTACTATACGACATGCATTAAGGGTAACAAAGAAGATAACGTTTCAACGCCTAGAGCTCGACACAATTCAATGTCAGAAGACGTGAAATGTGAAACTGCGGATGGTTGAATATTTGTGACTAATAAAACGTTGAACACATCTATTATTGGTGAGTGATTAAAGTGCTTTAAAAACTATAACTCTACGGATTACGCTTGAATAATAAAGAAAATGCTTCCATCTCTAGACACGGCAAATGACACCACATGGGGAAAGGCCATAACACACACAGTAAGTAAATAACGTCGGTAATATCATCATGTCTTTAGTGCCAGACACGCTGGCGTAAATCCTCTATCGTTGCTATTGGGGACTAGAAGCGTGACACCATTGTATGTGTTCGTCACGTTACTACACATGCGTGTGACGTCACTATACGTAAAACTTTTCTCTGTGACGTCACTGCACGTGTCCGTGATTCCATACGATAAATCACCGCATTGTTAGCGTCGCTGTAGGTGTCTGTCAGGCCACAGTATATGTCGGCGATCATTGTTTGTAGTTAACTTTTCTTCGCCAGCGTTTTCCAATGATCCAGAATATTTTCTTCACTAACACAAGCCTTCCGCGGCCCGATCTTCCATAGCAGTTTCTTCCATTTCTCCCCCATGGAACTCCGCCGCCTTGACGACGGCGCGCCCTCGTTCTTCAGCAGCTGGACGCCGCTACCGAACGACGCACTGCGCCTGCGCACAAAGCAGCCTTTGGCGTCCCCGTCCAGCAGTATGACGTTTCGTTCGGCGTCGTGGCCAAACTGGAGCGACTTGGGCTCAACGAAGATCGGCAGGTCAATTATCCCGATGTGGTAGGGGACCGCGAGTCGGTTCTTCTTCTCACATTTCTCACAGCAGGAGATGTTGACGATGATCTCCAGCTCGTAGCCCCGGATCCTTAACAGCAAGTCTTCAGCTGACAGATCCTGGAGCGGAATCTCGGCCCGGAACCTCCCGTTCTCCAAACCAGTCAGCAGGAGGTGGGACGTGAAGTTGTGATCCGGCTGATCCAGAAGATAAATGTCATCATCAAACACTCGTCCTCGACTGCCGCGGGGACTCGGTCTGTCGTCAGCATACTCCACTCGTATAGTTCTGGAGCGAGACTGGAGTTTGGCGATACACGCCGCACACGGTCCAGACCTGCGCGAAGATTTGAACAAATTCTCGATGCTACCACGAATGTCGCCTTTAGACTTCCGTATCCGTCGACTCAGCACAGCTACGTCATCTTTCAGTCTCTGTAGCCGTTTCGCGTTTTTCTTCCTCGCGGATTTCACAGTTTCCGGTTCTGGGGACGAGGCTCGAGAACTGAGCGAGAGCGTCTCAACGGAAGTGGCGAGCGACTTAACTTCCGGTGAGGAACTGAGCGATTTACATCTGTAATTGTTGACTGACCAGTCTGATTTGCTGAGCGGAAGTTGCTCATCCAGATCCCGCTCTATCGTCACTTCCGGTAGGTCTGTGGTCGAGTGACGCAGTTCCGGCTTGTAGCTGTCGGGTCGGTATTTTTCTAACAGCTCCATGTCGCTGGGGGACTGCGCACATGTCTGAAAGCAAAACAAAAAACCCTTAATTACTGTTACAATGAATTAACCAATTCTGTCAGTTTGCTATAGATTCTCATATATAAATTTCACAGAACCGGCGCATAACAGATTTCGACACTGAGCCATCTGACGCTGAGTACTGTCCATTTCCAGTCTCCAGATTTTTGAGAAAGTATACGGCTGCCTTAATACTCTGAAAATGTCTTCATATCGAAAAGACACAAACTTAGCTAGGCTCCTGGCGTCTCCTGATAATTCAGTCTATCCTTTGCCCTATATGTACCCACTGTATCTAGCTGTGGATCTACTGTCGTTGTCCTGCTGACAGCGCCCTGTTGCATTCTGATTTGTTCCTGATGACTCTCGTCCATCACTACCTTTCAGTCACGATTTTATATAAATTCAAGATAAGAAAGCATATATCTCAGGCCACAATTCTTATTTCGTTCAGCGTAGCCTGCCTCTTGCCCATTTTCCTATATATAGCCCAGTGTATCCTTCTTCCGGTACAGTAATTGTATGCCCCGCCCACCCTCAAAGTACGATCTGTGTGTGGTCACTCCGTCTCTGATATATCATTCCATTCCCTGACTGCTACCTGGCGGTGGCCGCCAGGCAAGCTACCAGGCAGGTGATGTCCTCAATTAGCCACCGAGCCAGACAAGCTGATATTGACACAGATGTGCAATTTGTGACGTCTCTGCACGCGCCACATCCACTTGATATTGAGATATTGCATGCTATACAACAAGAGGCCCAGCCATTCTGAAGCTCAGCCAGGTTCAATGGGATAGGACCCTACGGCGTTTAACAAACTCTACTCTAGCATGGACTTGGTTTGACAACAGCAAAATATTTGACAGTCACAAGGGCAACTAATGTTAATACGAAGGACATAACACCATGTTCAGAAAAGTTCCGTAAATAAGGTTTACCGTATAGGGGGATTAATACATGATACGGACGATGTCAGGATGTACATACATGTAGGTCGGCAGGCCTGAAGCCACACCATACAATATGAACCCAATGTAGTTTCAATGCAAGATATTCATTTTGACTGTCTATGGGTATATGCTGCCTGTTGTTACTGCATTGCGTGGTGTGTGCAGCACGTGGGTCTATCTGTTACTCTATTTACAGTGGATTACAAAGGCCACACCCTGGCTGAGTCGGAAATTAATGTCCTTATTTGGAAAAATAGACTCCGCCATTTTATCCCGCTATACTGCTCCAAGGTCGCGTGACCTGTAAATGGGAGTCGTTGATTAAATACAGCACAGTGATGTGCCCATTAGTAAACAAAGGCCATCCTGCATATTTAATCACAATAAACACCTGGGGTGGTATTCCGTCTCAGGTTCTTTCAATGTCTATGGTTCAGTTGTACAGCATGCGGGATACCTAAAGCTGACAAAATACCCAGTCCATGCAAAGAAGAGATCGATAGTGCGCTGTAGTCATACCAACTGTCGTTTTCAAAGGTCATTGACCATTAGACATAACAAACTAGATTACACCATACCACGACCTAGGCCTGAGACGGGCTTAATCTCTTAATACCACAAAGCCGTGAGCATAGGGAATAAATTCGTTTGGTTCCCCTGTTCCCCCATAATTAGAGAACGTAGCAGCCCGTGTAGCAGCCACACACTGACACATCATTTCATTAAGGCTGCTGCGACGAAAAGCGACCTAATTGACAAAGTACCCGAATGTCAGTACTCGACGTAACCTACCAGTTGTTGATAGTCATTACTGGGCGTTCCCGAAGTCACGTGACCTCTGTTATCCGATTCTGGCGCAAGAATCGCCCATACGCATGCGCACCTTCTTCGGATTAGTGTAGGATTAGAAGGGATCAAGTCTGCTACTGGATCTCTGGGCTTCCCTTAGCTACGAATACTCACGACATCCTCCCGTCACAAGCTGGATCCGGAGCCAAGAACACAACGGCTTTAAGACCTCTTGCGTGACCTGTATATAAATTATGTAGAGCTTCATTATCTCTGGGATTTTGACTGACGACAGCGCTCTCTCTGCTGCCATACTTTCAGATGTGATTACCTAACAACCCGGTCCCATGTCATAACTCCAGTAATCCTTCAGCTTAACTAGGTGACACCTGAATTCCGTCCCTGTCACGGGAAAGAAGAACGGAGAAGCAGCAGCACGCGTTCGTCGACAGGCCTCTCTCCAGATTACAATATCTCCTGGGAAATATTGTATTCATTAATTTACCAGAATTCCATCGCAGGGTAAAAACAATCTTCAGAATTCTAATAAAAAGTACAGGTACGTGTAGTGTCTCAATCTGAGGAGGGACAACGTATGTATAGTCAATCTGTGTTGGCTCTTGTTATGTAATCATAAGAAACCGTTAATGACTGAAACACTCTGTGGCTCACAGAAACCCAGTAGACACTGATTGGCCCCAGTGGACACTGGTATCATTGCATTTCCATATATATTAATGATACTGTGATTTTTCCCAAGAATAAACTAGCACTGTGTTATATATCAATAGTTTCCCGTGAACAACACTGCACGATTGAAAACACAGAGGACAATCACCCCTGGCTGGTGTGCCACTCCACTGTCTGTCAATCATACACCTCAAGCACTGCTCTCTAAAGCAGTTACTATTAGTCAGTTCCTCCCACACACTGCTGGCATATAGAAAAAGTATTAATATTGATAGCCAAACGGGAGACAAATACACTGAAATTGAAATGCCTGCCTTGGTAGTAGAGTACCACCCTATTGAAAGGCACCAGTACAAGTTAAATGCATTAGGGTAACTAAAACACAATGCTACATCTTCAGTATTATGAAGTCCATACAGAGGGCCTCCGCCATAGTTCGGCTTGGTTTCAGTGTATTATTTTGTCGAGTAGAAAAACAAACACCCAGCCTGTCAGCTGAGTCAACGGCAGGCTGAGGGAATATCGATCTGTTTGGGAACCGTGGGAACGAGTCGCAAGTCTCGGCTGCATATACAACGTGATAGTGAAAGTTACAGCACACAGCTAAATATTGCTGAGAGCAGTTAGGGGTGATTGCCCTAGCTGACAGTACAGCTTGGGATAGCTAACAGCTTGTTTCAGAGGACCGTGTCCCACAACCTGGATCGTTCGGATCGTTCTACATGTATGATATGTGTTTAATAGATGTACTTATGTTCAGGCGATGTGCCACCAGTCTTAGTATTCATTGATAATAACACGGCTAGTGTATTAGGTTCAATGTTACTGTCACCCACTAAGTCAGCTAACTGCCATGACTGGACTCCTGATATTGGGTTAGGAGAAGTCTCCAGCAACCAAATAATAATAAATCTGGGATGACACAGTACAAAAAGTACGAAGGCTCTAAATATTTGAAATTATTATTTTAAAATATCATTTGATCTTATGTGGCAAGATGTAGAAAGCAGAGAATGTCACTGAGTTCTGTCTGCAGAGACTGACTGTGCTCACATACAATGTGTGTATATCACACCATTACCGGCCCTGTGATAACGACCACAGATATCAACTTCTGGACTGACGGTAACAAATCGAAATTATTGAGTCGAGTTGGTGATTGGCTTACTGTATTTACCAGCTTATACCAGTTATAGCAGTTGGCCGTATCCTTATAACATCAGTGATAATCAGGTAGTTAGTCTAATATGTCTCACTCACAGCACGGTTTCTCATTCATACACTCTCCACACACTATAACGGCTGGTGTTGATTTTCTCGCTAACAGCTGTTACATATATTGGCATACGTGACACCGCGTAATAAATCCTAACACCTAGCTTTATTTTTATAACTCCTCTTGGCAGTCCATGTGGAAAGGGCTTTACACCTTGGGTTAAAAGAAAACAATAGGCGGTCACGGATTCATCTTGAAATGGATTAAATCAGGGTATCATGTGGCTCTACTACTAAATAGCAGAGATTATGTTGTCGTTGTGGCGCGACTGAGCAAACCTAGAGTATAAAATGTAGGGTGGCAGAGTACCCGGCGCCAGTCACTGCGGCAAGTCTGGTGTCTGAGAGTACAGAATGGCTCAGATATATCGAACACGACCAGATTTTGAATATGCCTAAGTCTTAGGCTTAGACAGCAATAGACGGAGATTCGAGTACATCCAGCTGAGGATGTTAGACTTTACGGAGAGTACTACCTTCGGTTTGCATTGTTAACTGTCAAAAGACATTCAGTGCGATGTCGAAAGATGCAAGAACTCGCCAATCTAGAGACACAGTAACACTCTTAAAATGTGTTGTCAGAGACCGTATTCAACAATTTTCATTTCCTTTTACATGGAGCATACACAGCTCAAATCGCACTAGATGCCACCCATTTAAACTCTGCCCACACCACTCCAGACTACGAAAACGAATTCTGATTCTCTAATAGAATCATCTCCCTGTGGAACTCATTGCCGGCACGGGTAGTCATGTCCACATCCATAAACCAGTCCAAGAAAAGGAATTCGGTAATCACTTCAAGGAAAGTTCTCAGAGATATCAATTTGGTAAACTCATACAATGATGCTCATTTTTTTCACCATCATCATACTTTGATGTATAACTTTTCTCATCTTCATCAGGGTATAGAGGTCCTTCAGCTCGCAGACACTATCGTTACTTGAGAATACACGCACCCTGATAAAAATAAAACTGAAATACGTACTGTGATACCTTTTTTTAAGACGTGGGTGGTCTATTGTGTTTGAGCCAGACTATTGAAATTTTGAAGAATACACAGCTCTACAAAACAATAGGAGTCCATGACAGCAACAGGTGTCACTATGGCTGTACTCACTCTGCTGGCGCTGTGCAGTAAACCGGAAGTGTGCAAGTGACGCACGTGCGACAGAACGCTGTGACGTATCCTTCGCTCACTCATTCTGATCAAACTTATTTCAGTGCTACATATCTGCAGTAAACACGACTTCAATGCGACAAATTACTGTAACACTAACGCAAACGTCACGGTAACTGTCCAGCGTTCCTGTATCGATTCAAACGTGGAGTGCAAAACGCCAGTACTCAGTCGGGTCTATCTCTCGTTATATTGCCTTGCCCTACATCTGACAGCTTGGCATGTAACGGAACAGTGTCGGGGAGACCGAAGTCAGGCAGAAACCCCAGCGGGAAGTAATTATTCACCTCCTTTATGAGAGAAGCTGGTTGGAATTCTGCTCCGGTACAATGGTGACATAGGCCCGGCGACCAGGGACGAGGTTCGGCTTCGTAGACCACAATACGCCTGTTGCATACACGACCCGAGCCTTTCAAACTGCACGCCAGGGCTTAACAATTTCGGCCAATTTCGAAACCACAAAGACCGGTTTTTATCATATTGGAGGAAAACATGAAAAGAATTGGTCCAACATGTCATGCCTTCTACCATATTTATCCTTTTCCAAGGCCCTTTAATATTTAAACCCCGCCAGCTCTGCTGGGCGGGGTTTATTGTGATGCTCATGTGCGTCTGTGTGTGTGTGTGTGTGTGTGTGTGTCTGTCTGTCTGTCTGTGTGTGTGTGTGTCTGTTAACAAGATATCTCAAAAACTATTTCACCAATCAACTTCATTTTTGGTGGGGGCCTTCCCTCTGACCCAGGGATGAAGTGATTAGATTTTGAGAAA
>JAAUYG010061536.1_pt1 | contig 10637 bp, 3 predicted proteins | sample 7278091 | NCBI WGS metagenome assembly JAAUYG01 (sample SAMN14350201, study PRJNA611818) | marine sediment metagenome | isolation source: surface marine sediment (0.6m) | place: French Polynesia: Moorea | collected 2018-08
ACCTTGAAAGGTCAATCTCAAGGTCACAGTGTTTAAGGTCAGTCTGATGTAATTCAGAATTTTGACAGCATTACGCGAATGGATACACAGCATTTACCTAGTCACTTCATGCCCAGTAGCCATTTAAACTTTTCCTGTCTGGCAATTAAGTGATCAAGCAGAACACCTAGGCCCCTGGGCCTCTTGTTTTCGACAAAACTCAAAATGCTACTCCTCCCTCAAATCACTTTTCAATCTTTTCAAACTTCTCTTGAATTTTCTTCTCAATAGCCCTCACAAAAGTACTGTCGTTGGATTTTGAAATTTAGAGTTTAACGAATTTTTGAAGTTCACCATTGTGTCCTGTCGGGAAATCAAAAACCTCAATTATCTGGAAAACGAGCGACCGTAGAGGCCTCTCTGGTGTGTATTCACTGTATACAGGGTACTTTTGACAGTTTCGTTTTTAAGGTCATTCTGGGGTCATAGGGTGCATTTCTGATTTTCGACAAGCTTGTATCTCTAAAACGCCTGGTCGTAGAGCTAAAGGGAGTAAATTTACGCCCCAGGGGTGAATATTCAGTGTATACAGGGTCCTTTTGACAGTTAAGTGGTTAAGGTCATTCTCGGATCATTCGTTACATTTCCGATTTTCGGCAAGGTTGTATCTGGAAAACGGCTGGTCGCAGAGCGAAACGGAATGAAATTTGGGCCTCGGAGGTGAGTATTTTTAGTGTACACAGGGTATTCTTGACAGTTAAGTGTTTAAGCTCATTCTGGGATCATTTGGTGCATTTCTGATTTTCGACAAGCTTGTATCTCAAAACCGGCTGGCCGTAACAGTTTGAGAGTGAAGTTCGGGTCTCGGGGGTGAGTATTCAGTGTATACGTTGTGCTTTTGACAGTTAAGTGCTTGAGGTCTTGGGTCATTCGGTGCATTTCCGATTTTGACAACCTTGTATCTCGAAAACGAAACGGGTCTTAGAGCGAAATCTGCACCTGAATCTCTATGTTATCCAGTTTTATGTAGTCATTGTCTGACGTCTTCATAAGCAGAGAGCCAAAGCCCCTGGGCTTCTAGATCTTACATATGCTCCTGCTTTAAGGGTTAGGAACTGCTGGAGGCATGTAGAAGCATATTTTAGTATCTCTCTTTCTTGACTTATAGATAATTCATGCCTAGGTAAAAATTGCAATTTGAGGATTACAAAATGGCTCCTTGGATCTATTCACTTTATTCATTAGTCACGAAATACATGTTGCCAAGCTTTGCTAACTGAAATTCTGACACGAGTCCTAAATGACTTTTACATATGTTGCTGGTTAAAGGATTAGAACCTGTTGGAGGCAGGTAGAGGTATATTTTAGTATTTATGTTTTTAACGTTCTGCAGAAGGCCAAAATAATGTGCCAAGGATAGTAGAATGGATACTACTAAATCTGGGCGTGTGACCAAGAGTGTTAGTAAAATGACTATTTTTCAATCATACTTTTTCAGGAAAAATTTTAATTGTTTTTTTGCTCATTAACCAATGCAATTTTGCTTGCAAAAAGCTAATGAAAGAAATAATAGGAGGTTTTAAAGAATCACTGTAAAATGACTTTGATACATATATACATTATATATATAGGGGTGAGCTTCCAAAACTCACTCCTGAGCAATCACCCAGATCCATGTGTGTCACGAATTTAGAAACATAGACACAGGCTAATTTTAGTGTATAGAGGTTGCTTTTAGACTGAGATATCGGTAAGTAAATGATGATGTGCAGCGTGGCTTACCGCAGTGATTCTTCCTGAAAAAAGAGGCCCAGAGGTATTGACGATCTCCTTGGTCAGAAGCCAGATTGGAACATGATAGGTTTATGCCTAACAGCCATGTAGCTACTATAGATATATAGCTGAAGTGAATAATCCTAATTTTGACATTTGAAGGCCAAAATACCCTTGGTTAGACAAGGAATGCAGTAAATGTAAACTATACAGGGGTTTAAGCGCAAACGAGTTTTAAATAGATACGAGGGGTGCGGTGGCATGTTTATGATGTAGTGTACATTCATGTGGTTGAAATAAAGTTAGATGCGCCCAACCCGAGAAGTTATTTAACTGACCCAGATATGTGTCACTAGTGTCCCAGAGGTTAAAAAGTTCACACCGTTTCAGTCTACGACCCCAAATTGACATTGAACCCTACAGGGTCAAACTACCCTTATATATGTATAACTAATGTGCCCTAGATTCCCCCAGTTTCCCCGGATTCCCCCAGTTTCACTCCGTTTCGCCCTATGACCAGCCGTTTTCCAGATGCAGGCCACTTTGAGACAAGTGCACCGAATGACCCAAAATGATCTGGAACACTACAAGGTCATATGTCCCCCATATATATGTTACCAGTATCCACGAGTCCTCAATTTCACTCTGTTTCGCTGTACAACGAGCCGTTTTTGAAACATACTAGGCCATTCTGAGACAAGTCCACTGAATGACCCCAAATGACCGTAAACCCTTCAAGGTCAAGTGTACCGCATATATGTGTTACTGGTATCCAAGAGTCCCAAATTTCAACCGTTTCGCTCTAAGACCAGCTGTGGTTGAGTTACAGGCCAATTTGAGAAAACTGCACCAAATGACCCCAACATGACTCCCAAATGCACCCCATATATGTGTTACCAGTATCCACGAGTCCCAAATTTCACTTCGTTTCGCTGTACGACGAGCCGTTTTCGAGCTACAGGCCATTTGAGAAAGTACACCAAATGACCCCATAATGACCTTGACCACTACAAGATCAAATATATCCCATATGTGTTACTTATGTCCCTTATTGTCAAAATTCACCCCGTTTCGCTCTACGGCCAGACATTTATGAGATATAGGGCAATTTGAGACAAGTGTGCCAAATGGCATCAAAATGGCCTTGGACCCTACAAGGTCAAATTACCCTATATATGTATAAATAGCGTCCCTGATTCCCAAATTTTACTCCGTTTCGCAGTACGACCCGCCGTTTTCGAGATGCAGGCAATTTTGAGACAAGTGCACCGAATGACCTAAAATGACCTTGAACACTACAAGGTCATATGCCCCTCTTATATATGTTACTGGTATCCACGAGTCCCAAATTTTACTCCATTGTGCTCTACGACAAGTCGTTTTTGAAACACAGGCCATTTTGATTGAGACAAGTGCACCGAATGACCCTAAATTGAGCTTGAACCCTACAAGGTCAAATTACCCTATATATGTATAACATCTCTCTCTCCCTGGGTCTCAAATTTCACTCCGTTTCGCTATACGAACAGCCGTTTTCGAGTTACAGGCCATTTTGAGACAAGTGCACCTAATAACCCCAAAATGATCTTGAACACTACAAGGGCAAAGGTACCACATATGTGTTACTAGTGTCATCGAGTCCCAAATTTCACTCAATTTTGCTCTACGACCAGCCGTTTTCAAGACATCGCACATTTTATAATTCCTTATTGACTACCATGTTCAACGGCCCAAAAAGCAACAAAAAAGAACAAAAAAATCAAAATTTCACGATTCTTTTAACAACTTTGGTAGAGACCCTCCCCAGGAGTACACATGTATTTTTGAGAGTGAATCTGATGTGTACTTTCAGGGTTGATGTCGTTTGAAACCTTTACTCCCATATGGCCCCACGTTAACGAAAACGAATTAAAAATGGCAAAACTCCAAAATATGAAATTTCACAATTTTTTGAACAACTTTGGTAGAGACCCTCCCTAGGAGTATGCATAATTTTCTGGGAGTGAATCTGATGTGTACTTTCGGGGGACTCCGAGATGTCGTTGAAATTGTTTTCTTCCATATTGGCCCATGTTCAGGAAATTCATTCAGTGGTATCTGAGAAAACTATGTCTACAGACGACGGACGACGACGGACGACAGGCGTGAAGACAGTAGCTCTGGTGTGCACTAACTGTTAGCACAAACCAGAGCTAATAATATGCTTAATACTATGCTTACATACATGCATAATAACTATTTGAATGATGATAATTGGTGACAATAAACTATACTTACAAAATTATTCAATATTTGTTTACTGCCGTATACTAGTATTTTCTTTCCTTTCAGCCAGACCCACCGGGTCTAGGAAGCATTGATGATTTTCTGGATGAAATCAACACATTTGCCTTGCCTTTGGATAGGCTGTGTTGTGCCGAATATTGTTTCCAATGCGGCTTGAATCCTTGGCAACATCCGTCCTTTGCTAATAACATACATCACCTAGACGCCTTGCTGACAGCACTCAGTAACTCCGGTGGCGGACTTGTGTTTCTAACTACTGACGAAATCACCTCACACAAGAAAATACAGTTCAGCATATTCACTGCACCAGGTTCACTTTCAACATTGGGCAGTCGTGAAACATCACGTTTTGCTGTTCCTGGAAATGCTTGGTCCGTCATTGCAGTTAAAAGGTCCGCAGAGACTGCACTTTACGAAATTAACGGATGTGACGTGGAAGTCTCCATTGATATCCATGGGCGATTACAGTATGTGGTCCAATTTGTAGAACAGCCTGGTATTGTTGACTTTCCAGCATGCGATGCAGTATACCGCAACACGGAGCCAGACATAGATCCCAATTCTGTTTCAACAGAGATTGCCCAGCAAGCCACCAAGCGCCTGGGGAAAACTGATATGTCAGAGCCACCACACGATTTACCGACAGTCTGGGAACTGAACTGGGATCAAAACAAAAGGAACTGGCAAAATATCTTGAGGAAACCAGAAGTATCAACTGATGAATTTATCAGTTCATGTGACTTGTTGGAGCCGCAGATGCCGATGCAATTTATGCCTGACAAAGAATCATTACGGTATCTGTTTCCATCTGACAGCAAGTTTTACCAGATGCTGCATACAATTGCAACGAGGACGCCAGGATTTGCTATTGCCGGCATATCTTGGCTAGCTCTCTTGCCTGAACTTGGCCTTCTGGAAAGACCTCCCAACCATCTGTGTGACATCCTCACAGTTTCTAAGGGTGAAGGTCTAGACGTATCAAAACCCAATATTTGCCTTTGGGTTGTTGTATCTTACACCAAAGAACAAATCATCTGGAATCAGGTCAAGTACATTTTTATGGTTGGACGAGTTATTAAACAGCGAATAGCAAACCAAAGCAGGGAATTGACAAACGTGACTGTCCGATGCATGCTACACAGTACAAACGACGAAGATAGTTTTCTGATTGAAAGTACGCTAAAGGAATTGGGGATACAGAGCAGACAGGATTTTCTCTGTTCTCTCTTCCTTGAGCAGGATACCTTTGATGCCCTCAAACGAGCTATCACACGTTTGATTCTGTCACAAGAATCCTATATTAAGGACTGCGCTGGGGAACAATTGAGTGTGAGACTGTCAGGAAGGCAGGCAAAAACCTTACTGAAAATCAAAGGCAGGCGTGTATCGTATGTCTCATCTGCCCCAGGCACTGGCAAAACTTTGTGTGGATTGACCTTGTATAGAGACTTTGGAAAAGAGCACAGCGTTTATCTATGTCCCACGGAACCCCTTTTTCAGTATCTGAGATATAACGGGTGCGAGGCAACACTTATCAGGAACGATGTGGAATTATGCCGTGAAATCAACCAAGGAACATTCTGTAACAAGACCTGCGTTATCATTGATGAGAGCCACCACCTTAAATGCTCAAAGAATGGCCTTTCGGAACTGTTCCAGTTATTGAAGAAACACAACATGTTCCTCTTTGTGTTTGCTGACAACGAATTCCAGTCTTTTGACAGAGAAAACCAGCAGAATATTGAACAATATATTTATGAGCTGTCAAGGGAAGTTTTGGGGTATTATCCCAATGCTTACACATTCACAGAAATGTACCGCAACACCAGAAAAGTTGTGTCGTTTCTGCAGCACGCAATTGAGAAGGAAGATCATGATATAACTTGTGGAAACGAAAGTGATGGTGAAGGAATTCAGGCCATTTCCCTGGAAAACCTGTGGATCAATAGCTGTGAGAATGGACTTGTTCAGTATCTCATCCCACTGCTTTTTCTTCCTGATTCATCTGCCAAATATGGCGGCAAATATGGTGGCAAATATCCTGCCACACACGTTGCAGTGCTGTTGGACTCTGGGCATACCACCTCTGACGTAGATACCATCACGCATATATTGCAAACACAACTGCCACAGGTAACTGTACAAAGTTCGGACAAATTCCCACAGGAGGGAATTATTGTCGACAAAATTGAACGTTTTGTTGGACTAGCTGCACCTCTCTGTATATTCATTCTCTCTGCTGACAGACACACCAATCCGAATGAGACCATTGAGAATGCGCGGTACAGGGTCTTCCTGGCATCGAGAGCAACACAGAAAGCAGTTTTTGTGGTCTCGAAGATTGATACTGAAATCATCCAGTGCTTAAAGTTTGATCACTTTCAGGTAAGGACATTCATTGAAGTGGACTGAAACGGTATCTTGCTTTGCGTGTGCCTGTGTGTGCGGGTGTGTTGCGAGTTGCAGGTTTGAGGGCCAGAAAGGAGGGTTTCGCTGTGCGTGAAAAGCAATTAAATAAATAGCTGAAAATTAAATACCAAGTCGTGTAAGATCAGATCAGGATAACAAATGCGACAATACATTACGTTATATTTCTTAAAATGATTTTAATACATTTTAAACTATTACATAGGTAGAAACGAGTATGCTTTGAATGGTTCAGTTACAGTTATCAAAATGTATTAAAGAGATCAATATGCATAAACTCCTTAAATAAAATTAAAACGGGGTTAAATGATCACTTATTCAAATGACTCGATACAGTTATCAAATTTATTAAAGTCACTAATATTCATAAAAAACTGAATAATTATGCAGGCAAGCTAATTAATTATGCATGCAAACTTATTAAATATTCAGAAACAGCCCTCACTATTACTACTATCAGACTGAGTGTGGATTAAACTGGTATCAGTTGTACCCTTATCCTTGATGTGTTAATAATGTTGAGCATTTGGATAACAGCCGTTTTTAATTTAAAATACTAAATGACAACTGCCTTAACCTGGGTCCATTTATATGCCTACTCTGAGCGCCCAGTGGTATATTACATTATTATTAATTTGCTTCCTTCTGTCATTGAATGGGTTGTTTTATATCTGTTACAGCCACTTGTGGAGTTTCAGAATCTCACATTGGCACGACAATACAAAGTAGATCGGCATAGCGTGCTGTTTGGTTTCTGCTTTGATGACAGCAAACTCTTCTGTGTTGAGCGGCGGCTGGAAGTGCCCAGAAATGCCTGGCTTCAGCGTCCAAAATCAAAATCAGTAGAGCCGCAGCCACCAGTTCAGAGACATTTGCTGACAATGTACAGCATCAACGGGGATGGAGACCTCAGTCTGTCGTTGATGAGCAGTGTGGAATTGAGAGATGTTGAAATGATATGTCATCCCCGTGTAGACAACGCACATCAGGTCTATGTGCCGTGTTGGACAGCCGGCATTGTGACCATATTCCGCTATGAGGGAGGCCGTCTCCAGCCAGCCAGGGACCCGCTGACGTGTGTGGAGGCTCCAACGTGTCTCAGTTTCGATGCTGCAGGAACCCTGTATGTGTGTGACAATGCCAGTAAATTTGTCTGCCTGGTCAATGTGTCCACAAACACAGTGATTAGGCGGCTTGACAAACCAGCGCTGGTAGGGGATTACAAACCACGCCGCCTGTCTGTACTGGGACGAGTGGTGCTAGTCTGCTATGGCGCCAACACCCTGGTGATACACAACGTTGACAGCCCGACCCCGGGTCAGGTGTTACACACACCAGAGGGACTGCGGGAAGTGTCCAGCATAACCACAGGTGGTCATTCCAATTTCGTCGTCACTGGAAAATGGCCTGGATCACATTATGTGTATGTTCTGGACAGAGCAGGGCATCTCCTCTATAAGGTACGACCACACGGAGAGAGAGTCTCTGGCTACGTGGACTGTGCAGTGGTACAGTCACAACTATGGCTGGGGTATACAAATGGATACATCGCTGTGATGACACCTCAATGACAGATGAGTGTGGAACATTCATCACTGACCGTTTTTGAAAGACTCCCACATTAAATGTAAATGGAAATGTTTGATATATTTGTAAACCCGAACTAAGCTACCAAAAATGTGAATGCATTGTCACGAATCTGTTCCGGACTGTTGCGAACTGTGTTACTTTGATTACCGTCCAGTGTATCTTCAGTTACTTCAGTAATACTTCCAGACATCTGGAATATAGAAACGGTGCAACACCGGGCCTTAACTTTTTAATGATTGCAAAACTATTTATATACTAAGCTGTGAGCAAAATGTAAAATATCTTGATGTGCATAAACCATTGACTTACCCTTGTGTAGGGATGAACAACTTGTAACAGTGTAATATCCATAGATATAGCTTCAACTTGTTGCAAACAATAAAATACGTCTAATGTAGCACATTACAACCAAAGTCAAACACAATAGCTATGGTTTACATCATTCAGATATCAAGGGACAAGTTTGTGGAATGAACTATGTGCACGTGGCCCTTCAAAATAGTAATAGTGAAGCAGATGATTTAAAGACGATTTGCTAAAAGGTGGAGATATCAGATGTACCTGTTAAATTGTATTTCATGTCTGTTTATGTTTTTTGTGTGTTTGTGTGTGTTTTTTTTTTTTTTTTTTTTTTGACATAGGATCTATACCTGTATGTCATAATCTGTGCTGGAGCGTCCTATTGTAATGAGTATGTCCTCAAGCAGCTGATCTAGTACGACACCTCACCTTTCATCCAATTCTATAGTCTCCTCTCATCACAAGACCTCTCATATCAGGAATCCGCCGCTTTTCCGTATATGGCGCTGTGTCCTTATGTTTTCTTAACATATACTACCGACCATGCTGACATTGAATAAAAAATATCTTACCTTTGCGTTGTGACGTTTTTCTCGGATTAATTTTTTTCTCGGATATTTTTGATTTGCTTTTTTTTCTCTTTTGTTAACTCAGGTTCATATATGTTGGAGACAAATCAATCAGACCTCCAAACCCACAAATAAACTTTTAACCAGGAGGCCCAGTTGCCTTGACGTCCTGCTTAGTCAACGCCACTCAACAGAGAGATTTATGTTTAGTGGTTGTGCATCAGGGTTGCACGACTTTGAAGTTATAATTAGTCTTAGGTGATCTCACAATTTTCTTCAGGTGTGAAAGGTGAAAAGTACACAAAGTACATGCAAACATTCGCAATGCCCAGCTTCATCGGTTCTTTTTCTCTACGAGCGACAGTCTCTGATTTATACGTTCATGTTACAACAAGAAAGAAAGACGATAACCTTGGAAACTGTTGAGTTCACAAACACCATCTGGTTCACACACCTAAATTTCTTATGTCCGTGGGCCTGAGAAAAGTACGGTTTGGGATTCTTGAAATTTACGAATTTTTAATTTAACGATTTTGTTTTTGTTTCCTTATTAACGTGGGGCCCCATGGGAGCCAAAATTTCAAAAAGCTACTCCCTCTTCAAATTACTTTTGATTTCTATTCAAAGTTCTCGTGAAATTTATTTCAGTGGTCCCCACAAGTAGTTTGAAAAAATTTAGCATTTCCGATTTTCATGGATTTTCTTCGACGATTTCAAAACTATCACTGTATCAATTATCTGGAAAATTCTGTAGATCGAAAGTGACTGAAATTTGGGATTGGCGGAAATAGTAAATACATATGAGACGTACCGAACTCACCAACATCACCCAAATGGTGAATATATGGGCTATAAAACGCGAGGTCTGGGAAGAAATCAAAGGACTTACCACAATCACAAGCAAGGCGACGTTATGCTAAATCGGTCTTGCAACAATAAAAGCCAGTCTTGCGGGTTGGGATATATGGCTCTGGTGTAGCCATGATGCATTAGATTTAATATTCAGTAACCTCTGAATATTAAGTTCCAAGCAATAATATCACAAGTCTCTATATCTCACAAAGGAGTATATCCCACGCTGCTAGAGCATACGTTGCCGTGAAACAACAACAGGAAGCCATATACCTGTATATTATCAATACCGGGTTTAGTCCCACCAATAGGTTTTACCTTGAAAGGGCAAATACAAAGTTGGGCATATGTGTTTATCTGAGCGTTCGTACCGTAGTTAAATTTCTCAGTGTTGTGCTGTTGTCTGTGAATACGTGCCACGTAAATGCGCTTGTGTGTGTGTGTGTGGGGGGGGATTTTTTACTGTCTCTAGGTCTTTCTTGCCTTGAATTTGTTTTCACTTTGTGAAAATGAAGATGTCCCTGCTCGTAACGTAGCTCTAGACAGTACAGAAATAATTATGTTGCCTGCCCGTGTCATAGCAAATCGTACAAGGTTACATACATGACAGTTTAATGGTAAGCAAAAGTGACATCATACGAAGTAACTACAATGTAATGACAGCTCAAACGTTTACAGGGGATCAGTTTCCCCTCTCCCAGTGGCCCTTTCCATTACGTGCTTATACCGGTGAAGACACCTTTTTATAGCATGTTGTTATGGGCACATGGTTTGCATTTATTATTTTTCCCTGTGTGGCCAGTATACAGCATTGATGTGTGCCTAGATCGGTTACCCTCGATTTCCCCAAAATCTGCGTAC
>JAAUYG010078171.1_pt1 | contig 10636 bp, 7 predicted proteins | sample 7278091 | NCBI WGS metagenome assembly JAAUYG01 (sample SAMN14350201, study PRJNA611818) | marine sediment metagenome | isolation source: surface marine sediment (0.6m) | place: French Polynesia: Moorea | collected 2018-08
TAGCAGTAGCAGCAGCAGCAGCAGCAGTAGTAGTAGTAGTAGTAGTAGTAGTAGTAGTAGTAGTAGTAGTAGTAGTAGTAGTAGTAGTAGTAGTAGTAGTAGTAGTAGTAAAAGTAGTGGTGGTGGTGGTGGTGGTGGTGGTGGTCGTAGTAGTAGTGATAACACTAACAAATGTCACAATCAGCGTTTAAAACAATACATATGTGAGCATGTTTCTCACTCCCAGTTCCAGTCGGTATGGCTGCGGGGAGGAAGGAGAAGAAAGAGAAGAAACCCCTGTACTATGTTCAGACCAGACAGAGACTGTGTAAGATAGTCGTCCCGATAGTCATCGTCATCTACGTCTTGCTGATGGCTTTGCTATACCTGAGAAGCCGATGATGGCCGAGTGAATGCTGCGTCAACCGATCACTACAAACTTTATGTGGAAATCAGTGGGATTCTAATATTGCATTATATCTGTATATAGGAAATTTTAAACAGCAAATAGATTGAATGCATTGTTTTGGCTATTGAGTTGCATGTACGTACGCAAGTCTAAATGTGTATATGTATTGCTGGAATCGCAACCGCTGGCTGGTGTACCGCCATGGTTTGATGCACAAAACAAGGGGCGCTCTCGCTTCTAAAGTGAATCGTCAATAAAGATGTTACAGGTATGCAACCGAATGGTAGTAAGTAAAAGCAAAGAAAGTCAACAATGATATAAATCATATGTAGAAAATATTTATTCATTTAAAAGTATGAAAAGCAAACGAAAACAGTACTAGACCTGTATGAAACACACATTTCTTACATATTGCCCCTTTAGCACTTTTGGTATCTGGACCACCATCCAGAGACAGTGAATTTATTTTCTAATGGCGTACGTCACCTAGATACAATGTGTAATTGCAATTACACAACGGTCATACAGTTATCTAAAATTAAAGAGAGCTTTAACAGTTCAAGTCAGCAAGTGTGTTAAAGTGGTTGTTTTGACATGCGATGTGTCTCATTGTTATGTTTAATCAACCCCAGAGTGGAGATTGAAAGACAAAGTTCGTCATTAAATCTGTTACTTCATCTGGGAAGGAGCTCAAGTTCAACAAATTTGGCTATATGCTTCGGTCTCGGAAGTTAAAATAACTCTTATAGTATTTACATGTTCGTAATTAGGCTACAAGGAAAAACGACTCTGGAACTCTTTCATATTGGCTAATGAGATAAAATGTTTATTATTGGGAACCAAAAGGACTGACAAAAGATGTACATACAAACTTCACAAAATTATTATGTGAATGCCAGGAGTAATTTGCACAATTATCCGTCTCTGTTTATCGTTAGGTGCTCATTTACGAAGGAGTGTATCGAGGCCAGCGTGGTCTGGTCATGCACCCATGAGCGGTTTTGCTGACGCAAATTGTTAAAAACGGGCGTCGAACCACGATCTCGTGTGATTGTGGAGTGATGCGTTAACGCAAACCACTCGTTCTTCAGGATGGCGGTTTTGTAGCTAACACGTTAGTGCTTTTGTTAATGCGACACTTTCGTAATATCTTACTCTTGCATAGGTTAACTGTAGCATTATAATAGTTTATTACATGTATTACCATGATTACTAGCGACCGATCGATACATTCTAAGTTGGCAGGAAAGGCTCTGAGTAAAAAGTAAAATGTGAACCCCCCCCCCCCAAGTACTTGACTAAACGACATATAATAGGAGGAAAATGGAATGAGTTGTTTTCAAATTGGCTCTTTCTGCATAAAAAGTAAACGTAGGCCTGCTTTGTAGGAATTTAAAAACTTTTGAATACAATGTGAACTGCATATTGGACCGCATGTCAGACTTTATGCAGCACAAATATCTGTTTATACAAACTGATATTTATAAGCAGGATATCTGTAGACCTAGGCCTACTTTCTAATTTTTTGCTTTTTACCCTCAAGCATTACACCGCGCGTATTTATACGTACATCACACAGTTTGTCGTTACGCCTCGATTCCCGTTGAAGAAGATTTGTTTTCGAGAAAGAGAGAGATTAGTCGCTTTTGGAAATATCGTGTCCTTGATGTGGAATTCAGCATTACTTAGCAGCGGTAATGTTTTAAGAAAAAAGAAAAACATGTATTCTGCATGTTCTGTAACCATATGTGACCTCCTACAACCTTGCACCGGGACCTTGCAGCACAGCTGAGGTATATCGATCGAAACATGTTCCTTAATTCATCTTGGTACAGTACTCAAAGCGAATTTTCACAAATTTCCTTGAGCTGTATCTAGGAAAACCCTCCCGCCAGCAACTACTAGGCCCGGGCTACTAGGTGTTTTTTTTTTCCTGATGGATGTGGGATGTGTCCATCAAAACGTGTGGAGAACTGACTTGCGTGAGACAGATTTTCCCAGCCAGCTATATAGACTAGCTTAATTAGACTGCATGACGACACTCGATCAACGCCATTTCCTATAGTTTGCTTGTCTGGACGTCTCATCGAGCTGTCCAGTCACAGTATAGGCCTGCTCTGTGTCAATACCTCGAAAAAAGTATTTAACCGATTTTTCTTCGTTCCCGGCGGACCACTCCCCCCCCCCCCCGCCGTATTGCCCCATGATATTCAATGTTCGCATGAAGTTTTATTGATATTGGATGAAAACTGTAGGAGTAGCGTTTTGAAATTTCCAGCACCATATGGTCCTGTGTTAACAAAAATTTCAAAGTGTCACCAAATTTTTAACTTTCAGTATATCACTAAAAAAAGTAACAGCCGGTGTTCTCCCTAGTTACCTGGCTTTCCATACAGTTTGGTAGAAATTGAATGAAAACTGTGGGAACAGTAACCCATTGAAATCTTAACCTCCGAAATTTTGCAAAGTGCACCAAATGACCCCAAACTGAACTTAAATGACCTTACCCGAAAGTAAACTACATGTGGAATTCCTAGGACTGTGAGTCTTAAATTTTCATCCGTTTCGCTCTATGGCCAGTCGTTTTCAAGATATTGCCCATGTTATGATTTTCCCATTGACTCCCAAGTTAAAATTTCCAAGTGCCACAAAATCTTTAAAACTTAGCCGATTGCTAAGAGAATTAACAGCCTATATTCCACCATGGTAGCCAATGTCCACCTGGAATTTGGCTGTCATCGGATGAAAATTGCAGGCGAAGTAGCATTTTGAAATTTCCAGCCCCATATGGTCCTACGTTAACAAAAATTTCAAAATGCCATAAAATTTTTAATTTTTGGAAGATCGCCAAAAAAGTAATAGCCTATATTCCCCCATGACTAACATATTTATCATAAAGTTTGGTTGACACCAGACTGAAACTGGGAGAAGCTGTATTTGAAACTTTAGCTCCCATAGGGTCCCATGTTCATAAAAATTCGTAAAAATTTGAAAAGTGATAATTTTGAACAAAAAGAAAAGCGGTCTCGAGATATGGCTGATAGGTACCTTCCCATAAAATCTGGCCTGGATTCATGCATGCAGGGGTTCTGAGAAACCTGAGTCAATGGACGACAGACGGACAACTGCACCACGGCAGGTCTGCTGACAAAGTCAAGCAGAGCTAAAAATCGGTCAGGGTGAGAGTGCAAGAGGTTGTTCAAAGTCTTGGCACAAAAAGAAGACGGAGAAATTCCCCAAATTGCTGTACATGTATGGTGACTACGTATCATTAGACATTAATAGGAAACCATATATGGGGAATTCCTTTGCAGTATTACATTTTTATTTGACCTTGATGGACACAAAGAGGTCAAGTTCCATGTCACTAATATTACTAATATTTCACTTATATCTCAGAAAGGGTACTTTACTATTGAATAATAATAGGAAGTCATCTTAGAAACAACTGTAGTTTTACTTTAACCTTCAGTAGCTCTAAGGGGGAACTAATTTCAAGGTCACTGTCACTTTTAACAGCAGAGAGGACTCAAGATACGGCACAAACTGTTAATGAATAATAAGAAGTCACATATGAGGAGTCCAACTGTTCCTCTTAAAGTTGACTGCAAAAGGTCAAATTTAACTCTATTAATATTTCAAGCACTTTTAACATCTCTCAAAAAGGTGTGGAATTGGTGAGATATATTACTGGTGAATATTAATAAAATATAGAGTAAAGTTGCAGTATTAAATCTGTCCTTGGGTAACCTTGAATGGTCAAGTTCTAGGTCGCTCATGTTTCATGCTCACAATCTCTGAAAGGAGTTGAGTTAGGGCATATGCTAAGTTATTGAATACCAACAGAAGCCATCTGGGGGTTAAACTGCACTATTATATTTGACCTTCAGTAACTTTAAAGGTCAAGTTCAAGGTCACCGTTTCAAGCACTTTTATCCCAGACAAAGAGTCGTTTGGGCTCATACTATATACTGAACACAAACAGGCTGTCTTATATAGAGAGACCAGCTGCAGGTTTGCAGTTGACCTTGAGTGACCATGAAAAGTCAAATTCAAGGTTGCTGATGTTTCAAAAACTTATACACTAGTCCCTCTATTTTACAACCCTCTCTTTTAAGATGGCACTTGATTATACGACCACTTGATTGGCCCCAAAGAGCAATTTTGTGTTAAATGACCTTTATTTTAAGACCACCTGCAATATAAGATTACATTTTCTTGGTCACATGGGTGGTCTTAAAATAGAGGGACCACTGTATATATCTCAGAAAGGAGTGGAGTTAGGGTATATATTACTACTGAATACTGCTAAGAAGTCAATTTATACATAGAATCCACGTGAAGCTTTAAATTTGACCGTGGGTGACCTTAAAAGGTCAAAATCAAGGTCACCCATGTGCCCAGCACTTATGCCTCATTAAAGAAGTAGAGCCAGGACCTGTACTGCTTTTTACCATCAACAAAAGATCAGATGGAGAATTTCTACTGCAGCATTACATATCTTACCATAGAAATAGTCGAGTCTGAAGTCGATGGCATCCAATTGTTCCTATGTCTGTATGTAGTAAGCAAAGAACCCAAATACAATGGTCCCTGTATTTCAGCCTCGCACATTTAAAGACTGGTCTCTGGTCTGTTAAAATCGCCCAGCTATTTCAAACCACATACCATCTAAGCCTACATCCCAGAGACTTCAAAAATCTTAAGTCTAGAAATTGACTTAAGTTCACTAATCACCATGGTAACCATTGTCTTTTCCATGCTTAAGATCACTAGAGGACTTAAGGTTTTTATTGAGAAACTGGCCCCTGATCACATACTTACACCACAAAGACAAGTTCAAGGATGACTGAGGCTCAGTCCAAATTTATTAACAAGGTTCGTTTCTGTATCACATGTTTACTGTCATATAACACATAATATCACATGCATTCAAACAAAGCTCACAATTTTATAGCCTGGCATAAAAGCTTTATATTGGCTCCTTCCACTTGCAATGTAGAACCTGTTTAAAAAAACCTGAAAAAGAGCCATAAAATTTGGTCCCTCAAGCCTATTCTGCCAGGTTTAGTTATATTGAAAAGCATATTCTTCTTTCAACAATTTGTGATCTTTCAACACCTGTGGTCTCTCACAGCAGTGGTGTGCCAGAACACGGGTTACGTATACTGTGTATGCAAGTAGTCCCTCTCTTAAAGGACACTCTCTAGACAGGACACAAATTTTGGGCAGCAAGTACTATAAATGTATGTTATGCTCCCTCTCACCAAACAACAAATCTCTAATAATGGCAAAATTGGGTCACCAAGAATGTGACAACTTGCACTGAGAAGTTCTGGCTCAGCTACAGTGATCCAGGCTGAGAAAAATCATTCGCAATGATCAGCATTCTGTGTCATGGTTCATCGGCGCCACTTTATTGAAACGACACAGATAGCCTTGTCACACATCACTGCACACTGAACGTCAATGTACTCTGGCACTGGGGAACTGATGTCCTCATGAGGGAAGTGTGGTTCCACTGGAGCAAATGTCTTCCACATCAAATTCTGTATCACATAGTCATCATCCCTGATATTAGGATCGCCAGATAGCACGGAACCATCTGGTTGATTTAACGTGGATTAACTCTTCAACACACATTGAATTTTTAATGTTCCAATTGGATGATGTACATGTCGCAGGGTCATGTGACCATGTCGTACCGCTGATCGACCGTCCGTCTGTCAGTTGCCATGGTTACTGCCTGACTATCCAGAATGTTCTGATCCAGATTATAGGATCCCAGGCAGCCCTCGCGGAATGCCTGCAAGAACAACATGGCGGCCTTCTGGAAATGTGGGCGTGGCTCCAGTTTTCCTGGAAAAATGCAAAAAAAAAAACAAAACAAACAGTTATAGAAACAGTGCTTAATTCCTGGTGTCTCTTAAAACTGACTAATGTTAGAGACAACCTAGCTGCTAGAAAGTACCACCAATCGTATTTAACTCTCTCACTGCTTTAGCTCTGTAATTATATTACAGCACAGGTGATAATAGATCTATGGTGAAACTTAAATACAGATCACCCCAGGGACCAAGAAAACGTGGTCCTTATACACAGGTGTTTTTTATATGCAGGTTCAATAACATGGAAAGTATACCTATGGTGAGCTGTAGAATGTGGTCTTTATAAGCAGGTGGTCTTTATATACAGACCAGCTATATACATGCAGGTAGTCTTTACAGCAGGTTTGACTGTATACCAAACACTGGGAACAGTTAGATGTGTTAATATATACCTGCAAAATCTCTCTATTCTTTCACATTGAAGAGATCGCAAAATATTTGAACTGCATGATCGGACCTTTTTAGAGTGCCCCATGACTTCACCCAATTTTTTAACCAATAGCAGAAGTAGAGATCATCTATGACGAAACATTCAGCCAATAGAAACAGGGGAATATTTAATGCCTGTTTGGCCTTTAACACCACTACTGTCTATTGCAGCTGTGACTGATCTGTATTTGCATAAAATATGACTTCACATAAGATACGCTTAAAATGAAGTGGCACGTATGCATTGTGATGGTGATCCATGCAACATATTGCTTAACAGGTGCAATAACCTATAAATACTATTGGAAGTAACCATCTATGTAATATTAGTAATGGCCTTCATTAACATATATAGTGTAAGCATATATGCAAATTAGTGTAAGCATTAAATTTCATGGTTGTTCAATAAAATACAAAGTAATATCAATCCCAAAACATCACAGAAAACCTGACATCCCAAAGGACGGTGTATCTGTAGACGCCAGTGACACTCGGAACCCAATCTCTGGTAAGGCAATTACAGACTCGATATAGACTGTGATGTCTCACCTGTCGATACGGATTTTGTTTTGATGACCAGGTTTTCCTTCTGGCATATGTTTGTCAGGAGTCTCCAGATGTCATCCTCTGGTTGTGACAAATGGAAATGATGTACATATCTTCTGGAATAGCAACAAAAACATAACTTTTTAATATCATGATTTTAACATAAGCTTTTCACTTCCAAATTATTACATGGACCATGGATTAAGTCACATTTTTACATACCAGTACTTAAAACTGCAAATGAGGGATGAAACCCGAAAGAAGCCCGTCGGCCATTCAGCTGCTACTTAACACACTACCATGGGAACAGCTAGAAATACTGTTATACCGTATACAAACTCAATTTTACTATATATTAGCATGGCCACTCTCTAGAGGGGACACCCCTCTATACAGGACATAATTTCTTGGCAGTGAGTGTGGTCAATGCATGTGGTGCTCCCTCTCACCAAAGGACACCTCCCTAATAAGGGCAGAATTGATCGGTACAAGGAGTGTTACTTACTGAAACACAATGACTGCGTCTGGTGGCATATTTTTCAAATTATTTTTGTATCGCCAGTAGTGACATTTCTTACAGTCATCTTCTTGTCAAAAAAATCTTTTAAAACTTTTTTAATACCTTATCATTCAGCCTACTCCTCCTCATCCAACCCCTTACCACCACCAGTGACCCCCCACCCCCACCCCACCCCACACACATAGACCCACTTACCGCCAGTGGCCATTCTTATTAAGCCAGTAGAGTAGATAATCCGCTATGAGCTCCTCCCCTACCAAGTGATCTTTCATGGTGGCTGGAAACATATCAGGTTGACCATCAATGTCAGAGACAGATATTCAGTACATAGTACCACTACGGCAACCACACAAATATTAATTTCATATACACATCTATCAGCTTTCCATGGAGCTATGGTTTTAATTAATTGGGTTTGGATGAGACATTTAACATCTAGTCCCCAGAAAGCATATACCTCTAACTGACAAAGAGAATTTTTCCAGGCAACAGGAGTTACAGCACATAGACATGTTCTAGGAGCATGGGGTTCTTCTAAAATGAAACTTTCCTCTGAAATTTTCCATATCTGCAAATTTCTGCAGATTCAAACTACTACTACTACTACTACTACTACTACTACTACTACTACTACTACTACTACTACTACTACTACTACTACTACTACTTACAACACAAAGACAGTTTCATGGCTTCCTCCATGCTCTCAATTCTCGGGTTGAGAATTCCCGGTGAGTCGTAAATGTAGATCTTCGGGTTGTCACAGACCTGAAATATGGAACAGCAGTCAGTACAAATTTACATACTATAATACAAGACTAGTTTTCTCACCTACAGTACACAGCCATAAGCCACTTCAATACTTAAAGCAGGAAACCTAGTGACACCAACCAGAAGATATTGTATACATGGATCTTTAAGTGTCGTGACTAAGAGATTCAGCATATCTCCCCCCAGACCACCCTCACCCCCCGGGATGTTTCACGACGATCGAAGTTATGCTGTAATTGTAGCTTAGACCAATAGTAAGAAAGAGACCACTAGTCTTAAAAGACCACAGTGTTGTGACTGTTGCCACAGAAAAACAGCTTAGTATACAGACCTATACTTTAGCATGTGGATCCTTCACCGTTAAGGCATGTTTTATAACTTGATTTAATTTTCCAATAAAGCATGGATCTTTTTTTAAAGTGTTCTAACCCGAATCTGTGTCATAAGGCTGCGTGTGATACCGGGCACTGCTCCAACGGGGGTCGCTTTCTTCTCTGGAACAAATTACATCACAATGATTGCTACGGAAATCCAAGTAATGTTATAAATTTTCTTTTGGCCACCACAATTGCATTCTGAAATTCCTCTCACAGAGCACAGAGCTGGGAAGTTTGATATATTCTAAGATTCTCTACGTTCCTGTTGGAAAACACAGACATAACAACCCTTCTATTTCACAATAATTCCCCTTTATTCTAAGACCACCTGTCATTTAAGACCATTCAGTTTTGTGCGCATCTGTCATCTGGTGTATAACCTTACTGTATTACAGAAACTTACTTTTAGGACCACATTTTACTGGTCCTGCTGACAATTTTAAAACAGCGGGACCAATGTACTAGAGGCATATCAGGAAAATTAATGTTTAAATATCTATTTTTTCTCAAACTTGTTGGTAGAAACTTAATACAGCGATTACAAAAACGACACCTTTATACAGAGGCAAAGAACATGTAAATTGTTTCTAACAACTTGTGAGTTAACTGATATCAATTAATGACACTCTATTAAGTAGTCTACTATAATGACGTCTACTATACTTACTTTTGGACAGAATGGTACTCCGTAGAGCATTAATGACAGAGGATTTGCCAACATTGGGGACCCCCATGATCATCACGTTATACTCTGCTGACTGGAACAAACACACCGTGACAATAACAGAAGATAATGGGGCCATAACAGCTGTAACTGAGCACAATAACAGCTGTGACTGAGCAATAACAGCTGTGACTGAGCAATAACAGCTGACTGAGCCATAACAGCTGTAACTGAGCAATAACAGCTGAGCCATAACAGCTGTAACTGAGCAATAACAGCTGTAACTGAGCCATAACAGCTGTGACTGAGCAATAACAGCTGTAACTGAGCCACAACAGCTGTGACTGAGCAATAACCATGACAACAGCTGTATTTAAAAGTGTCTGAAAACAAAATTAACAAATGGTTTCTTGTCCTACCAGTGGCCATTTTCTGCAACAGCCTCAATTTCTATAAAACCATCAGCAGCCAAAACATCTTCAGTCTGCATGAAATATCAAATTTTAATCACTTAATTACCATGGAAATCATTGTTTTTCCCATGCTGAAGATCAGTGTTAGATTAAGTGTATTTCACCGTTATTTTCACGAATCCTGGTCCTGCCTTTAAACATGTTAAATGTTTAATTGGATGACTAAACAAAGACTGGTGTGATAGGTTTTCCCGAATTTAGAACCTGGAGAAACAATATATATATACAAGTTGAATATATTACTGTTGTGATAGTGTTTCTAAAGCATTGACATTCTGACCTCTTCTCGTCCATATCGGTCAGCTCCTTCCATCACCTCACTGATAGTCGGCACAATCTGCAATGACACCGCTACAGTCAGAAAACAAGATACAGGTATGAGTCATAAAACTTTATAAATTCGAACGAATTTATATATTCTCACCGTGAGGTGTCAAACCATAACTCTCTGCCGTGGGCTCCAGGCCACGGACCCCTAGCCATCTGGAAACGAATGAACCGGCCAACCACCGGTCATGAAGTGCCCCTGTAAGGCCTGAAATGGGGACCTGCAAAGGGTGTCCAATGACAGAAATCTGCA
>JAAUYG010172384.1_pt1 | contig 10636 bp, 7 predicted proteins | sample 7278091 | NCBI WGS metagenome assembly JAAUYG01 (sample SAMN14350201, study PRJNA611818) | marine sediment metagenome | isolation source: surface marine sediment (0.6m) | place: French Polynesia: Moorea | collected 2018-08
AGACACTAAAAAAATGTCCATTGGAAATACAGTCAGACATGGATACTAAAAAACTGTCCATTGGAAATACATTGAGCCATATATACTAAAAAACTGTCCATTGGAAATACAGTGAGGCATAAATACTAAAAAATGTCCATTGGAAATACAGTGAGCCATAGATACTAAAAAATGTCCTTTGGAAATACAGTGAGCCATAGATACTAAAAAATCGTCCGTTGGAAATACAGTGAGCCGTAGATACTAAAAAAACATCCATTGGAAATACAGTGAGCCATAGATACTAAAAAAATGTCCATTGGAAATACAGTGAGGCATAGATACTAAAACAATGTCCATTGGAAATACAGTGAGCCATAGTAGATACTAAAAAAACATCCATTACCCTTAAAATAACCCTTAAAAACATTGTCAGATGTTGTCTTAATATAGAGGTGGTCCTAGTGAAAGTCTTTTATTGAGTGGTGTCTGAAAGGTCTGGTCTGGGTGGTCCTCAAAATAAAAGGAATTAAGTCTTAAAATGAACAAGTCTTAAAACATGTAAAATAGATTAATCAGACTAAACATTGTACAGGATGCATTGGACTACACATAATACATGTACATGGTGTACAATGGTGTATGGAAGGGCATATGGACATAATAAGATTTGATAATTATATTTGTAAGACATCATGTTTGTTTGATACAGTGATCATGACATATTACATGTTATACAGCAGTCCCCCTATTTTACCACCCTTTAACATGTTTAAGACAACCTTGATACATGTGATATACATGATATAAGATCACACAATTTGGTCCTAAAGGACAATTTTATGTACTGTTGAACTTACATTTTAAGACCATCTGCAATGTAAGACCACATTTTCACAGCCCCATGGGTGGTCTTAAGATAGAGGGATTACTGTATGCCTGTATCATGCCGTAACCTCATATACTCAGCATATCACATGGCCATTGTTTTCACTCAAACCCCATAAAGATTTAGCAGGCATTTGGAGAAGTTTTAGTGAGAATGTATGGTGTTGAAGTTCCCTTTCAGTTTTCATAACACATGCAAGGAGGTATAAGATTGCAAAAATTATTTCTGATTGTTGTATTTTAGTCTAGTCAGACTTTAAAAAGAAGCATTAAAAAGAAGCAAACATTTCCCGCAAGTACGAGCCATCATGAACTACATGATGAAGTTCTTAAAATTCTTTTGTTTCATTTAGGTCAACTCCAATGATATTTCAGAGTTTTTTAAGGTAAGGGCAGCAGTTCGACTTGCCTAATTTGAACATTTTGGTGTTGTTGTTACTTCCATTTCATATATTCACTATTATGTCATCATATTTGGTATACCCTAGGGAACTTGGATAAAATTGTGTTCTGGATTTGGCCAAGTGTAGGCATGTTTCCGAAAAAGTGTTCACTTTTGCTGCATGAATGAATTACCACCATTCACTATGTTCACTGTTTTAAAGCTTCATCTATCCATCTGGATGGTCTTACAAACTTTAGGACTACCGGGTACTATTAGGAATTACTTCTACTGCTAAACTCTGTTGCCATGGTTATCATAGTTACTACTGCAAGTTGTATTGGCCAAGGTTGATTGTAATAATTATATCGTTGAGCCAATTTAGCCACCATCCTCACTAAACTAAACTACCCAAGAACTTGAAATATATATTTTTTTATTTTATTATTTTTTTTTTTTTTTTTGGGGGGGGGGCAGAGCGGGGGAGATCTGATGTTGGTTTGACACATACAAGCCGAAACAAAAAAAAAAAGGCAGAGGGATGTATACTACATCATACCACTGTTGGTTTCTGAATTGAATTTCAAGACTGATATGATTGACGTTTCTCCTGTTCTATCATACAGGACACTGACCTGGATGACATAAATGTATGTACCTACATGTGTATGTGTTGTTGCAGGTGTCATGATTTCTACATGTTATTATCAGAAGGTTGGCTTTGGATTTCGTTCCATAAATTAATACATTATAATTACCGACATCTCTGTCAATGATTTAAACAGAAAACTAATCGGCATCAAGAGTCAGAATGGTCAGGTGGAGACTTAATGTTTTACACAAATTGTAATCTGTTTGATCGTAACTCCAGCTACCCCAGGGGGTACACCTGTTTATGCCATTGTATACACTTTAGACTTAATATACAATTCTCCTATGAAAGCTTAAATGCCTGATACATGTTATAAGTTTGGCTGTTTTTCCTTAAGGAGGAAATATGCTTTTAATTTTTGTACATTATTGCAGCTATTCTTTTCCCCAGTTGCGTAGCCCTCCAGCATCTTTTGGGTATAACACATCTAGTACATCTGAATCTTTTGAATTAGAAACCCTACCTGAATCTTTGGAATGTTCTTTACCAGCAGTCCTAAGAATGCTGACAGCTTTGTTACCATGTCCTGGACCATGTCCCCATGCTTTACTGTTTTGACCCAGGTATTCTGTTCCAATTTTTCTCCCAAAAGCTAACATTGCTCATCCCGTAACCGACTCTGCTCAATAACTGCTCATTCCCATTTAACCCAGGTGACTCTGGAGGCAGACAGGATTGCTGACTCCATTGTGGCCTCTGTTGAAGAAGCCGAAAAATCCCCCATTCCCCAAATCCCTGTACCGGTAGCACAGGTGAGAACAGGAGTAAGGCAACTTTCTGCGAAGCTGGCACAATACGGTGTTACATAACCCCCTTCCCATATATAATATACCGGTGTCACTAGTACCAACGGTTTCTGCCTTTTTGAGTCCTTCATCCCAAAGTACACTTCAGAATCAACAATAATCAAGGCTCTACACACTAATCAGGCATTAGTTTATAGTCCAGTCTTCCTTAAGATAAAGTTGTTTTTGTGGTTTAACTAATAATAATAATACAACTATCAATATTATCATGATTATATAGCTTAGGTATTTCCCAAGCTGTGCAGTATCAAAACTGAGAATTCACTGTCTCTATCAACATGTTCAACTTGCATTCAGTTCATTGTGAGCCATATGAATGGTATTAGACATAGTATGCGTTTCATATCCTCAATGTTTTGGAATTGCAGCTTTCCTAATAACCAATTAAAGATTTACCGCTCATGATAGAGCCCTTAAATGGCCTTTTTATGCTGTTTTATTGTAGCCATTTTGGTTTGTAGAGCCCTGTGTACAAACTGTACATAGTGTATCCACATGATCCTTGCAAGTTTGGAATCACGGGTGGTATCGACACATTGATGTACATACTCCAATATTACCAATATTGCATCAAAACCTGTTGCAGACGATCTTTCATTGATTTATTGCTTTTACCACAATAATAGTGCTGTGCAGGCAAAGTTATGCTTTTGTTATGAAGGTACCCTTGTTTTGATGTTCTTATGTTCTCAGTATCTTGTGCTTTTACGAATTCCATTGTATTATGATTGCTGTTACAATTGTATTACAATTCAATCTCACAATTAGGATTACTCACGGGACATTAACAACATTTTCTTAGTACCGTAGCAGTGTGATTTCCAAATTCTACATGCTCTAATCAGACCCTCCAGAATTTCGCACTCTGAAAATTGAAATCCCGCGCTCAGAAAATGCAAATTTGCAGTGAAAATTCTGGGCTAAAAAATAGAAACTCTGCTCTCAGAAAATGCAAATTTTGCACTCAAAAAATACTCTAAATAGACTGCCCAGAATTCTACGCTCAAAACGTGCAAATTCCGCACAAAAAATCAAAATTCTGCACTCAGAAAATTCAAATTTTGCATCTTCTGCGCTGACTCGGGCAAATTTGCAATTCCATGCTGCCACACTCAAGTCGAAATTCCAAGCTAAATTCCGCGATCGCAGAGTTCCGGAGGGACTGTCTAATAAAGAAGTTAGAAATGTATGGCTTCTGTTGCCTTAAGCCTGTTAAGGATGTTGAGCTGTCACGTCAGTATAGATGGGCGATCATCATTCTGAGGTGATCTAAGTCGAAGGGGGAGATAGCTGGTTATTTTGCGCTCTTCTGTTCTCCCTTTCAGAACCCTATCCAATCATCGCAAACTGAATTTATTCTGTGCCTGCTTTAAAAGAAATCTGTGGATGTATTTGTGTAGTTGTGGAGGTTTTGATTTTTTTGTTCAGACATCTTTAAAAAAACTATGGATGTAGTTGTCAGAAAAAGTTCTTTATACTTTGTGACATGTCATGTTCCCCATTCTGGTGTGGATATTTGAATTCTGGGATAAATTAATCCTAGATAACATCACATAGTTTCAGTTTGCTGCAAAATTAGGACGATGAATGTGCAAACTCGTCATATTTTTTTATTACAGGCTACACACCACACCAACAAAGCTCAATAGTTAGGTTCAATGCAGATCAAGTTATCGGTGTTGTCGATCGCTGTCAGGTTTTTGCCATATTCTGACCTCAACCTCATGGTCATCAAAGGGTGGCATGGCTGCTCTCTGCGAACACTTCAGCCAATGTGCTGGCGTCGGTTATGACAGATAAACCTACAAGATGCACCTGAACATGATGAAGTGTTGAGATACTGCATTAGATATACCATGACACCTCCATCTAATATTGGTCATTATGTAATTCCGGTTTTAACAAGATGTCAGTTTCTGCTACTTAAATGTACATATACTGCGGGATTTATATATAATGTGCTGGGTTGGGAATACATGTATCGATATTTTTTCGTCAGTGAAAGTCGACATGATATTTTATTAGATGCTAAATCAACATGAAGCTCACTGTTATGCACAGTGCTAAGTTTCAAGCAAAGGCGGAGTGCTCCCATTTGCAAAGAGATTTTGTTTTGTAACCTTAGTTATTCTGCCCCCATTAATCCATAAGGAGTATTGTGTTTCAACTTGCATTCCCATGTTTACTGCCTTTGTTCCCCTGTGAAACATAACTTACTGGCATGCTATGCGACTTGCTTTGATGTTGGCCCATGACATATAATTTCTAGATCATTGACAAAGAAGATGCCAACGCCAATGAGATCAAGGTTTCTGATGACTATGAAGAGGTACAGGATGCCCTCAATAATGATGACATACCCCCGAGCTATGGCGAAGCAGAATACTCGGAGCCAGTGAACAGTATTGCGGAGCCTGAGTCCGTGCAAGAGCACGAGACCAGTGCACCAGAACCCGAGCCAAACAATTTTGTGGAACAGGAGGAGGAGGAGGAAACGCAGGCAAATGATTCTTATGAAGAGGTGGAGGTGAAGGCAGAGGTGAGAGAGAGAGAGAGCCTGCACGTGATTGGATGCTCAGGTCACATGACCTCCTGGTCACATGATCTGCACTCACAGGAAGTGACGTTAACATTCGCCGCTTGCATCAGCTAACACCGCTTTGCTAACATACGTTACGTCGCCTAACACATCTGAGAAAAAAAAACTGCAAGAGTGAAGGACTTTTACACGACTCTTTATTATAAGGATTATATCCACAAATTTTCCGGCGGAGTCATGTCAAGTTGTTCCTCCTGCGTTTAGATTAATCTCATAGTATTAAGCTATGCCTGGCCACTGCAGATAGACTCCTAATATTAGGTCGCTCACAATAAAGCATAAAAATCTTTAGATCTGGGGCCTGTTTCTATGAAAGTCTTATGAGATGAACCCTTTCAAGAAACTGACCCGTTTTAGATAGTGCAGTTAGCCATGTAAATGCTGAGGCATTCGCTTTTCTTTTTACCTGGATATCTGTGTGCTTATTGCCCTTCCAAATGCCATGTCTGCTTTGGTCAGTTACTGGATTGGCCATTCTCCTTTTAAGCGTTTGTTATTTTGGAAAGCTGGCCATAGTTTACTCTCCATGGATATTGGCCGATACTGCAATCTTTCCTAGCACCTCTTCTGTTCTGTAGATACAGATGTACATAACTACATCGGCGTGAACTGTATTGTTTACAGTGTACATAGCATAGTTGGCCAATATCATTAGTGTCTCAATTCTTGATAGTGTGAATCAGTGCATCTTGCATTATTGTATAGTAGCTACATGTATATATATATATATATATATGTATAAACTATGTGTCAGTTGTGAGAAGATTTTTATTCGAAGCTGCTATAGATTCTTCCTACAGGTAAAGTCAGGCTTTGATCCTGTTTGTTATTACAATCTGAACACATGCAGTACAAAACACGCTAAAGAACTGCATGGCATTACAGACTGAATTAGTTTTCCAGTATTCAGCATTACTGGAAAATGAAGATAGGATCCAGGAGAATTGGAGTCCTGCATCGAGTTATTTGTTACGTTTATTTAACATCACCTCACTAACACAAAACTGCAACAATACACCCATGAGATTGCTAAAACACCATCCACGTGATTTTTGGACATTTTTTATAACACTTGCACATTTTGAAAATTTTAACTCTTCGCATGATGCCTGTGAGAATACACACACATGATGTGATATGCAGCAGTTAACATGGTTAATGGTACAGCTTATGAAATGGTGGAAAATTAAATTGAAAGTAAGGTTTTTCATAAGGAAACTTGGCGTCAGTATTTCAAATCTAATTTATCATTAGTACAATGTTGTAAGCCTATATCTTTCTCATAAGAGTAGCATGAATGATGGTTATGACTTGATATTTTCGAGTAGAAATTGAATTTATAACATACATGTAAATGAAGCAAGTTACTCCCGAGACCCATATTCGCTTTGGTATTTAGGTTGTTCTGCTCTGTTTAATACACCACACATACATATACATGTAATCATAATGTTAAGACCAAATCAGTGGTTTCAGTGATTTTAAAAAAAAATTCTGTATCTTTGGATAGTGTTTGGATAGTACAGACCCTGAAGACAATCAAAACCATGGCAGTCTTGCATGTTCTAGGATGCCCAGTTTGCAGCGTGGTTGAAACTTTTCCCATACCTTCTCTAAAATTGGAATTTGCAAAAATTAAGTTCATGGACTAAAAAGAAACAAATTAATGTGAAGTTTATATTTGTAACATACATGTAAATAGCATAGGTGGTGTGTGGTATTTTAACATGCTTAAGCGTTGTTTTTTTCAGGTTTGTTAAATATGTTCAGTCTGCACTGTTACAATGTTCATTCCATAATTAGCCATCTTAATATTAGTTTTTGGTCAAACTGTACAGAGTACAGTGTACAGTCAGGGTTTCAGTACCAGGTTTCCAGTTAGTTTTATGTCTTCCCTTGCTTCGCCTGGATGTGTAAGGTGGTATGGAGTATAGTTCAAGAAGAAGTAGATACATGTATTTTGCTTACTAGTACAGTGGTCCCTCTCTCAATGGCCACTCTCAACAGAGGCCACCCTCTCTAATGTGGCAAGAATTATTTGCCGCTACTACCATCAATGCATTTACTTCTCCCTCTCAGCTCTCACCAAAGGCCACCTCTAATGTGGCCACATTTTCTTTGCAAATAGGGTGGCTTTATTAGAGGGGGACTACTGTAGTTAAAGGGTGATGTTGTACTCTTGGCAAAGCAAAATCTACCACTGCCAATACAGTATACATGATATATTATACATGTTGGTTGTACTGTGAATGATTTTGTCACATGCAGGAAGTAAAAAATACACCCAGAATTTTTTTCTTGATGCATAATAATTTCTTTGCGGATATGATAAAGGGGTATCCATTGCAGAATTTTATTTCCATTTCACTCTATTTAATGTGTAGACTAATCTGTAGATTCGCAGTGACAGTATGCCACAGTGTGAAATGTATGTTACACTAATGTTACACTTACTTTGATTTCCATGATTTGATGATACGTTAGCATGCCATGTAAAACACTATCGAATATTCAAGCTTTCTTGCTTGAGAAGGTTACTACCATGTACATAATAAGTGCAGATTGGAGTCAAGATGTACAGTTTAAAAGGAAAGTAGTCCAGTATTTTACAAAAAAGTAAAAATATTATTCTTGCCCTTGTTCTCAGGCTGAGAGTACCCCCGTGGTAGCAGCCGTTGTGACCCCTGCCCCAGTGGCGGCCCCGACCCCCGCCCCTGCTCAACCTGCCGACCAGGCCTGGAAAAAGTCTTCCGAACCCGTCCGTGTTGGTGGCATGGAGTTCCCGTCGTCCGTGGCCGAGGCGAGAGAGAGAGTGAGTCGCAGGAAAAAGGCAGATCCCCGATCCTCGCAGATGAGCGCCAAGGACAAGTACGATCTGTTCCAGAAGTTGTGAGCAGGTTACCGTGGTGACCTAGCTTATCGTTTTACGCGCCATCTACAGCTGACTGGCTTAAGTTCAGTTCCCCCATCACACGGTGCATTCTCCGCCTTGTGTCTTTTTATTTTCGCAAAGTCCATGCATTTTTTCGGAACGACATCATTGTCATAAAGAGTGATATATATATATATTATATGCGGCATATAAAATGTGATTCATTTTTAGGCAATGTTATTTTGTTTGATGAATGCGCCGAACCGCGATGTATCTCGGTATGTTCAGTGGTGTTTGTTATCAATGTTAGGAAAACTTAGAATAGTCATATCTAGGAGATACTTCAGCAGGCAGTCTGCACGTGTATATCCTATAACACAAAGTAGGATGAAAACTTACCAGAGAGAAAAAAAAAACAAGAGCAGCTTATGTAATACCTCCCTTGTCTACTGTAGCTTATAGCAGTCTTGTTACTTATTAATTACTATGTTTAAGTTTGAAGAAGCAAATGTTTTCTCCCTTTGTTTTGCGTGTTATGTAATATGTTAATCATGCCAAAAATGTGTATAAAAAGATTTAACTTAATTGTTCACAGAAGATGTGTATATAATATATATACATATGAAAGCATGGCAGAGTGTACGAGTGAGTCTTACTGGCATTCTCCCGCTTGGAAACCTAGCTGGCTTTTTAGTTTTACGTGAGTTCTTTGTTATGGAGCTGGCCCGTGTATAAGGCCAAGGGAAGCAATGTACAGTTTGAACAAATGACTGTTTTTTAGTTTGGTTTTGATGGTTTCTTGCAAACCTGACTGGCACTGTATGTCAAGCTGGTATTTCACGGCGGTCTGCCAGATCTTGCTCTTTTGGGTGTTGTGGCACATGTGTACACCATATGGCATTATTAAACCGAATCTATTATTTTAGATCACATGAATAACCAACAGGTTTCACTTATATGTAGTGTTCTAATACCAAGATAGTTATGCATGATATGACCTACAGAGGATACTTGTCAACACTGTAAAATGACCTATCCTGTTATTGCATGAACCTTGACCTTGAAGATCTTTAAAATTTTGCAGATGTGTTTATCTGTAAGAAGTTCTGGTTACCAGGTATGTTGCTGTAATATTAAAATTTTTGAAAATTAATTGATTTAGTTACTGTTGCAGAAAGGTCCACCGAGCCAGTAGTCAGCCATCTTCCAGGCTAGTATATACAAATGCACTGTACAACCTGTTTTAAATGATATTTATGAGAATGCTGCATTTAAGTTTATCAGGACACACAAATGCTAATTTGGGCTGCTGTACAATTCCCAATCATTTTGAGTGGAGTGACGTGCAGGACTTTTTGTGATGTTGTTGCAATCTGCCCTTTGTTTTTCTTTCGGAACTTGGGTGCAGCATCATCATGATCATTCCAATACATGATCCATGTAATTCCACAGATATTTAGTACCTAGGCAAGACATTCCAACTTAATTGGATGCCGTTGGTGTGTGCAGCTATGTTATGGCGATATTCAGTGTGACAGAAATTGCCCAGAAAAAAACTGTCACCTGTGATACTCGGTTTCTGTGATAGCAACAGAATACGTTGGTACATTCCCCTTTCCTTGAGCACTTCACATTGTGAGTTCTTTTCGTGAACAGCGTAGTAAAAGATCAGTACATAAGGAAAGCTTAGTATTGTGCCAGCTCCATGCATTGTATATATTTCTCTTCTCGCCTGTCCTATATCTAGCATAAAATCACCAGCATAAATTTCAGCTTCTCTCAAACGATTTACAAGCACGAGTAACTGTGCAGTGAGTTAAAAACCGTAAACTGAGAAAAAAATGCAACATATCATGTTTAAATAGGAAAATATTTCATGTGACTCATTATGTGCAAGCTATTTAGTTGTACAGTATTTTAAGTAGAACCTGCAAGTGTTTTAAAAAAACCCCAAATACATGTATTTGTATAGAGGAAGCTAAAATAAATAGTAATTTTGTATTCATGTCTCAAGATACTGGACTGTATACTGTAAAGGCCTAAGAAAGGTCAAACCTGTGCGATGATCGTGGCCTTGGTAAGCGTGCAGTGATTATTGATTAATATTCGGACAATAATGAAGTATGCAAATTAGTTACTTGAAGTATAGTTAGGAAATTTTATCTCCCTAAAAACGTAGTTTGCCAATGGTTATGTTAGCCTGAACTGGACCTGCTGTTCAGTGTTGGAAGTCGAGTGTTAGTGTGTCTGATGTACCCAGCTTATTGCAGATTAAAACGTGTCACCAAGGTTCTCCGCATGTTTCTATGTGACGATTGTGATAGATTTTTACCCACCTGTTGTACAGATGTTTGAAAACCCGTTATTGTATATCATGGCTATCGGTTAAAATTCAGCCGAGAGTTTCCACCTGTTATTGCTTAGTTCTATGTTGTAGTGTATAGATAGATAGTATCAC
>JAAUYG010108658.1_pt1 | contig 10635 bp, 7 predicted proteins | sample 7278091 | NCBI WGS metagenome assembly JAAUYG01 (sample SAMN14350201, study PRJNA611818) | marine sediment metagenome | isolation source: surface marine sediment (0.6m) | place: French Polynesia: Moorea | collected 2018-08
ACCATTTACCATGATGAGAAAAATATCCCAGTCGTACAAGCATGCAGGATAAGACCTATCCTTACATCATTTAAGGTCTAACGAAACCATAACAATACCCTATAGGTGTTACACATTGCGCGTATTACAGCTTACTGCAGGGAGGCTAAAGTGATCATTTACACCCCCATATTTTACTGCGCAGAACTCCAACTGGCCTTTAACGGCAAGATAACCCAGGAAGTGGCTGATACGCTACATAAGGTTGGGCGGGAACATGTTCAATGGAACAGATTCCTGAAAATGGCTATCCTTTATGTGTTACAAATATTACAAATCGGATGACTCCTATCGGCTGTATGATCTTTACAGGTTGATCGCCAAAATAAGCATGAATCATTCAATTACTTCAACAATAAATCACCTTGTTAACATGATCAAATATATTTCAGCGGCATAAAAAATCAATAAGTATTAAAATGGATCTTTACCTTGTGTTATGCTTTGTCATAGGTTCTGCTATATCCTTCTTGTTACTCCCATCAAGCAGTGGGTTTTTATTTGCAGCTTGTAATTTTTAGACCTAGAATGAACAGAAAACACGCGTCGTGACATAGCAGAAAAGCCCATCTGCCCATTATATATACTCGTGAATTGGTGAATATATATGCTGTGATATTATGATACATCCCAGCCCAGCTGACCACTATGCTTCGGAGTGCATGGCAACAAAAATTCTAGGAGCGGAAATTGTTGTGCGTGTCCGCTAATGTTCTATTCACGGATATTGTTGACCGGGTGAAATTTTCGTCAAGCCGTTTTGGAACAAAAAAAACTTTTAAACAACAACAACAAAAAAATATCGCTGGAACAGTGGACCGCCCCCACTCCACAAAATGGTATTTCTAAATACGTTAAGTCATTCTATTAAAATTTTGGGTGGCATGAAGAATCAGATATGGGAATACTATGACTGTGCTTGACTTTACAAGACCACCTCAGATTAAATCCAATTGTGCTGCTAGGTTTTGCCAATATGAAAGTAGCTAGTATTAAATAGCTGCTGCGCTATATAATTATGCTCTCGTTTCATTCAGTACTGAGATAGGTTTCAAATATTTACTGATTTGACCTTGCATATCTTGAATTTGCTTGTTCAAGGTCACTCAGTGAGGCAGTTGGATTCCCCATATATGATTAACTATTAATATTTAACAGTAACATATGACCCAAGTCGCCACCTTTACAAGATACAAGGCTTTCACTAGCCTAAAGTGTGGATGACCTTGAATTTGACCTTTCAAGTGCACGCATGGTCAAATCTAATGCTGCCACTGGACTCTTCATATATTATATCCTGCTGGTGTCTAATGATAACATATAGCCTAACAATGATCCTTTACTAGATATAAGGCTTCAAAATCTGAGCGACCTTGACTTTGACCTCTTAAGCTCATCCAGTGTCAAATGTGATGGCGGCATTTGGGCTTTCAAAATTTAAATGACTCTGACTCTGACCTTTCAAGGTTAGATCTAATGGTGCAGCTGGACTCTTCATATATGATTTCCTATTAGTGTCTAATATTAGCTATATATCAATCTATCACCGTTTACCTGTTTTGGCCACTCGAAAATGTTTCTCCCATATCTAGTCATTAGGCCAAAATTTCGGACACCCCACACCCACGCTTACCCCAGGGTAATTTCTTTTTATCAAAATCTGATCATGCCTTTCTTGAGTTAGGGAGCCAGATTGCTTAGGAAACGAGGTCTATTGTTCGCCATTAGTACTGGCCGAGTAAATTTTACTGTGCAGTCTTGTAGAACTTATCTCTGGAGCTTCTCATGCTTTTTATACCGCAACTAGCTATAGCAACCAACATGAGCGTCGTTATTAAGTTTGTTATATGAATTTTTTTTGCTTTAGCACAAAGCGCGTGGTATTTATTGAGCTATCGCCTATTCATGTAGCTGTAACTTTGCAGCCTTGTATTTTTGACGTTTATGTGAAATCGTTACCAGTCCATAGCCAAGATCTCTGGCCTTAAGCCAGTCAACATCGTCGTTACTATAGTGTAAGCCTCTTAAAGGCAGGTAGGTCAGGTGTATGACGGCAGATATGGGCCAAAACCTCCACTTAACCATGGGTAGTTTATTTTTAACCTACGCGTGGGTTATTTTTGACCTATGAGTAGTTTAAAAATAACCTATGGGCAGGTTATTTTAAATTATATGTATGTTATATGTATGGGCCAAAACCTCTATTTCACTACACGTAAGTTATTTTTTAAACTACGCGTAGTTTAAAAATAACTATGTGTACGCTATTTTTAAACTACACAGGTTATTTTTGTTAAAGTTTAATGCAAAAAATAAAACTACGTGTAGGTTAAAAATAACCTACGCATAGGTTAAAAATAAAATACGCCCACTTTATTATTTCTATCACATTTTAATTGCCATTCACCCAATCTAATCGGATAGGTTAGGTTTCAACGAGCCAATCACGATGAGTTTAACAAAACTAATCGCCTGGTCCTGAGTCAGCCCAAAACCAAATGGCCAGGCACCCAGTTCAGAAATTGTCAGCCTTCTTTGCGGGTATTTCAAGAAATGTTGGAGATACTCAGCGCATAATACAGCAGGACAGTACATCATCTACTCTCGACACTTCCGTATTTCGCACGGAACAGTCTATCACGAAACTAGTTCGTATTGAAGCATATGTTATCGGAGATAGTGAACAGCGACAACAGATTGAACGTCTTCTGGCGGAATGCCAACAGCGACAACAGCATGAGCGTCTTCTGGTGGAATGCCAAAAAAGTACTTAGAATGATTCTGGGGAGAGCGGCGGGGGTGGAGGTGGAGGAAAGTGTAGGTATATGTCTAGGTTTCCATGTTGCTTGTCGCTGAGGTCATATTTCTTGGATAAAAATTTCCATCTGACCAGGGTAGACATGGTATTTACTTACCCAAGACAATGTTAACGTGAACATCCAGTGATGTTGAAATTCTAACGAAATATTGGTAAATATGAAGGAAGTGCTACAGAAGTATGCCAGGTTTACTTTGGATTCACATGTGCACCATTTCAACTTTTTTGCATGTATTCTCATGTAATACATTTCTTCGGACAGGACTACCTGCGACACATAAAAAAAATGCACGGAAGAAAGGAAACGGAACGTCACCACACGCGAATAGAGACAAGTTGGGCACAAGGGGGAAGACTTCGTTTTCCATCTAACAGGACAACAGACGGATTTTTTTACTCCAACTAACTTCTCAGGAATCGCATTGCTCCTATACGAGATTGTCAGGATGGAACGGGAAATTCATGTATACATAAAAACAATTCAATACGTCGTGTACTTGTTGCGCAGAGATGATCATCGCTGAAATCAATTTATTGTATATATCACTGTATATATCAGACGGTCTGAGGTTTTTATTGCCTAACCATGAAATGTAAACGAATAAGGACCCGAGCTGGCTGCCAATACGAATAACGTTAACAAGCAGTTCATTGCCGATTGCTAATGAAATTTTACCCCCCTCCTCTCCACACACATATACGTTTAATTTGCTGGGATAGTTTTGCGTTTCAATAAAGTGATTATAATAATACTTTACTTTCATTTGCACCTAGATGAATGCATTAGTCTTGACAAGCAGGGGGCCAGTATTGAGGGTTCGATTCTGTGTCTATGCCCTGCCATGTCAGAGCATTGAGTCAGGCACAATGGCCCCCTTGACTGAGTTCGGGGTGCGTCTTGGCGACATGGCTCAGAAATGCATCCACCGATTCAGGTCCAGCTGCACATTTATCTGAACATCCATTTACCACGCAGGTGATTGTGGGGGTGATTGCGACATGGAATGCATTCCAATGGGCAATATACTGCTCAGCTGTAGCGAGATAACAGCCCATATCAGCAGACACTCCACATTCTTCTTCATAACAGGTGAAGGGAGTGCTGCCGTCAAGTGCATCAACGAGACCACGGTCCGTCTGCCCCGTATTAGACACATCAGTGTTGAGAACATAGGCAGCGCAAGCTGCCTTCCTGGGTGGTCATAGGCTCTGCTGCCGAGGTAGGAGTAGGCTTCAACTCAGGTGTAAGTTAGCTAGGCCTCACTAGCGGATGTCATAAAGGCTGGTCATGACCAGGCGATCTGTTAAGGATTCTTGGGCTTGGCCGTAGGGGTGCCAGGCAAAGCAGTGTCTGCTTACAAGGCCACCGACCCCATCGGGAGCTTGCAAAATTGCCCTTTTCATGGCTGGGCCAATCTGTGATGGATTGACACAGTCTTCTTCATGGTACCACCTGTCCTCTATCGACACTACTAGTGAGTTGATAGAGGGGTGATCAGGGGAAAAAGACGTCCCAGTCTGCTTCTGCCTGCCCGACACATGAGCCCCATGGTTGAGGCGTATAAAGCTCTTGGTGGCCAGTTTCACTCAGGGTTTCGTCATCCATGTGCTCACTCACAACCAGGACATCATTACTTTCCTGTTGGAGTGGGTCAGATGACCGGGGCTAGATAAGGATTTCCTCTATCTCTCCCTCATCCTCTGACTACCTTTGACAGATGCCACTGTACTATGTTTGCTCGATTCCTCATCTGATGATTTATCAGAATGGGTATTGGTAGAATCGTCTTCGTTAGGCCTAATATCGTCTGCCTTTTCCACTATGTGCTGAACTAGCTGTTTAAACTGTATCAGTTCAGCAAACTGTTGGCCTTGTAGCGCCTCAGTGACATCTATGAGTCGCCCAGCCCTTTGAGCTTGTAAAAGCTGTACAAGCAAAGCTGCAGTCTGTTGAGTGGCATCACCCAATTGGCTCTGCCCGATTGGCTGGCCCGATGATCAGGTGCCACCCTCCCCCATCGAATCCTCGATTGGGTTCTGGTCAGTGTGAGACCCAGACTGGTCCATGGGTGTGTGACACTCCCTCCTCTGATGCACCACCATATCTGAGTCCCCAATGAGCCCATGTGTGCCATGGTCCAGATGTGTATTGGACTGGGCTGAGGTAGCAGTGCCACTGTGAAAAGCAGACGGTAGTAGTGCTAGACTGAGTGGTATCCAGAGTTTTGCCAAGGTTTTCACTGCCACAGTGATGGAGGCAGTAGTACTGATATATGTTGGCTCAGTAGTGGACCTTACAGGGATGCTGTGCATTGGAGGGATAGCAGATCGGGATATGTCTCCTGATTGGATATCAGACATGATAGCGATTGTATTATTGGGTCCCGATAACGCATCAGGAGCAGGGTTTTTTTTTTGCCAAGCAAGCTTGCCAACTGGGTTGTTGACCTCACATCTATTATGGCTGTCCCCAGATCAGGAACAGGGGCTAGGCTGGTCCCAAGGATGGCATTCACATCTTGAGCGCTCATTTCAGTGAGGTATGGGACAGATTCCTCTGGATTAGCACTCTGGGAGTCTGCAGAGTCTGCATGGATCTCAGCAATGACTTAGATTATGTCACTGCCAGTGTAAGAAACAGCAAGCTGCTGGGTGGTAGTGTGGACCACGCGGTTGGCAGATATATCTGGGTTGCCTTCAAGGGATGAAACAAGCGGTTGTTCTATTTCTGAAACAGTGGGTTGTTCTTTTTTTCAACGTTGACGGATTCAACGACAGTGTCTTTACACTTGTCTCACCCTGGGTTTTCCCCTGTTCACACAACTCAGTAGAAGCTGGGCTGGTCAGGGGAGAAGAATCACCTGTGTCTTGGCTCACTATAGTGTGGGCCTGGGTGGATGGTTTTCGAGACCTAAGTCTGGAGGTTCAGTGCTGTCTGGGGGTCTAGACCCTCCTGTTCTTCCATAGAAGACATTTCAATAGCAGTATTATCACTAAAATGCTATAATTGCTTTGAAGGTTAAACACACATCTGATCAAGTCAAAACGCTACTTCAAAGTTCACTAGTATGTATTCACATTGCCACTAACATGACTTTTCCCTAGTTACACATACTTAGTGCTTTGCACGCCAAAGTATTATGACATGGGAAAATGCCCCATTGCCAGATCACTAACAAAATACCTAATAGATCAAACTAGTCAAACTATTAATTTACAGGAATTGAGGGCCAGTATACATAGCTATCAGATTTTATTAATATCTCAATCTAATGTGGTGCTATGCGATCACTAGGCAGGATTGAAAATGGGTTACTTTTCTGTCCCACTGCAGGAAGCCAGTCACTATTAACAGCTAATTTGGCTGGCTCCACCTTACACGACTGCTCTGACCTCAGTCACGTCTGCCTACACAGGTCAATGAAGCAGGGAATCCCCTTACTGAGCCAAAATTCAAATTCAAATAACATTTTGGCACTGTTTGGGCATATTAGACACATATTGGCTTACACAGAATAAAGTTGTACTAGTAACTACAATTTTCTCACACCACATACTCTACATTTAATTTCACATATTCTCTACAAACCCCCCTTCCCCCTAATGTAACTTACCTTTACTGCCACCAAGCAGACCGCTAGCCTAGTTTCGGGGGTGAATGTCTCTCAAACGGAGTCTGAAATAAATTCAAACCCAAGGTCACACACAACCTAAGGACACCAAATGAGGTACAACCTCCCACTCTGGAATAATTCGAGATACTACTGCCACTGTAAAGAAGAGGGTGTCCTCGCCCGTTGAGAACCTAGAGAGTTAATACAACTACAACTCTAAACAGAGTATATTACACCATCGTGTAGCTTCTGCAGGAATATTACATCTGGAGGTATCTAAAGAGAATGTTGACATCAAGACTCAATGCCTTTCTGCATGTTAGGTTAATAGACCTGTTTCTTGATCAATACCAGGCTTGGAAAAAAACGATGAATCGACTGTGGCACGACAATTTACCAGTCATCGAAAATGCCTTGATTCTTAACATGCCTAAGCAATGCACCGTCCCATATCTTCAGGTTGGTGTACTGAGACTACAGAACTTTCACCTCAGCACTCTCGCCTCATACATGTTTCTATGATGGCCATTCTGGGCTGTTCTGGATCCTATCCTTAATCTTAATCCGTAAGTTGGGATCTTGCTCCTGTTTCTGGGCAAGCTCCACATCAGACAGATATATAAGGGTCTGAAGTGCAGGACTAGTGGGCCTAGACTCATCAGTGGCCTGAATCCGATAATCGGGATCAGCCATACCATTGGGAAAAGGTAAGATTTCATTAACTAGCTAGCCTGGACACTTCAGTCTTTGGCTGCTGCACTGGGAAGTCTTCAGGTTCAGTTTGAGTGCAAACCTGTCGACTATCCACATCCAAGCGCCATTCAATAAGTCTAGGTCAACTGACCACTGGGGTGCCCTCACCCAGGCCTGATTCCTGATCGGTGTCCAATTTGGGCTCCTTTCCAATTTTAAGTTCAACAAGTCTAGGTCAACTGACCACTGGGGTGACCTCAACCAGGCCTGATTCCTGATCAGTGTCCAATTCGAGCTGCTTTCCAATTTTCAAGGAGTAGCAGGCTGGAAACCAGGTCATCGTTGGCACCTTGGGGAAACTGGACACTCAATACAGTGTACCGGTCAGGCTCCTGACATTGCCGATTCCCACGTCTAGGAAGGACAACTTATACAGAAGGTTTATCTTCCTCTACATCAGTGCCATCATAGCTCTCTGGAGCTGGATGATGAGGGCTGTCTGTGACCCTGGTAGAAGACCCTGTGGTCGAGTCAGATGAAGTCTCAAACGGTACAGGTGCTGAAGTTTGAGTTCTGACTGCTCTGTGTCCACCTGATTCCTCCTCCTTCCGCAAAGTCTCCCTCATATAGCATGAGCTTATCAACATGCATGATCTCAGGGTCAGCTCCAGCTTGGCGATGGATCTTGTATGTGAAAGGACTAGTCTCAGCCAACACCAGCCAGAGACCTCGATTTTTGTAACACAGCTTACCACCAATCACTGGGGGGTAAACGCTCCACACCTAATTGCCACACTGGAAGCAAGCATCATGACTGGCTTCACCATAGCCTTAATTCTTCTGCCTTCTCACAGCTTTCTTAAGATGGCTCTGGTCAAGTCATGGGCATCCCGTATGCAGTAACATAGCCATTTCACATACTCAACAGGGCAGTGGACATCGTTCCATTGCCGGACGACCTCACCAATTACTAGGTTGATGGGTATGGTCATTTCTACCCCATAGACCACCATACAGTACGGGCTTAGCCTCTTACTGACATGTGGGGTTGAGAGATATGTGCTAAGCACTGCAGAGCACTGTACACTGTAGAGTACATCTTCACAATCGCAACAGATCACAGACTTCCTGATGAAGTCCTGATGTAAATTCTTTGCCCCAATCACTATGGAGTGAAATAGGAGCACCACATTTCAGGATCCATTCCTGAACAATGGCATTGGCCACAGTAAGGGTCTCTTTGCCACAAATTGCACGAACTTCCACCCACATTGTGAAATGGTCTTGCATTACAGAAATGTATTCATTGCCATCTTGGGTCCTTTTAAAAGGGCCCATCAGATCCACTCAGACCCTCTAATTGAAGGCACGACCTTCCACCCACTTTGTGAAATGGTCTTGCACTACAGCAATGTATTTATTGCTATCGTGTGTTTGTTAAAAGGGCCCATCAGATCCACAGAGACCCTCTCATTGAAGGCCCCATAGCTGGGTTGCTGTAGCTGGCCATGTCCTCGGATGGCCACTTTATGTCTCCCACAAACGGCACAATGTTGACACCAAGACTCAATGCCTTTCTGCATGTTAAGTTAATAGACCTGTTTCTTGATCAGTACCAGGCTTGGAAAAAACGATGAATTGACTGTGGCACGACAATTTTCCAGTCATCGAAAATGCCTTGATTCTTAACATGCCTAAGCAATGCACTTTCCCGTATCTTCAGGTTGGTGTACTGAGACTACAGAATTTTGACCTCAGCACTCTCGCCTCATACATGTTCCTATGATGGCCATTCTGGGCTGTGCTGGATCCTATCCTTAATCTTAATCCGTAAGTTGGGATCTTACTCCTGTTTCTGGGCAAAGGCGGAAAATAAGGAAATATTACACTCAAAAATATCAAAGGTGTTTCTTTTTTCGAAATAAAAGAAGTGAAATGAAAGTTAATTTCAAGGGAGAAGAAGAGCAAGTTGTTAACAAAATTGGCAACGAGAAACATGTGTTGAAGATTTATCCCTTGGTACCAAAAAGACAACGGCAACGAACATCCTGTATGACCAATAGCTCAAATGGTCATGACCGCAAGCATACAGGTGGAATTTTCAGAAGATCTTTTACGGCCAATACAAGCACTCCGACTTGTCCATCTTAGTTATTTTGCTCCAATTTATTCAAAAGTACCAAAATCACATATGAAAATGTAATTTTAATGATAATGACTTCTCAATTAATAAATTTACCAATTTCAAACTATTTACTCGTTACCTCTTAATGTTAAATCAACAAGGCTACAATATCACAGGAAGCACTCCAACACTATAGTTGCTCTACTTTTGTGTCGGCTAGTCTTAGGCATGTGTAGATATGCAATACTAGTATATAGGCACCATGCACTCCACATGTAGATGAAATTAAACTATGTGTATTATTTAGTAAGCGACTAATTGCTCTGCAAATGAAAGTCCCAGTCTTCTGGACTACCTACCGATATATAATGTAGCTATACACATATAAATATGACCTATTAATTGACTTCTGGTGCTTGAGAAATACAAGTCTTCTGTACAATCCAACAGGTTCACAAATGCACAAATCGGCTACACATATGTAAATATTACATATTATAAGGCTTATGGCTGCTCCTCAGGGAATCCTCTGCAGTATATATGTGTTCGCATAAAATATTGGTGTGTTTGATAACAGCTTCTTAATGCACCCCGTCTTCGACATGTTCAGTACAATCCCAGAGATCCATAAATTGGATACAAGTATGTAAATCCAAAATATTCTACATTAGTCTGACAATTGCTAATTGAATCTCAGTCTTCAAATGTAGCTCGCATATGTATCAATTGGATATATATGCATCTATTAAATGTAAACCTAAAATATTCATTGGCTGACAAATGTTTAGCACTGTCCCATAGACATAGTCCCATGTGTTGACAACAGCTGCTCCAGAAAGCCAGACGGGCAATTCTATTCGTCATATGTATAACTTAGGTATTGTAAATATTGAAAATGATGGACTGAAAACCTTCCTTGAAAAATCCCAATCTTCAACACAGCCCCATATCCCGGGCCCCATATATATGATGTGTTGGTTGTGGAAGGATTCCAAAGCCACGGTATGGTCTAAAGGTTTATTCCACGGAAATCATAACGCCAGTAGATCGAAGGTAGTGCAAAAATTCTGGATGGCTCAAGCATCTGTGTGGTGTCTGATCTAACTAGCTACAACAACTTTCTTCAGTACAGGAATCCTGGCTCTGACCAAGCTTAGGACTTGGACTCTGCACGACATTGCCATGGCAACCTACTACTATTTCCTTATGTGACGACCTATGGCCTACTGGTGTAACAATAATACGCTACTGTTTCTGAGCAAAGTTAGATCTGACACAACTATTTTACTTATGAACTGTAGCTAAACATCTTTGGTGCACAAACCTGTATTCTACTACTAACAAGA
>JAAUYG010289248.1_pt1 | contig 10635 bp, 9 predicted proteins | sample 7278091 | NCBI WGS metagenome assembly JAAUYG01 (sample SAMN14350201, study PRJNA611818) | marine sediment metagenome | isolation source: surface marine sediment (0.6m) | place: French Polynesia: Moorea | collected 2018-08
TCTAACACCGCCGGCCTCTCATTCGACGCCTGGACAGTACAAGCCTCCCACCCCGACAGGCTCATCACCAGAATCATTTTCGCCGCCAACTTTGCCAGTTGCGAAACCAACGCCGAAACCAGGCCTTTCAACCGTGTGGCCTTCTCCGGTAGGTTGCTTCGCACTTTTTTGAGTCCAAAACATTTCAGCAAGATAAGAGTGCCTGGACTTGAAGAGAAATTTTTTCCTACATTAGATTCCAGTTTCCATGAGTTTTTTCCCTTCTCTGCAGATCGCCGTGCCCAGCTTTGAGACAGTCAACGGCGGATTTGGCATCAAGAACCCGTTGTTATCAAACAGCAGACTTCAGCAAGCTCTTTCAACTCAGGAACTAGGTAGGTTCCTGGACCTGCTAATTTTCCCCTTTTTGAATTCCGTCGCCACAGTTCCCAGGACCGCTAGAAACACGGGGTCTGTGTGGATGTGAACAATTGTAGTAAACAATCCTCTGATTTTTCTATTTCCAAACCTTGGACTTTCTCGGAAAACCTCTTAAAATGACAATGCGGTGAAAGGAAGATTTGCCTGTGAGTGAAAACGGTTCTTTGGGGCAGACATCCTGATACTGGGCACACCTTGGTTGAGATGACAGTTCAGTATCTGCACGAGCAGTGTTTGCACGTTGGGTCTAACAACTCAAATTGTCCCCCATTTCTTCTGACGTTTCCTGGACAAGGTCCTTCCCCGACGAAAATGTCCTGGACTTGAGTGATAAAGATAATTGCTGATGAGCACAATGGTCCCGGTTTCCCGGTTTCCGAGCAATGAAAATAACGCTGAATTGCACACATAAAAAATCAGGCCGTGGAGGCTGCCTGTTCTGAGTTCTGATTTTTGGCGTTCAATCTTCTGCATTCACTGGGTACTCCGCTTGTGTTTTACACTGATAATGAAAACTGTTCTTGCTTTGGAAAAAAACACAGCGTGAATATTTCTGTCGGAAGAAGTTTGTGACTTTACGCATGCCCTTGTTGCTTCCTTTTCTCTTTGCCGGAAAAGAACAAGCACAATTTTTTGTTCTTTGTCCACCCCGAATGCGGGTTCGTCCTCCTGTCCTTCCGAACAAAACGGAACGTTTGACTTGCAAAATGATTTTGCACTCGAGGAACTGCTGAACAGTGAATTTGAGCATCACTCGTCAAACAGGAAAATTACAGTTATCATTGGCTTAGCCCATAAGCAGGTGTAAATATGGTGGCAAATAGGGGTTCTGATGAGAGTTTCCTGTTAGGCCGCAGACCTTTGTCCGACCTATGGACTCAGGGAACTTCCTCTTCTTTCACTGGGGCATCAGTTTAGGATCGCCCTCTGCAATCAGTATTCTCTCTATCTTCACGAAGTTGTCGTGTCATTCAGCCAGTCCTGACAAGATTGGTTCTCTGAAGAAATTTGATTTGAGACAAATTCACTTGTCTGTTTGGTGCACGCGCAAGTTTTTTGGGCTTCCCGTTACCTCGTGGTTGGCAGCGATTTATATCTTTTATGTGCTCTGTCGCTTTCGCTTTTTCTTTTTTCTGAGGCGCACATTGTTCTGTGTCCAACATCGGCAAGTATAATTACAGACTGAAATGTGCGTTCATAAGCCACATTCTTTTCTTGACTTTTTTCCTGTTCCTTTCGGTACCTGTTGTTCACCTTGAAAAGCTCTCCGTAGGCTTGAAGTTCCCATCTCGTGGAAGATAAAGTTACAGTTGAATACACGTTAGCTTCTCTGGTATCCTGAAAATGACAGCAGAAACCCACGATACACTCAACAGCGGAAAAGTGGCTGCAGGTTCTACGACAGAGTGCATACTGAAATTTGTTTTGAGGCCACCGATTTCCAGGCTGTCAGCAAGATTGCTGATCCCATCTGGGGCGACAGACGAAAATGTAGGAAGAAGAAAGCAATTTGAAACTTTCTCCTTCACAAAAGGAGTCTGACATTTTTGGATAGAACCTTTCAGAATCGTCGGTTTTGGTGAAATGGGCAACAATTTGTTGAGGCCTCAACGATAACCTGTGTTCATTTCGGCTGTGTAAACCTCGCCAACATCGGTGCAGTCAGAATGTGTTCAGTGCCGTGGGTGTGCTGCAAGGTATGGCGAAGATGAGAGCCGAGCCTTTTTCTTGACTGGAGTATCAAGAAAGGATTAGAGCAGGGTCAGAGTAACGGTTGTGCCTTGGTTTAATATTGCCTCATGTGATAAGGCTTGCTGTGATTGCCTATTGTGTAGCTTGGGATCCTAGGCACCTTACAGCAACACGAGACGAAAACCCAGCCGGGCAAAGGAATGTGTGTCCATGTGTCGTCATTTTCCGCCCCCACCCGTCCCAGGTATGGACTGGATCATTTCCGACCCCACCAATCTGGTCTTTGACGAGTAACTCAACGCCAGACAAAAACACTGCGATTGAAACGATTCTGAGCAGGGTTAATTTTGAACACATAATTTCATATGCTCAGTGTGGAAATTTTCAATACCTAACTGCGGTATCAAATGCGCCGTGATGCTTCAACGGTGCCATTCTGATACATGCGCCTATTCAGAGGAAAAGTGCCCTATTCTTAAACTTTCTTTCTTTTCCTTGAAATTCCGATCTGAATAAATAAACATGGTTCAAAAAGCTCCATAAAAATCCCATTTAAGTATGTATATTTGCCACCATTCTTTCGTACGGGAAATTTGAGTGGGCAAATTTACTGATGAAGTTTTTCAATTTGTGTCCAGTTTGGAACTGATCTACAGCGGTTGTTCAGTCTTATTAAAAACCATCAGGTGAGCAGCTCTAATGCCAAATCAAACACCTAAGGTATGGTCAAGTGCCCAGTCCAAATACACTTCGGCTTCCGTATTCAGTGAAGAGGAAAATTCCCAATCCTCTTGCAAAGTTCAAATGGGAACGTTGACCAAGATTAACGGTGGACAACTCGCGTTTGTCAGCTGAGCGTTTTCAGGGTTTTTTTCGTGCTCTGTAAAAGAGCTGGAATTAAAAAAGTAGAATTCCTCGCAAGAGGAAGATGAATCACATCTGCCAAGTTTTCTGTTCAGTCTCAAACTTTCTTTCAAAACAAGACTTCTCACAACTTGCTTCTTCGTTTTGTGTAAAGCAAACACATCACGATCGCATTTCTTTCGCACCATTTTTACTTCGCTGCCTTTGAAAAAGGCGCGAAGTACCGTAATCGCTCGAGTATAGGTAACACCCGTGTATAGGTAACACCCAAGGTTTTCACCTCAAAATTGGCAAGTTTCAGACATGCTTATTATAGGTAACACCTGAACTTCATAATGAAATTTTAGGCCCTGACTTTCTCTATGACAATATAAATGACAACTTTTAGCTTGCAAGAAGCATTAAAAGCTGATCATTTTCTGTTTTGTATTGCTATCCCAACCAGAATATTGACTCTTGTTGCTGATAAGAATAATAAAGTAGGGAATTCAGCAAGCATTCTCACCTTCAGATACTTCACTAAACCTTTGACAACTTCACCTTTGAAATTTGAAGAGAAAAAGTTGATTGCTTCATGTATAGGTAACACCCCAACCTTTGATGCTGCATTTTGGTACAAAAAATTGTTACCAATACATGAGTGAATACAATAGTCTTGGAGCAGCCTATGATTCAGGTTTGACGAGACATATGCTTTAACCCCCCCCCCATGGATGCCACCCCCTGCACTGGCCATTAACCAAGTAAGGACCAAAGTCAACCCCCCCAGGGATGTGCCACCCCCCATGGAAGTGCTACCACCTCCTACATTGCATGCATGGTGTTCGCAGCAGCGAAGTACCTTGGCCTCTGGGGCCAAATCTCTCGTCTGCCTTTTCTTCTTCTGTCGTTGAAGTCCCCCAGAAGTACACTGCAGCATTCTGTTTGGTGGCTTGATTGCACCGACTGCAAATCACAATTTGACAGATTGGTGTTGTTTGGTTCCATATGTGTCTTTGGAAAATTAGTGCGTTGTCATGAAGTACAGCTGCAAGCCATCAAAGTGCTACCCCCACTGAAGTTTTCACTCCTTCCCTTGGAAGTGTTGCCCTCACCCCAAAAAGTGTTGTTGCTCCCACATGGAAACGTTCGGCATTTTCTGGCACTCAATAACCTTGCGTTTGCGTCTGACACAAGTTTCCTGTCTATTTTTCAGGGGTACAAACTGAAGATGGTACCTTCCTGTGTCGGGTTTGTGGCAAGAATTTTCCTCTGCAACGTCTGCTCAACCGTCACATCAAGTGCCACTCAGACATCAAGCGTTACCTCTGCACCTTCTGCGGGAAAGGATTCAATGACACTTTTGACCTGAAGAGACACACCAGAACGCACACAGGTAACCACTGGTTCACTTCATTCATTTGAGCAAGACGACAGCAAATAAAATATCATTTGGCAATTGAGAAACAAGGTTTCCTGTATCAAGCTTCAGACAAGATACAGGGTACCTTTGCTCTTGATTCATGTTTGACTGATGTTTGTTTTTATGTCCATTATTCAGGAGTACGCCCGTACAAATGTTCCCACTGTGACAAGGCCTTCACCCAGCGCTGCTCTCTGGAGAGTCACGGCAAGAAAGTGCACGGCCTCTCGTTCGAGTACGCCTACAAGGAGCGGCGCACCAAAATGTACGTCTGCGAGGAGTGTGGCCACACGGTCAGTGATCCTGAGAGCCACTACGTTCACCTGAGGGATAACCACCCGCACAGCCCAGCTCTGCTGAAGTGCTACGACAAACGGCAATTCAAATTCAGCAACGACAAGATTCCGCAGGCCATTGCTGCATCCAATGAGAGTGACAAAACGCCATGAGCGTCAAGTCTCTTTTGTTCATCTGCCAAAGGCTGGGCTTTTTGCGCGAACATATATTTATTGACGTAGAAACCTGTTTTTTCACTCACGTTGCATGGGAAAGGTGTCGTCTTTTTTGGGTTCTGAAAAAGGGCCACAAAAGTGAAATCTTTGCGTTCACTGTCTGTGCACATGTGCCTTCTCTTCTTCCTCTCCCAATCATGTAATCGTGTTGTTACTAACAAGATAACAATGAAACAAAGTGCCAAGACCATAGATAGTATTTAACAACCATTAACCATTTGAGTTGTTTGATCACTGTGTCCAACAAACAGAAACAGAAATAGAAAAGCAATGTATCTCTGGCAGATTGAAGAAAAATGTACAGGAATTGTGTTGTTGATAAATTTGTACGTTTCCATGTAAGACCAGTTGAGTAGCATCTGTATGTTAGCATTTGTCATTGGAGAATCAAAACATAAGCATCGCAACGTTTGTACTTGTTCTTCATTGCTTGCACATGTCACATCGCATGTTCTGCTTGATGCCACAGATCGAGCGCGCAGGGTAGACAAATGTGTTGTTTTGGTTTTGTCTTTGCAAATCTATGTTAGGCTGTGAAAAAGACATCAAAAATCTGTGACTGCATGGTTTCGAACACAAAAACTTTGTCTTGCACGGAGCGCTCTTGCATTGTTTTAAAAGGATCCAAATCATGTGACCTTAGGCAAACTTCGTGCAAATTTAGAACGTGCTCTTCAAATTGTGCAATGAAAAGATTAATCACTGGCCGGAGAAGCTGCAATTTTCTGACCTGTTGTAATCTGTAGGGTGTTGTGCCTCACAAATGATGTATCTCTATTCATAGACATGGAACTTGTATACGCAGACAGATACCGCGAAATTGTCTCACAAAAGCGCTGTTTCACTTGAGTTGAAAGTAACCGTGTTGATTGTTCTTTTTTGTACACGAATAAAAAGTAATTTATTCATGAGTATGTATAGTCTTTGCTTTTTTTGCCTTTGTCCTGTCCAGTAAGATATCCGCCAACCAACCAAACAAACTTGAGAGGAAAACACATCACCCTGCAACAACATGTCACTGCAACATTCTCCCTGTCCCGCCCCACTGGAACACATATTCATGCCTCAGTGTTTTGTGGAGATAAAACTGCGTGCAGTGTCAAGCATTCAGAACCAGATGCCACATCCAATTCATGTTCTTTTTGTCGTGCGTCAAAATGGAACGACTTTTTTGGGGGGTGTTGTGTTTTCATTCGTGGACAAAAGAAATGTCGCGTGAATAGAAATGGCGTGATAAGGTGCCCTTGCAACGTGCGAGTTACAAAAATATGCTTTGATCCAAGTGCGATCTCTGTGCAGGTGTTGCGGAAACACACAAATCTTTCACCCCCACGTGTACGCACTCACAAGAAGTACCATGGTGCAGTGTGACGTTTTTTGGTTGCCTTCATGAAATGGCATCTCTGTGCTATGCTGTGATGCATCCTCTTGCCAAGAGGGATGTCATTCCAGGCATGATGCAGATGTGCATGGTTGTTTGACATGGGAATGTCATCTCATTTTTCCCAAAGAGTACATGTATCAATGGAGGGGAATGCAATCAAAAGATGCTGCCCTTGTGACAAAACAAAGTGATGTCTCCAAATTAAAAATACAAAGAAAATCAAGGGTTTGTGTCCTGATGCTCGGCTTCAGTATTTTCTGTCCAATGTTGAAAACTCTGGTGTCATCACCATCGTAACTCACTTGGCCATGTGAGTCCGCTGCCTCTTCTTTGTGTAACACCCCACACTTCTTCGAACGCATTGACACACAAAAGAACAAAAACAAAAAAGAACAAACTGAAACCAGCAGAGCCCAACGGAGTCTTTTCAGGTTGTTGTTTTGTTATGTTCCTTCCCTTTGTCTTCAAGCCAGCGTCTCGTTACTCTGCAAGTATATAGCTGTGAGGGCGGCATCATCTTGTTCTCTCTTGTGGTTGGCTTGTTCCGGGTTTTCTTCTGTTGCAGCTCTTTGACAGCCCCAGGTGTTGACACAGTGGGGCATTTTCTGATTGTTTGGTGCAACTGACATTTGCAGAAAAACCAAAAGGTTTTGGATAGGTGGCTGTGGGAGACTGCATGTGGAGACCACGGGCTTGTGGGCATTTGGTGTGGCTTCTAGTTTTTAAATTCCTGTCGTGGCAATGGAAAGAACGCGCACCCCCTCGCTGACTTGCCACAAAGAGAGTCTCCTCCACCACTGGCAGAAGAGAAAGGAGTCACTGCTGGCAAAAAGGTAAACTCAGGCCAGGCTGTACTGCATCCAATCTCTGACATTTGCCAGATAAATCCCTCACATCCGGCTTTCAGCGTCAACTCCCACACATCTTCTCAAAGTCAGATATTGTCAAAGACAAAAATAACAGACGTCCGCCTCCAACAATTTTCTTTCTGTGTGCAATCTTTTTGTTCCCACAAATGAATTGACGTCACGTAATTAACGCAACTGACATCACATTGTCTTTTTTCCGGTCAAAGAGAATCATGTTAAGTCAAGATTTAGCAACAGGTGGGTGGTTCGGGCAGGAGGAAAGATGGCAACGGAGATGAGAGAGATGAGCGGACACGGGGCCAAGGCACCACGTTCACCGAGCCTGTGATGTCGCCGCTCTCGACTTACATCAAATGAACAGTCATAAGTCAGGCACACACTGAACGAACACGGAGAGATGGTGCAGGGAAGGAACCCCAGAATACAAAAAAGAAGCACACAAGAGCGAGCATCACAAGAGCTTTCAGAATCGTCTTCTCGGGAACACTGCACGCAGATGGTCATCCACTTTGTCCATCATGAAGAGGCTGAGTGATACTTTGAATGGAACTCGGCGTCATTGCAAGCTGGCTGGCAACAAGTAGCAATCCTGTACAAAAGGGGAAAAACTGAAAATCTGTCCAAGGTAGCAGTGCATTGACTTTGTTGAACGTGGGATGAGCCTTTCACAGTCACTTCAGCTCTGCAATTAACATGCCACGTGCTAAAACACCGCGAAAATACAGACCCGACCATCCTCCTGCTGCGGCCTTCTCTTTGGGTGAGGGGAAATATTCCAAAAGCATACAGACAATCATAATAATAAAGCCGCGGCACAATTACTCTTGTTCCTGGCTGAAACCTTGTAATTTGTTGCTAATTTAGAAGCCTTTTCTGGACGGTAAAGTTGACACTGGCACGCACAAGGAACATTTTCGCTGCTAACGGCTCCACAACCGACAAACGGATTCAAACACAAATAGGATCAATCAAAGTGTAGCAGTCTGAAACAGGTAACTAACTGACAGAATGGGCCGGGCACATGACAAACCTATCAGATACAAATCAGTAAATACCAGTGTAATTGCTGGACAGTTCGAGATTTATCAGAATGGACGAGTTGACCACCCCCGGGCTGTGTAACTGCGGGAAACGGCATGGCTACCTCTATAATCACATTTTTTCCTGTATAATTTGAAATTTGTTTCTCTTGATGCGAAGTATTATCTTGTCAAAGAGTTTCTTATGTCCCTGAAGTGGCCCTTTGCCGGATAGTCAATCGACAAATTGTACACAAGAAACTGCAGTCTGCAAGTGATGGTGTGATGGTTTTGCTGCAAGTTCATTTTGGAAACATGAAAATACCAAACTGCAAAAAAGGTGTCTGATGACGGCATTCAATTGTTCTTAACATCTACAGTTCTTGTGTCCGTCGTTACAATATTTTCCCTCTTCATTCCAGTATTTCTTGCAGAGAAAACTCACATATTGCCTCCTATTTTTATCAAGTGTATGTAAATGCAGACGAAGGCAGTCGGAAATCACTTTCTGTTTTGCATTTGATGATCTTCAATCTTGAATTTACTGTGTCCTGTGCCTTTTTGGTTTCTGTTTTATGATTCTGCACCAGAAGTGTATTATTTCACCACTCAATGATGCACCGTCACTTCAGAGTGTAAAATCTCATTAATTCTGGTCCCATTGAATTATCGACCCAATCAAGGCACTTGACCTGCAATTTTAAAGATCACAAACAAATCAGAAATTTTAAATTATTCCAGCCCAAGGGTGTTGTCGGGTAAATGATACTTGACCACGGATAAATCGATTTGCATGCGGACAGTAAATTTTCTGTTTTTGTGTTGCAGAAGAATGCGAATAGCTGTGAATTGTAGGATAGCAAGCTTCTAATGAACTTGCAGATCAGATGTACCTTTCTTCCCCTTGCCGTTGGCGAACTGGTATGGTGAGAGAATACATGTATCTGTAAATGTCACGGTAAAGAACAAGGAATTGCTTTCAGATGCTGCACACAAGGGATAAACTTTTATTGGGTGCTCAGTTCGAAGAAAACAATCGAAGGTTTTCAAGAAAGGTCAAAGAGAATGAAAAGAAGATGCGTTCATAACAAAGCTTTGTTGGTCTTCCGCAATTGCACATTCAATCATTTATTGCCCCGCAGCCCATACTGCTGCAGAGACGTGTGTCCTTCCATCAATTTTCACTGATCTCTCTTTTGTTGTTTGTGTGATTCTGCAGAAAATAATCAGACAAACTGTGTTTGGCCATGAGATGTAGGTGTGGTTGGGCATTGTCCAACTCTTCTGAAGTAGAAGATTTTCAGACTGCAGGCTGCAGGAGAGTGCAGAAGCTTCTGGATTCTGCGGGGTGCAACCCTGCGGGCCACTGCGTGGATTCTCATTCTGAAGGTGATCATTTCTAAACTGTCTGGAACGATGGATGACACACTGCAAAACACAATCTGTGTCTGAGCATTGCAACTTTCTGAAAAGAACAAAAAGTCCGTGCCTTTCTAGAGTCCCTACACGAAGAGAAGAAACTGCCACATTTTTGTACTTGGAGGGTGCTGTGTGGACAGAAATGATCCTCAGACACGCATGTCTTTCTGAAGACATTGTGTGCAACATTTTCGTGGGTATCTCCCAACTACAATTACCCGTTGCCCTTCTTTAGTCGTTGTGCATTTGGTAGCAGTTGTTGCTTTTATCTCCGCAAACATTAAGTGATAATTAGGATGGCCGCCTGTGATGTCGCTTCCATTGAGATTCCACATTTCTTGAACGCATCACGCGAAGTGTCCCCAATCGTGAATGAATGCTCCGTTTTGTTTTCAGGTGTTCATCTGTCAGGTGCAGAAGACAGTAAATCTTCGTAGTTTCTCCGGTCCTTTCTGAAACGAAAGATTGTCAGCTGAAACCAAACGTGTTCTTGTTGAACAAACAAACGGCGAAAGAATCCTTTCACGGGAAACTTCTTTTGTTTTGGTCAATTATTTTCCGAGCATTTGTTGCGCTCTTTTCTGAGAGTATTTTGTCTTTCTGAAACGGGCGAAATTTTCCTTTTGTGTTGTTGAAATGAAAAGGACGAAGTAAAGTGCTTGTTTCGACTGATCGGAGGCTCTACTGAGGTGAACATGAACCTGGAGAATCCAGACGGCATGCCTCGTCAATGGATACGTGCATGGCAGATGTTTTCTCGTTCCAATCCATTTGCTCATGTTGATGTTCACTTGACTTGTTCAGGGATTTGCGGGTTAAAACTTCTCTCTGTCCTGAGTTTGCAGCCCCACGATGATCCCCGTGTTGGGCGGGTTAGCGTGTCGGCACGGAAGGGACTGGCACAGCGCTTGCGAGCGAGCACATAATCAGATCTTCCACAAAGAAGCCGACACTGAGATGAAGGCACTGTCTAATGAGGCAATTGTTACAGTTTACTGTTTGCGGTCTGAAACTACAAGCCATCCCAGGACACTCTTGAAAGAGAAGATCCGCA